>Ga0222653_1001563_pt1 | contig 11035 bp, 13 predicted proteins | sample AntAcemetagen419_FD_179856 | JGI IMG/M metagenome (GOLD analysis project Ga0222653, IMG submission 179856) | Saline water microbial communities from Ace Lake, Antarctica - #419 | ecosystem: Environmental > Aquatic > Non-marine Saline and Alkaline > Saline | place: Antarctica: Ace Lake...
CTTCATTTGTAGCTGCGTTAGCGGCTGCAATTACTAATGTAAATAATAGTTCGTTAGTTCCTGAACCACTTGCATAAGATAATAAGTGTGGACCTCTACCTGTACTTGCACCTTGGTTACCATTTGTAACTGAAAGTTGCGGTGTACCTGTAACTGTAACTGCTTCATTAAATCGTGCTAGCACGGACATAGTGAAACCAGCTGACTTATCGTAAACTGTGTTTACAAATTCTAAGTCTGTGATGTTCGCAGTACCCATATTAATATTCAATCCACCGATTGCTACTAATACTTCTGGCGTTGCGCTTGTGTTTCCGTTTCCGGATAATACTGAACCCGCTTCTCTAACCCAGCCTGAAGATGTTGCGTACACTTCCTTAGCTTCTGAGGTAGTCAAGTTTTTGGGTTTGATATCGTTTCCCCATAAAGACATAATTCTCTCCTTAATTAATTAATTAAAGTCTGTTATAACTTATACTATTTATAAGATTAAAAACCTAGTTTTTTGAGTTGTGATATTGTTTGAGAGGCTGATTTGAAAGTGATACCGATACCACCTTTAGCCGTAAATTGTGATGTATTTTTGTCGTAATCATCTATAAGAATACAAGGTTGCCCTGCATTCATCGCATAGAGTTGTTTCTCTTGTCTTTTAACCAGATTAACTCTAGCGCCAGACATACCTAAGTTCTTTCTACACCACGCTGACTTGCCTGGTATACAATTAGGATCAAAGGTTTTTTCCATATACGCTGATAGAATATGTGGATTGTACTTCTTAACGAAGTTGTACATGACTTTACCTTGGCCATTCCAAGGCATGTTTTCCCAAAATTTAGGATAACTTAAAACCTTGTCCCACTTTTTACTAGTAGGTAGACTTAACCACGCTGCTTTAGACTTACCAGTCACCTTTTCTATTTGCGCTGAGAAGTCACAAAGAACTCCGTCCATATCTAAATATATTCTTGGTAAATCTTTTTTCATAGTGTACTTAAATATATCACACTATCGGACATTTGTCAACCGGTAATATGGATATGTTCTTGGTTTGTTCTAGTTTTTGTAATCTACTTGTGGTTCTGTCTCAACTTTAGTAAGTTTTGAACCTGAATCAGCATGAAGTTTCTTTTTAGCTTCTTTAGTAGAAACTTTTTTATCATCTTCATGTTTTTCATCGCCGTTATCGACATCATTAGCTTCTGATTTTGCTTCTTTATCTTTAATAGCCTTCTGTAAACCAGCAGGCAATTTCTTTTGTGCTGATGATAGTTCTTCTTTTTTAGGCTTTGGCTTCGGCTTTGGTTTCTCGTCATCTTTATCGTAAGCGTCTTCTTCGTTTTTCGCTTTATATTTGTCATCTACTTTGTTAAAGAAATCTTTTTTTTCTTTTGGTGTCATAGAGCCGATACCTTTACCAGCTTTGTCTAATTCTTTTTTGAACATATCTTGGTAAGCATTGTCGTTTAATTTTGCTGCTTCGTTACTCATTAATTCTTCGATACTACCTGGTTTGTGTTTTAAATAACTCATTTTTGTTTTTCCTTTAATTTTTTTGATAGTAGTTTGTCTACCAATTTTACAGCACCTTCTGGTACACAGTTTGGAACTTCTTTTCCCCCTTTACCTTTTTTCATACCAACCATCTTATAACCGGTCCAACAAGGGTCATCTTTTATTCTATCAGAATCATTCTTTAACATCTTCTTTGCTAAATCTTTATTCTTACCGTTTAAGGCCGCTTTCTTTTGAGCATCATAATACTTAATCATATCTTTTGCTTTTTGTAATCTTTTTTCTTTATCAGATTTAGCGTCTTCTTTTAAATTACCTTTATTCTTATCAATCTTATCTAGCAGGTCCTTCAATTCTTTTTTGTCTTTGATAAAGATTGATCCACCCATACCACTAGTTTTAGAAATTTGTAATCCATCTTTTGTTGGATCAACAGCATTCTTATATTTTTTTACAGTAATTGCTTCGCTTACTTCTTCTTTCTTTTCTTTATCTTCTGCAGCTCTAAAGTGTTTGTAAGCAACGCCAACTGTTAATGGTACTTCGCCAGTTTTTGGATTTGGCTCAGGTTTAACTGCTTTATGCTTTTCATTTTCTAATTTTGTTTTTAAGATATTAATTTGATCTTTCAAAGAAGCAATCTCTTTATCCGAGCTTTCTTTTGCTACTCTTTCTTTATCATCTGGCATATCTTTTTTAGGTTCTTCTACTTCTTCATTATATTTTCTTAATTCTTGTTCTACTGAAGAATTTTTTGATAATCCTTTTTCTAGTTTTTCAATTTCATCTACAGCTTTTGACATATTATTAGCAAACTTTTTAGCAAGGTCTTTTGCTTTTGAAACTAAAGTCCAACCATATGTTTTTTCTTCTAATTCAACTTCTTCAAACTTACCTGTCTTTTTGTAAACTTTATTTTTAGCAACTGTTGATACGAAAGGTATGTTTGCTTTTATTAATTGTTTTAATGATACTAAATCAAGTCTATCTAAATGTTTTGAAAGAGCTGTTGCTTGTTCTGGTGAAATTTTTTGAGGCATTGTAGCATATGATTTTTGTAATCTTTTAATCATATCAGAAGTAAACTCTGAAAGTTGTTCTTCAGATACTTCTTCGCCTAAAATATCTTTAACAGTTTGATAATCTAGTTTTAATGCTTTAGCAATCTCCGCCGCTGATTTTCCATCTTTCATCATAGCATGAATATCGCTCATCTTGCCTTCGTCTAAAGATACTTCATGGTCTTCATTTTCTTTTAATTTTTGAAAATTCTTTTTGAAATAATCATATGCTAATGTTTTATCTTTTGTTGAAAAAGCCACTTTACTGTCTTTATCTAATACATTGTATTCACCACCACTTGACATTGAAACATATGGTTTGATTGTTGATTCTTGTACTTCTCTGATTGCGTCAGACATTGATCTTCTATACGTCATTATAGTTCACTCCAAACATTATCCCAATTAATAACTTTTCTTCTTAATTGATCTTTTAGAGTTTTTTCTAATCTTTGTCTTATTGTTATTGCGTCATTCCCTATTACACTTCCAAAATCTTTATGTAGTTTTTCTAGTGAAGAATACGCATCAGCTAATTTCTTATCGCCCAATATTTTATCAGCGATATATCTTCTAGTTTCAAAATGATCGTTTCTATATGTTTTAGCTCTTAGGTATTGCAGATGAGTCTCACTTGCCTTGGCTTCTATTAACCCATAGTCTCCTCTTTTAAACTGTCTAAATGATTTAGTCATCTTTTTTTTCCTCTTTAAATTGATCTCCGTTAGGAGTATTATTAGCGATATCTTCCATAAACTTCTCCATATCTAAATCGTTTCTATCATTCTCTTTGTCGCTTTGTTTAGTTCTTCTCGCCATAATTCTTTGTATCTTTCCTTATATTTATCTATTGTAGCACCTGACATTGCCCATTCTTTTATATCTTTTTCTTTTACTTGACTTTCGTTGTCTATCTTAAATTTACTGTAGTTATTAACAACTTTCTTTTGTATTTTCTTAGGATCACTCGGTTTATAACTTCCACCCTGAAATTTAGGGTCATAAGTAGGTTCCCCTGGTGTTATTTTTGAAGTATATTCGGCATAGTCTTGTCCTATGTCGTAACTTTCTTTTTTATCATCACTCATTTTTAATTCCAACTCTTTATTAAATTCTTTAAATCTTTTGATTTGTTTTTCACCTGTTGATCTCTTATCTGGATCAACTGCTGGTGTTTTTATAGTTTGTTTTATTTCGGAGACAGCTGTAAAACCATAGTCAACATTTGTATCATACTCTCTTACTTCTATCTCTCTATTTGCGGCAATAGGTAAACAATCCCATATCCACGCTTTGTGTAAATTATTATTATTGTCTTCTATGACAATGTAATTAGTACCTCGTCTTTTAACTGTACCTTGTATATCTTCTTTAATATAATCTACTGTATCATCTATGTTAAAAATCATTTCTCTAACATATAAATCTCTTACTTGTTTTTGTTCAAATCCTTCTAAGCTAGCTACTGCTTGATAAGTTCCTAAACCGGCACCAGACGTTCCACCATAAGATGCTGCCAAGTTCATACCTCTTCTGACTTGCTTCATAATTTTTTCACTATTACCTTTGCTACTTCCAGGCAATCCGCTTTTAAATAATACTAAATCCCCTTTCGCTGCAGCCGCTCTCATCTTACTAGCACTCATACCAGCTGCGCCCTCTGCATCAGGATCTCGGTCTCCAGCAGATACAACTTTAATATCTTCAAAGTAATAGTATCCATGTCTGGATTTTACATTATTGTATCTATTCAATAGAGTATCAAACTCTCTAACTCTATCACTACCAGCGACCATAATCACTCTGTGGTGTGTGTCATATAGTTTAGTTAATATATCTAATACATTGTTTGATGGATTTATTACTATGTTTCTAGCGTGTTGAGGAAACATTTTTTTCATCAAATCTAATTTTTCTCTAGCACCTAATGGGTTCTTTTTAGGGTCTTCACTTCTACTTAAATAAATTTTGTAATCTCTGCTAGTCGATTTAACTTTATCCATTAATTTTAAGTGACCAATTGTAGGTGGATTAAATCTACCAAAAGCAAATGCTATTGATTTTCCTTTTGCTTCGTCAAGTAATTCTAACTGTTCGTGTACCATTGTTTGTAGTTTTTTGCCATCAATATCTTTAAATGTATCAGCAACAACTGAAGCATACCATCCAATATCGTGTCTTAATGATACCCCTTGTTGTGCTTGTTCTTTCTTTTTTCTATCAATAACGTCTTGTAAAACTTTAGCAGCGTATTCATATCTCTTTTGAGTTGTTGCCATCATTTTAATTTTGGTAACTAAATTTTTGAACCAATAGGTTGCTTTTATTTTTACTTTATCTAATGTGATTGCTTCGGTTTTTAAACTATCTATTTCATCATCTGTAACTTTACCATCTTCTAAAATTTCTTTACACTTCTTATAGAATTTTAAGTAGTGATATTTTTCTAGGTACTTGTAAATAATATTTTTAGGTAGTTTATGTTTCTTACCAAACTGTTTAATTTCATCTGGTGTCATATCATCGCTAAAAGCACTTTGTCTTTGTTTAACAATATCATCACCTATGTCAACTAATACCTCTATACTGTCTTCTATTTCTTCTAGTTTAGTATTAATTCTATCTTGTAAGTTTAACACATCATCAGCAGTTAAACCTTTTAATTCTTCGTAATCAATTAAGTCTCTAGCAAGTTCGCCTTTAACTACATCTATCTCTTTTACTTTTTTCTGAAAGTCAGCTTCGTATTTTTCAGGATCAAAAGTATCTTCGGTAGGTCTTCTTACGAATTTGTTTTCATCTATATCGTAAACTCCGTCAGCCATTGCGTCATTCTTTTTCTTTAATTCAGGATCAACAATAACGAAATAATTGATTGGGTGTTGTGTACCTGGAACAAGCTCACCATTTATATTTCTTAAACTAGACGCCAACTCTTTTCTAGCTTCTTCTCTATCTTCTTTGGGTACATCAAATAAGATATTAATATCTAAATCTGCATCGTCTCTATATTTTTTTGTAAGTATAGAACCAATTAATGAATATTTTACTACTGGATATTTCTCCTGAAACTTATCTATTTGATTTAAGATAATATCTCTAACACTTTTTTTAAGTTTAGGATTATTAGTATCTGCTTCATCAAATACACCTGGCGCATATCTTTGTCTAGGTATATCTATGATACTTTCTTTTATGTAATCTTTAAATCTCATATTCTTTTTTTAGCTTCTAGTTCTTTCTTTATCCAACTTATGGCAGTACCATTTTCTGGTTTAGTTCTTAATCTACTTCTAATATATTTAGAAGCTTGATTTAGTACCATAGTAACTAACTCTTTGTCACTCTTATTGTTATCGACAATTAACATTTTATTAGGACTAAAAATTCTTTGGAACTGTCCAATATTTCTTTGTACTTGGTTCCAGCTATTTGTTACCATATACTCTGGTACTGATCTGGGTCTATTGTTGTTTCGTTCTATAGCAACATCTAAACTTGTATTAACAAAAATCATATAACTATCATAGCCGATTTGATCTAACGTTCTTTTTTGTGTATTAATTACATTCAAATCTCTACCCGTTGCGTCTATAATTAATCCTAATCTTCCTTGTATGTAAGTATCTAATTGAGTAGCAGAAGTCATCTTTGCTTTAGCTCTTACTAGGTTTCTAAAGTATTCTTCTTCGTCAGGCATCTTTAATGATAGGTTAGCTTTTTTCAAACCTCTTTCAAATGCTCCGTCAGAGTTAACAGTTTTTAATCCTGTACCACCAAAGGCACCAGCTGTTACAAATGACTTACCACTTCCCGGTCCACCCGCTAAAAAGAAAGCTTTGAATATACCTGGATCGTAAACTCCCTCATTTAAATACTCTCTAAATTCACTCAATGGTTTTACCTTTAGTTTGTTAATAATTTTTTTAGCAATGTCTTCAGGTTTACCACCTTCAGCTCTTACTTCTATGAAACCAGGTTTCTTTCTATAATATTCTACCACTGGACTTGTTTCTTTTTTGTATAGATTAATTCTATTTTTAATAATATCTGGTTTGTCATCAGGTCGACCTCTTTTAGTAAGTCGTCCAATTACTTCTTGTTCACTAACATTTAAATAAACTACTTTGTTTATTTTAATTCCTTCTTTTTCTAAATCTCTTACTTGTTGCATATATCTGGGAAAGCCATCAAAGACAAATCCCTTATCAGCTTTCACAACTGCGTCTTTAATAAGTTTTAATACAATATCATTTGGTGCGAAATCACCTTTACCTAAACTAGATAATTGTTTTGCTATCTCGCCGCCTTTTGCTTTTTCTTTTCTTAATAGTTCACCTGGATAGATATGTTCTATATCAAACTCTTTAGTTATAAATTCAGCGTAAGTTGATTTACCTGAACCGGGTCCTCCTATTAAAATTATATTCATTAGTCATTTACCTTTGCACCAGCACGCCATTGGTAGCAGCTCCAATATCTTGCCATAGTTTTTGGTCCTGGATCAGCGCAATTATGTCTTGCTCTAAATGACTTTCTTCTTGCTGGATTATCTCTCTTAATAGATAGTCCAGTTGTATCTCCAAATGATACTTTCTTAATTTTATCGCCATCTTTTACGTACACATAAAATTTTTTAGAACCACCTCTAATTGGGTCATTCAATTTTACTGTTTTACCTTGATACTCAGCCTCTTGTAAAGGTTCACTTTCGTGTTCAAATATTACGTTCTCACATTGTATATCATAATCTTCAAATTGTTTAAATGTTTTTGTCATTAACTACTCCAACCTTTTGGCATTGTAAAGTTAGCTCTACTAAATTCCATTCTATCAACTAACTTAATTGCTCCTGCTATTCGATCTACAGCTACATAACCTTCTGGACTTGTTACTCTATAACCTGTAGAAGTTCTTAAAAAATGTCCAATGCTTTGAATTTCACTCATTTTGTTTATCAAAAAATCTTTAGCACTTTGTAAAGTAACATGAGCAGCAATAGCCATTACTAAAGCATTTTTATTTCTATCTATGAATTTTAAATTTGTTTGTAATATATCTTTATACTTTTGTTTAGCCGTATCAGTTTTCTTAGCGTCTATCTCTGCTTGTAGAATATTAATATAGTAATCTCTAAACATATCTACTAAAATTCTGACTTTGGCCATATGACCTGATGATCCTCTTATGTAGTGATTAAAGAAAGTTTTTAATCTAAACCCTACACCTAAACCATCAGCTGAACTTTTACTCATTTCATCTAACAACGGTGCTGCCTTTGATAATGAACCTTCTGCCATTCTTAATTTTGCGTTGAATTGTGCTAATTCGTTTCTTGTAAGTTTCGCAGAACCAGATACATCTTTGTAACCAGCACTCGCTAGAAATACATTAGTTGATCTACCTCTAACTGTACCAAAGCCAGCTGTCATACTATCCAAAGTCTTACCTGTATATTTTGTGTGAAAAACAATTCCCATTCTTGCTCTACTGATTTGTTTACCAATAGCTGAATTGGGTGGAACAGCATATGTAATTGTATTAGGAGTAAACGATAACATCTTGTCACCATCCATGTCAATTGTTTTTAAATCTGACTGTGAGAACAGAAAGTCGCCTTGTAATACGCCTTTAATACCTAGACGTGATAATTCTTTTAATGCGATTGATAGTTTATTACCTAATTCGCCAGAGTGATTTTTTCTAATATCAGCATTGGTGTAATTTACTTTAGGATTTTTATTGAATACAGATTTGGTACCAACAAAGAACTTACCATTTTCTGGATCAATACCACAGATGATAGCTGGAGCGCCATCCCATTTAACTGTCATATTAACTTTTTTATTTGACGAACCAGCGAGCATATCTCTCACCGATCGTAAAAAGTTTAACGCATTCTGCCCGCCTTGAGTACCACGATTTATTATATCGTCTTCGAGTCGTCACAGGTGCTCCAAATGAGTATTTCTATCTTGGGTAATAAAACCTTTGAAACTAAACATTCGGAGCACCTAACCTTTCTTTATATTGAATTGTTAAATTATATTTTGATGTATAACCTTTGCCATTAGCGGCACTTTTTAATGATGAATATGGTATGTTTTGATTTTCATACCAGAAATATTTTAGACATTGATAATATTTTCCATTAACATAACAAGCTTTTGCTTTCGGATTATTGTGTCCTGTTACTGGAGTTTTTCTACCCCAATTTCTATCCACACTTTTAGAACCTATAAGTTTTTTGGTTTCTTCACTATGTTTTTTGCCTAACATACTATAAGTTGGAACTCTACTCCAGTTTCTAGCAGTTTTATTATCTTCTATTTTAGACCAATATTCTTTTGTAGTTTCTGAATTGCCACCATAACCACCATATGATAGATTATAATAGTCTTTGGATTTTACAGCGTTATATTTGTTGATATAGTATATCTCTTTTAAATATACTTCCTCTGGAGTGGAACAATGTTCTAATATTGTTCTTTTGAAATTCTCTCTTCCGTATTTGCGTATGGCAGACTTTACTAGTCTCCCACTTCCTAGGTAGGAATCACTATTGAATGTGCATACACCTATATACTTTTTACCGTTTTTTAAATTCTCCGTCTGATAAACAAACATTTTTCTCTTTCATTGGTTCCATTACTATATTCACATGCTCCATATAAATCAATTGTTTATTATATTTATAAGACTAAACCCTTGTCCATAAGAATTTAGGCACACCTCCGTTAGATTGCCACACTTGATTTTTGTTTTGAAACTTAACTACCGTGTGGGCGTCTTCTTCAAAAAAATATTCTGCAATCACGTTTTTAGTGGGCTTTTCCACTACCTGCCATATAATGTCTTTACCCGTCTTCTTCATCTTTTTAGTATAAGACAGATCCGGTTGCTCATTATTAGGTCTTCTATCGCCTCTATGAAATCTAACTTTTTGTTTTTTGACCATTAACTTACACCCATGTCCCAACTAATTATTCTTTTAATTTGTTTTGATTTGTGAGGTTCAGTAAAGTGTCTAACAAATTTTGGTGTAATAACTATATCACCTTCATTAACTTTTAATGGATAATATATTGTTCTATCACTGTACCAATCATTCCAAGGTTGTATGTATTGAGTAACAGCGCCATCTTTTGGCATGTTTAAATACAATACTCCACAAAGACCAACTGAACCATGATCGTGTGGTGTGTGGTAGTCGCCTTTCTTATATGACACAGACCATATGTCTTGTAATAGTAAATCTTTCTTTAATTTTTGAGAAAGCATTCCTAGTTCTTCGTTCATAATATTATTAAAAGCATCAGCAAACCCTGATCTATCTTTTTGTCTATTTGTAGCAAAAGATTGTATACCATGTTTTCTTTCAGGAAATGCTTTACATAATTTTTCTAATTGTGGTTTTTTCTTTTTAAAATTTAAAGTTGGGATAGACCACATTGGAATTGTAAATAAACTATTTTCAATCATTAGTTAATCTCCTTATCTTTTACTTTTTCTTTATAATCTAATCCTATTTTTTCCATAACAGTATTAAAATCTTCTTCAATATGCCAAAAGTTTTCTTTTGACCATAATGCTACTTTGTTTTCTTTTGTTAAATCTCTATAAATGGTGACAATATTATCAACATTAATAACTATATCCGTTCCTTCAAAGGGTGGATTTGCGTTTGTAAATACTACAAATTTACTCATTATTTCTCCTATAATTTAAAATCGGAAAACTTTTCATATGAATCTTCAGGTGATGGATAGTTTTCCTCCTGTTTTAGTTCCTTACCACCTACTATATTTTGTGCTGAGTTATCAGTATCATATAATCTCATTTTAGCTCTATCAACACCTATTATAAATGACCTGTTTATACTTGGGTCATTATAACGATTCTTTAATTGTTTTACTTTCATTTGTCCTAGACCTTCTAATTCTTCATTACTAATTAGAGCAAACATAAAATCTGCTGTTGCTGGTAGACCAAATGATTCTGAAGTATCTTCTAATCCAATATCAGAAGAAGTAAACCCACTTCTAGTTGTCTGTGTTGCACTAAAGATAGGTACATCATGTTCTACTGCAAGACCTCTAAGCTCTTCGGCAATAGCTTTGATGTAAAAGTATGATGATATGTTACCGCCTTTAAATCTAGCACTAGCACATATATTAAGATAATCAATAAAGATAACTTGGGGTTTAAAACTTTTCTTTAATGCTAATTCATTTATCAGCGCTTTAAAATGACCACTATGAGCTGACGCAGTAGGATATTCTTTAATAATTAATCTACCATTTGTTTTATCTTCTAATTTTTTAACTTTGTTGTCGTACACATCTTTGGGCATAGTTCTAATATCGTCCATAGAAATATCAAATAAGTTTGCGTCTATTCTTTCAGCGATACGTTCTTCTGCCATCTCTAAAGTAATATATAATACATTCAAACCTTGA
>Ga0222653_1001564_pt1 | contig 11020 bp, 10 predicted proteins | sample AntAcemetagen419_FD_179856 | JGI IMG/M metagenome (GOLD analysis project Ga0222653, IMG submission 179856) | Saline water microbial communities from Ace Lake, Antarctica - #419 | ecosystem: Environmental > Aquatic > Non-marine Saline and Alkaline > Saline | place: Antarctica: Ace Lake...
CGAATCACTTCTTCATTAAGAGTGAAGAGTTCCGTCTGCACAGGATATCGGTTTGGCGGCGCCGTATTAATGATACTCAAATCACGTGCGCCCATCATCGAAAATTGAAGGGTGCGCGGAATAGGTGTGGCCGTCATGGTCAACGTGTCGACATTGGCCTTCATGTTTTTGAGCTTGTCTTTTACTCCTACTCCAAACTTCTGCTCCTCATCGACGATCAGTAAACCTAGATCCTTGAAGATCACCTTCTGACTCACTAGCTTATGGGTGCCGATCATAATATCGATTTCACCTGCCGCCAATGCTCTGAGTGTCTCCGTCTGTTGTTTTCCGCTGATAAAGCGGTTTAGTAATCCAACTCTTGCAGGAAAGTCTTCTAATCGCTTTTTGAAGTTTTTGTAATGCTGCAATGACAGCACAGTGGTTGGTACTAAGATTGCCACCTGCTTGCTATCGCAAACGGCCTTGAATGCAGCGCGAATGGCAATCTCCGTTTTACCGAATCCCACATCACCACAAACCAATCGATCCATCGGTGAGGCAGACTCCATGTCTTCCTTTACTGCCTGCGTGGATTTTATTTGGTCGGGTGTGTCTTCGTATATAAAAGAGGCCTCTAACTCAGTTTGAAGGTAATTGTCAGGTGAAAATGCAAAACCTATTTTTCCTTTTCGCTTGGCGTAAAGCTTGATGAGGTCGTAGGCTATCTCTTTAACGCGCTTCTTTGTCTTGGCTTTTGTCTTTTGCCAAGCAGCGCTTCCAAGCTTGTTTATCGAAGGTTGGTTTCCATCCTTGCCCGAGTATTTACTGATGCGGTGCAGGGAGTGAATACTCACATAAAGAATGTCATTATCGCGGTAAACCAGCCTGATGGCCTCTTGCTCTTTTCCGTTTACATCAATCTTTTCTAGTCCTGAGAACTTTCCAACACCATGATCGATATGAGTCACGAAATCTCCCGGTTGAAGACTGCTCAGCTCCTTTAAAGTGAGGGCTTCCTTGTTTTTCTTAAAGCCTTCCTTGAGATAAAAACGGTGGTATCGCTCGAAAATCTGATGATCAGAGTAACAGCAGATTTGGAAATCCTTGTCGATGAACCCTTCGGCTATTTCTATGTGAATAGGAGTGAACTCCGCCTTGGCTTTTAGATCTTCAAAAATTCGCTCCAGTCGTTCTACCTGCTTCTCGTTGGAGCTGAATAAAAAATTGGCGTATCCCTTCTCTGCATTCTCCTGCAGATTTTGAATTAGAAGGTCAAAGTTTTTGTTGAAGCTTGGCTGAGGAACCTGATTGTAATCAAACTTTATATCCGTGTCTGAGTAACTCGTTCCGAATCCTATTCGTCTGTATGTTTCGCTTTTCTTGTCAAAAGTCTCACCGCTGATGTACAAATCCTTTGGCGGAAGCCGCTTAAGCTGAGACTTGAGTTTTGTAAATTGTTTTTCGGCTACGCCAAAAACATGATCGAGCCGATCGGATACCAATGAGTCATCCTTTGACCAAATGGCGGTTTCTTCTCCAATAAAATCAAGGAAACTTTCCCGAGACTCCAGCATTGACGTGTGCTGAATATTTGGGATTATGGTAAATTTACTCGCGCTTTTGGTCGAGAGCTGAGTAACGGGGTCAAATTGCCGAAGTGACTCCACTTCATCTCCGAAAAACTCAATTCTATAAGGGTAATCTTCTCCAAAGGAATAGACATCTACGATTCCTCCTCTGATGGAAAACTGACCTGGTTCATAAACGAAATCTACTCGATGGAATTCGTATTCGGTGAGCAGCTCATTTAAGAATTCTATGCTGTATGACTTGCCGACTTGCACTTTGAATGTGTGGATTCCCAGTTGCTTTCGGGTCACCACATTTTCGGCTAGCGCATCGGGATAAGTCACGATGGCGCAAGGTTTTTTTCCTTTGCCCGAAATGGCCTTTAGAACTTCAGCTCGCAAGACGATATTCGAATTGTCGGTATTTTCAATTTCGTAAGGAACACGGAAGCTTTCAGGGTAGAATACGGAGATGAAATCCTTGCCTTCAAACTTCTGGATGTCGTTGAGGAAGTAAGCCGCTTCTTCTTTGTCATTAAAAATGAAAAGATGGTCTCTTTTGCTTTCCTTAATAATGGCCTGCGCCAAGAATGCCAAGCCTGAACCAACAATTCCGCGTAAAGCAAGCCGGGCACGATCGGTTTTGAGTGCAGTTGAAATAGCGAGAGTTTTAGAGCTCTCGGTGTAATTTTTTGCGAGTTCGCTTATGTTCATTTTTCAGTACTCGCCTTCGCTGGGCTATGCTCTCTCATAAATGCCTCGGCATTTTCTACCATTTTCTTCGATCCGATGAAAAGTGGTGTGCGTTGGTGAAGGTGTTTAGGTTCAATTTCCATTATCCTATTAACTCCATCAGATGCTTTGCCGCCAGCTTGCTCAACAAGAAAAGCCAAGGGAATGTTTTCGTACATCAGACGAAGCTTACCCGTTGGATTGGGTCCTGTTTGGGGATAAATGTATATCCCACCTTTGATGAGGTTCCTATGAAAATCAGCCACCAAGGACCCTATATACCTGCTGGTGTAAGGCCTATTCGACTCCTCATCTTCTTCTTGGCAGTGCTTAATGTACTTCTTCACTCCTTCGGGAAATTGCTTGTAATTGCCCTCATTAATCGAGTAAATACTTCCGTCTTCGGGTATTTTCATGTTCGGGTGCGAAAGGCAAAAAACTCCGATAGAAGTGTCCAGTGTAAATCCGTTAACTCCGTTTCCTGTGCTAAACACGAGCATAGTAGACGAACCGTAAATCACGTATCCACCTGCAACCAAGTCAACTCCAGGTTGGAGAAAATCCTCCAAATTGGCTACCGTCCCTGGCTTACTCTTTCTTCTGTAGATGGAAAAAATAGTACCAATGCTCACATTAACATCAATGTTTGAAGAACCATCAAGTGGGTCCATCAACACAACATATTTTCCCCAAATGGCCTCTCCTTTGTCGAAAGCAATAAAGTCTTCGTTCTCTTCTGAGCCGATTCCGCAAACTTCTTGCTGCGCCTTTAGCGCGGCAATCATTTTTTCATTTGCATAAACATCCAGCTTTTGTTGTTGCTCACCCTGCACGTTTTCTTCCCCAGCTGCGCCAAGAATGTCATCAGCAAGGCCTGCTTTATTTACTTCGCGGTTCACGACTTTTGCGGCCAAACGAATGGCGCTTAATAGACGCGAGAGTTCTCCCTTTGCAAAAGGGAAGTCGGATTGGCGCTCAATGACAAATTCTCCGAGCGTAGTTAGTTTACTCATGGTAGTTTTCGGTAGGTGTACAAATATGAGGATTTTTCAATGGAAAAGCCACGTTGTGACCTATCTAAGCTCACTCTGATTTGAAAAAAGCTTTCCTTTGTTTTTATGAAAACCAAAGTGAATATCCGAAAGGCTGAGCCAGCTGATATTGCTCAAGTACATGGGTTGATTGTTGAGCTCGCAGACTTTGAAAAAGCACTTGATGAAATGGAGCTGACTCCCGAACAGCTGCACCATGATAGCTTTGGCGAAAAGCCCATTCTTGAAATCATCGTGGCTGAAGGAAATGAGCAAATTTTAGGAGCCGCTATGTTTTACGAGAAATACAGCACTTGGAAAGGTAGGTCTGTTCATTTGGAAGACTTTGTAGTGAAGGCATCGGAGAGGAGAATGGGAATCGGAGCTTTGCTTTTTGAAGAAGTAATCCGCATTGCCAAGGAACGGAATTATGCCCGAATGGATTGGCAAGTTTTAGATTGGAATGAAACGGCGATCGCTTTTTACAAAAAATACAAGGCCAATTTATCTACCGAATGGGTAAGTGGAAGATTTACCAGAGAAGAACTTCAAAGCAAATAAGAGATGAAAGTTTTTAAATTTGGAGGTGCATCAGTAAAAGACGCTGCGGGAGTAAAAAATGTCGCGAAGATTATTGAAGGTCATCCCGCCAATGATTTGGTTGTGGTGGTTTCGGCAATGGGAAAGATGACAAATGCTTTCGAAGCATTGATAGAAGCATACTCCCGAGGGAGCGATGATATGGTGAATCGACTGGCTGAGATTCGAGGATACCACGGAGCGGTTGCTTCGGGACTCGATCGGGAAGGTGAGATTCAGAATGCCATTGATCTCATTTTTGCTCAATTGGAGTCACGACTTCAACGTCCGCCTTCGGATAATTTTGATTTTGACTACGATCAAATCGTGGGTTTCGGTGAGGTTCTCTCGACCACGATAATCTCCACCTATCTAAATTCAAGAGACATCAATTGCCATTGGGCAGATGCCAGAAGAATGATCAGAACAGATTCTACCTATCGGGAATCAAAAGTAAACTGGGAGAAAACGACTGAGTTGGTTCAGGCAGAATGGCAAAAGGTAAGGCCAAATGCAAAGGGTAAGAAGTTGATGCTCACCCAAGGATTTATTGGACACACGGCAGAGCTCAATACCACAACTCTCGGACGGGAAGGCTCAGATTTTAGTGCCGCTATTTTATCCTACGTTTTGGAAGCTGCTGATGTCACTATTTGGAAAGATGTTCCCGGAGTTTTGAACGCCGACCCGAAGTACTTCTCCGATGCCGTGATGTTGAAACGAATTAGCTACAAGGAGGCCATAGAGTTGGCATACTATGGCGCTTCCGTTATTCACCCGAAGACAATCAAGCCACTTCAGAACAAGGGGATTGTGCTTAAAGTAAAATCATTTTTGAACTATCAGGATGAAGGAACCCGAATAGATTCGAGCACCTTTAGTGATTCGCTCGTGCCATCCTATATTTTCAAAATTGATCAAATTTTAATCTCTTTCACACCACGAGATTTTTCTTTTGTCACTGAGGATAATCTCAGTGAGCTTTTCGCCTATTTCGTTGGACAGGGGATTAAGATCAACTTGATGCAAAATTCTGCTCTTAACTTTTCCATCTGCGTCGATTACCACGAAAAGAAGTTGAAACGGCTTCAAGAGAAGTTCGGAGGTCGGTATGAGGTATTTTACAACCACCCTTGCGAATTGGTCACCATCAGGCATTACGACCAAGAGACGATCAGTCGATTACTCATTGGAAAGAAGGTTTTGGTGGAGCAAAAAAGTCGGAATACGGCTAGGATGGTTTTGATGGAGGGGTAATTCGAGAACTAGTCTTCCGCCACCAAAATCTTCTCCGCCAAAAACCTCGAAAGCTTCACATAGCTTTCTTTCGTCCAGCCTGCCACGTGAGGACTCAAAATTACTTTCTCGCTTTCAGCCAACTGTTTAAAATCTTCGGGCATGTCGTCAAGAGTGAGATCGAAAGATTGTTTCTCGAATTCCAGCACGTCCAGACAGGCTCCTTGAATGTCCCCTGATTTTATTGCTTGAAGCAAATCAGCAATTACCACATGACGGCCTCGAGCAGTATTGATCAGAAAGAACGGTTTTTGACAAGAGTCAATAAATTCGGAATTGACGTATCGATCCGTTTCTTCGCTGAGCGGAAGATGAATCGAAATAATCTCACTTTCGGTTTTGAGCGTGTCGAGGGAAACCTCTTCGGCATAACTCGGAGCGTATCCCTTTCTGTACTTATCATAAGCCAAAATGCGGCAATCGAATCCCGAAAGTTTTTTCGCGAAAGCGGAACCCATATGACCAAATCCAATAATTCCAACTGTTCTCCCCGCCAACTCCAAACCTCGGTTTCCTTCCCGATCCCAAATGCCAGCGCGTACCTCTCGGTCTGCTTTGCTGAGGTGATTGAAAAGGCTGAGAAGCATCCCAATGGCGTGTTCACCCACGGCGTCCATATTGCCTTCTGGCGAATTGTAAACCGCGATGCCCAGTTCTTTGGCTGCAGCCAAATCGATATTTTCCAAACCTGCTCCCGATCGGGCAATAAACTTCAGGTTTGATCCTGCTTCAAGGAGTTTTTGATCAACTGGAATACGGCTCCGAATGACCAAGCCTTCGTATTCGGAAAGCTTCTTTTGGATTTCACTATAGGAACCTGCATAATCATGCTCGCATTGAAAGCCATGACGCTTCAGCGTTTCTTCCAGATAGGGATGCACTCGATCTATGAAGAGTACCTTTTTCAAAGTCCGAAGAAGAATTTGGCGTAAATAAAGTAAACGCTGAGGCCGATGATGTCGTTCATCGTAGTGATAAATGGGCCAGTTGCCAAAGCGGGATCTATATTGACCTTATCGAGAACCAAGGGCACCAGTGTTCCGAAAAGAGCAGCGATGATCACTACGGAAAATAGAGCGACTCCAACAGTATAACTCAATGCGAGAGAGTCCATGAAAAGAACGCTGTACGCCAAAATGACGAGCCCGCAGATGAGTCCATTGACTAGAGCCACCAAAAGTTCTTTTGTCAGTTTTTGAAGAATACTTCCTGTGCCAATAGTTTTATTGGCCAAGCCCTGCACCACTATCGCAGATGACTGAACGCCTACATTTCCACCCATGGCGGCAATGAGCGGTACAAAAACCATGAGTTGCGCTACTTCGGCCAGCGTTTCTTCAAATACGCCGATTACTTTCGCTACTAAAACGCCACCAAATAGTCCGATAAGTAGCCAAGGAAGACGCGCTCGTGTGAGCATCCATACGGAATCATCAGACTCTACCGATTCGGAGATACCCGATGCCAACTGGTAATCGCGCTCCGCTTCTTCTTTGATGAGGTCTACCACATCATCGATCGTAATTCGACCCAACAAAGTCATGTCGTGATCGACCACGGGAAGAACAACCAAGTCGTATTTCTCCATTGTATTGGAGCAATCTTCTCCCGATGTATCGGGGAAAACGTAGTGCAAAGGCTGCTCTGAATAGATGTCAGAGATGGGTGTCTTGATAGATGATGATGAAAAGAGTAAGTTCTTTAGCGAAAGCGTGCCTACAAATTTATCTTCATCGTCAGTTACATAGATGGTGTAAACATCATCTATGTCTTCCGCTTGTTTTCGCATTTCACGAATACTGCGAGCGATGGTCCACGAACGACGAACTTTAACGAGCTCTTTCGCCATGATACCCCCTGCCGAATCTTCATCGTATCGGAGCAGATCACTAATGTCGCTTCGCTGCTCGGCGTCAGTTATGTTTGCGATTACCTCTGCTTGCTTTTCATCGGAAAGCTCAGCGAGTAGATCGGCAGCATCATCCGAGTCGATGTTGTCGATTACCCGGTTTGCAATTTCTTTTGACGTAAGCGTCGACAGCAGTTTTTCTCGATCGTCCTCGTCGAGCTCGATCATCACATCGGCGGCCTTCTCGCCTTCGAGTAATTTAAAAAGGTAGCTGAGCTCAGGAGCCTTGAGTTGGTCAAAAATCTCTGCTATATCTGCAGGGTGCAGTTCTTCCAGCTCACTTTGGAGAAAAGTATCACGGCCTTCGGCGATGGCATCGCTAAGGTCGTCGAGGTATTCTTTTGTGAGTTCGAACTGCATAAGTCGACCAAAAGTATTAAATGTTCAGTGATCAAATATGAATCGAGGAAGAATTTAGGTAGGAAAGGGGTAAGATCACTTCTGTTGAAAGAGGCATTGAATGCAAAGACGAGGAGAATACGCAGAAGCCGCGGGTGAGTTATAAGCTTAGTGGAAGCATTAAAGAATGATAATCTGTTTGTTCGGGTCTGATCGAGTATCAAATGCTCTCAAAACAAATACCTCATTGCCTTGAATGCGGTAGAGTATTTTGTAGTGACCAATTACTATCCTTCGGTATTTTGGATTGAGTTCGTCGGTTTGATGTTGTTCAGAAAATTTTAAATTTTCTACCTGCGAAATGATGTCTTCAATGATTCGTCCAGCAGCGGTTGAAGATTTTTCGACGTAGAAATCGAATATGTTTTCTAGATCTTTTGAAACTTCAATCGTCCAAGTTATCTTCTCGACTCTTGCCATCCTTTAAGTTTGTCTCGCAATTCCGATGTGCTGAGGATTCGACCTTTGTCAATATCCTCTTCTGCCGCGGCCAACATATTGTTGTACTCTGTCAACGTAAGAGGATTTCCTGACGAACTAAGAGACACAATATCAGATTCATGAGATTGACCCAGAAGCGCAGCAATTCTTTCTAAAAGATCTGTGTCGCTCAATGAAAGAATCTTTCGTGCCAACTTGATTTTGAGTTTATCGTCGTACATATTGCTAAGTTAAATAAATGATTTCGCAAAAATATGCAGTTAGGAGATCGTGTAATTCTTAGCATCCTCGACGCCTGCATACCGTCTCTGCGTTCACCCAAACTCTAACCTATTTCAGCCTTGCTGAAGCCTCACCGCCAATTCCAGAAACTCTTCACAACCCAATTGTTCGGGTCGCAAACTCAGGGTTTCGCTCAACTCAGCTTTGAGTTCATCATTGAGAAATGCCGACAGACTGTTCCTCATTGTCTTTCGCCTTTGATTGAATCCAGCTTTGACAACACTCTTGAAATAAGAAAAGGGCACGGGTAGTTCCTTTCGGTTGTTTCTGACCAATCGAATCACGCCGCTTTTCACTTTCGGCGGAGGGTCGAATGCATCTGCATCCACAGTAAAAAGGTATTCAGAGTCGAAATAGACTTTGATCAATACACTCAATATCCCGTAAATCTTGCTTCCTGGCCCAGAGGTCACTCTCACGGCCACTTCTTTTTGAAACATCCCGACCATCTCGGGGATTAGCTCGGGATTTTCAACTACCCTAAAAAGAATCTGGGATGAGATATTGTAGGGGTAATTTCCCGCAAGTATGAAAGGCTTGCCTCCAAAAAGGGTGTTGAGATCCATTTTTAGAAAATCTCCTTCTATGATCCTCTCGCCCAATTCGGGGTGGCGCTCGTGCAAATGCTCCACCGATTCGGTGTCTATTTCGATTAGCTTAAGCTCCAATTCTTCACGAGCCATCAGGGTTCTGGTGAAGATTCCCGTTCCGGGGCCAATCTCTAGAATTCGTTTTACACCTGCCTCGTCTTTTATCGAATCGGCAATGCGCTGCGCGATGGCTGGCTCAGTCAAGAAATGCTGGCCAAGGTGTTTTTTGGGCCTAACGCTTTTCATGGTGTACTACGTTCAGTAAAGTGCGAAAGGATACGAATTTCCCACCGAAATGCTTTTCATGTTCGGCTTGCAATCTTTGAGCATGCTCTTCCTGATAGCGCTCATAGTCTTCCATAGACTTGGCTAGGTATTGAATGCTATAGGACTTTCCGCCTTCTTCCTCTGCCATTATTCGCGAAAGCTTGCCATCGAAGAAGAGGCCTGTAGCCAAGACATCGGGGATATGAACTTCCTTCATCCACTTTAGCCACTTGTCGTGAGATAAGTGATCAATGTTTACCGTTACGTTGTACAATATCATGGTGCAATGTCTTGAATCTTGACCGAATGGTCGAAGGTTTTGTAAATTTGTTCTTTCGTTATGGAAGTCAATCCCGTTATTCTCGCAATTCCTGTTTTCTTCATTCTTATTGGAATGGAGGTGGCCTACGGTTATTTTAAGGATCGAAAGATCTATCGGCTCAATGATGCCGTGACAAATATAAGTTGCGGAATCGTAGAACAACTTACGGGGGTCTTTGCTAAGGTTTTTACCGTGGCCGCTTACGCTTTCATCTACGATAATTTCCGAATCTTCAGCTTGGAGGATACTTGGTATTGGATTATCCTCTGCTTCATAGGCGTTGACTTCTTTTACTATTGGGCTCATCGAATGAGTCATGAAGTGAATCTGTTTTGGTTGGGACATATCGTGCACCATCAAAGCGAGGATTACAACCTTTCTGTGGCTTTGCGCCAAAGCACCATGCAGAAAATGTTCACCTTTTATTTCTACTTTCCTTTAGCTTTTCTTGGTTTCAAGACGGAATGGTTTCTTTTAATGGGTGCTTTTAATTTGCTCTACCAATTTTGGATTCATACCGAAATCATAAAGAGGCTGCCGAGATGGTACGAGTACCTTTTCAATACGCCGTCGCATCACCGCGTGCACCACGGAAGAAATCCCAAGTACATCGACAAAAACCACGCAGGTACATTGATGATTTGGGATCGGATGTTTGGCTCCTTCCAGCGCGAAGAAGAAACGCCGACTTATGGCATTACCGCACCAACGAACTCGTGGAATCCCGTGACGGCAAACGTTCAACCTTTTGTAAGACTTTGGCACGAGTTAAAGGCGATTCCTGGATTTGTCAATAAGGTGAAATTCACCTTCGCACCTCCAGGCTGGTACCCCAAAGAAATGGGAGGCTTTCAAAAGCCAAAGGAAGTGGACAACCATACTTACCGAAAGTATGAGATCGAGATTTCACCCAATCTCAATTATTATCTTTTTTCTCAATACCTCATATTATTGGCGTTCACGGCACTTTTCCTTTTTAATCTTACCCAATTTGAATTGCTATTCCAACTCTTGATCGCGGGTGTAATTATTTATTCCGTGGCATCTTTAGGGACTTTATTTGACAATCGACCCTATGGATTGAAAATGGAATCGGCACGTTTTTGCGTGGCGATAGGGGTGGCGCTGTTTCTATTTCTTCAAGATGTACTTCCACTATGGATTCCGATCTCAGTGGCGGCTCTTTCCATTCTTTCTGCAGTCGTAGTTTTTCGTTTGAACTTCCATAAAACCGAACGGTCAGAGTGAATCGAGACAGCATCTTTTCCCTTTTCTACTTCTTAATATTGGCGGTTCATATTTTCGCGGGTGAGCAAGATCAAGGGATGATTGCAAACATTTCCAAGCCTGCCCTTCTGACCGTGCTAATCGCTTACTTTTTCATCGACTTGCTTAATGGAAAAAAAGACTCCTTTGGTTTCTTGATTTTAGCAGGACTCAGCTTTTCGCTAATAGGGGATATTCTCTTAATCTTTCAGGATGAACTAGCCATTTATTTCATGCTCGGCCTCGGAAGCTTCTTGATAGCTCACCTCCTTTTTATTGCCGCGTTTACAAAGACTTATTTGGTAAATCACGAGATTAAGTTTCTACAAAGGTATGGCTGGGTAATGCTCTTGATT
>Ga0222653_1001567_pt1 | contig 10994 bp, 5 predicted proteins | sample AntAcemetagen419_FD_179856 | JGI IMG/M metagenome (GOLD analysis project Ga0222653, IMG submission 179856) | Saline water microbial communities from Ace Lake, Antarctica - #419 | ecosystem: Environmental > Aquatic > Non-marine Saline and Alkaline > Saline | place: Antarctica: Ace Lake | collected...
GGCCTTTCTGCACAACGAAGACCTTGGCTCCTTCGCCCACTTTGTCATGGAGGTCGATGACATCGCGAGATTTCATGCGAACACACCCGTAGCTGGACGCTTTTCCGATACTGTACTCGGCGGCGGTCCCGTGAATGTAGATGCAGCGGGCGTAGGTGTTCTTGTTCTTTGGCTCCAACCCGTTGAGCCAGAGGATTCGGGAAACAATGGGGTCGCGTCTAGGCGCGTTAGGTTTGATGATCTCGCCGGTCCATTTACGACTCTTGAAAACGGCACCGGCGGGCTTGCCCTCGCCGATTTTTTCAGCGACTTCCATTTTTCCAAGCGGAGTCCGGTAACTTCCCTTTTCATTGCCGAGTCCGAATTTTGAGGTCGAGACAGGATAGGTCTTCACGAGTTCGCCCTGACGGTAGAGCGCCATCTTCTGGAGAGGCACGGAAACCTCCATGACATGCAACTCATCGCGCTTAGCGCTCGACTGAACGGCACAGCTGGTGGAGAGAAGACAAAGGCCAAGAAGGCTGGCCGAGGTGACCAACGGGAGCGAGGAGGAAATAAACTTCATCGGGGTGTGTGGATTCAGGGTTCAGTATTAGAACTCCGATTCACATTCCCGATTTGGTTGATTTCCAGTGAGTGAGTGGCTGGAATGAGATTACTCTCAGATTTAATATAAACTAAACTTAAAGAAATACAAATTTCTAGCAATAATTTCTGCCGGATTTAGTTTTCGTTCGTCTTATTAGAGACTCCTCTATGGATGCCCCTATGCGCCCTCTTCAATCTTTCCTTTCTGTTTTCGCCTGCACCTTAGTCTTTGCGCTGAGCCCGACTCTTTCGCTTACGGGGCAGGAAATCCCTGACGAACTTCTCGAGGACGAGCATGTTCGCGAAGAATTCGGGGTGAATAAGTTCACGACTCCTTCGATCAAAAGGATTTTTGAGGATCTCCAGAAGCTGCGTCCTCTCCCCTATGATGAACTGAAGCGGACGATGCCGGAAGCCCCTCCCACTGATCGGACCGAGTTGGCGATCACGGTTGGGCTTCTCCTTGCTGACGGCTTTTTCGCGGTTGAGGCGGAGCAATTCTTTGATCTGGAACCGGTGGGGCGTTCCCTCCTCAAGCATGCGACCAGTCTCGGCTCCGGGACCCGGATTTCGAGCCACATGAAAAGCATGCTGGAAAAAGGCGCTTTGAGCGATTGGGATGAACTGAAGAACGAACTTTCCCGCACGCAGAAGGACGTCGAGAAAGAGATGGTTTTAATCCGTGATGTCGATGCCGCGAATCTTGTGAGCCTTGGCGGATGGCTCCGGGCATTTGAAATTGGAACAGCCGCTTCCGTGGGAACCTACTATGATCCCGCGAAGGCGTCGACGCTCGCCCGCCCTGACATTGTGGAGTATTTCGTGCTCAACCTCGAGACGCTTGAGCCAAGAATTCAGGAGAACGAGATGGTTAAAAAGATCCGCGCCGGACTTCTCGATATTCAAAAGCGGACAACGCTTCCTGAGCAGGAGATCCTGAGCGAGGCTGAAGTTCAGGAACTGCGGGTCATCGTCGAAGATTTGGTCGACATGGCCTATGGCTCCCAGCGTCTTATCGAGATGACCGATGCGGGCAAGAAGGCAGAGGAACCGGGCGACGCTCCGACGACCACAAAGCCCGCTGCGACTGGTGGCGTGATATCGGGTGAAGTCCCGGAGTAGACTGTCTTTCTCCAAGGGTGGAGTCTCTCGGGTATCGGGCGGGCCTTGAGTGGCGTGAAGTTTCCCGAAGGGAGCCTCCTGATCTTGATCCGGAAAAGGCGCCGGGAAGGATCAAGATTAGGAGTAAGATGAAGAGTCGTTAAGCGTCAGGCATCAGGTACTTCGCGGCCTGATCGACGTCTTTGTCCCCGCGTCCGGAAAGATTCACGATGATGATCTGATCTTTCCGCATTGTCCCCGCGATCTTGTTCACGTAGGCGAGGGCATGCGCAGTCTCCAGCGCGGGGATGATGCCCTCGGTTTTCGATAAACCTGAAAAAGCGGCGAGCGCTTCATCGTCCGTCGCGTAGGTATATTCAACGCGACCGGCATCCTGGAGGAAAGCGTGCTCAGGGCCGACGGCAGCGTAATCGAGTCCTGCGGAAACGGAGTGCGTCAATTCGATTTGGCCGTCCTCATTGGCGAGCAACCAGGTCTTTGTGCCCTGAAGCACGCCGAGCTTGCCACCCTGGAATCGCGCGGCGTGCTCTCCGTGCTTGATCCCGTGACCACCGGCTTCGACACCCATCATTTTGACGCCTTTGTCTTCGAGGAATGGATGAAAGAGGCCGATCGCATTGCTTCCTCCTCCGACACAGGCGACGAGGAGATCCGGGAGCTTTTCTTCCCGCTCCAAAATTTGGCGTCGGGCTTCGACTCCGATGATTCGGTGAAAGTCGCGAACCATCATCGGGTAGGGGTGCGGGCCGAGGGCGCTTCCGAGAATGTAATGCGTCGAACGCACATTAGTGACCCAGTCGCGCAGAGCTTCGTTGACGGCTTCCTTGAGTGTCTTCTGTCCGGCTTCGACGCCGCGAACCTCGGCACCCATGAGGCGCATCCGGATCACGTTGAGACGTTGGCGTTCCATGTCAATCGCCCCCATGTAAACGATGCATTCCATTCCGAAGTGAGCAGCGACGGTGGCGGTTGCGACGCCGTGTTGCCCGGCCCCGGTCTCGGCGATGATGCGCTTTTTGCCGAGCCGTCTCGCGATCAGGATCTGCCCAAGAGCATTATTGATCTTGTGCGCGCCAGTGTGGAGGAGGTCTTCGCGTTTGAGGTAAATTTTGGCCCCGCCGAGTTTTTCGGACCAACGCTCTGCATAGTAGAGCGGCGTTTCGCGACCGCAGAATTCGGAAAGGAGGTTGTTCAGCTCGAGCTTAAACGCCGGATCTTCTTTCGCTTTTTGATACTCGGCGGTGAGTTCGTCGAGTGCGGCGACGAGGGTTTCAGGGACAAAGCGTCCTCCGAAAGTTCCGAAGTGTCCGCTTTCGTCAGGAAGGGTTTGGGTCGTGGTCGCCGTGCTCATGTTTGCTTGTTATTACGTTGCACCCTGAGGAAATGTTTTCAACGCTCGCATTTTCAGGGAGCCGTGTATATTCGCCGCGTCAGAGGCTGCGGAGTGGTGGCAGGTAAACTCCGCCAGGGCCGGAAGGTAGCAACGGTAGCTTGTCCAACATTGCCGCAGTTCTCTGGCACTTTTCACGTCGAAACTCAGGCGGCCGCTTCACTCTTCACGTCGAAGACTTCGCGGGCATCGCTCACGACGCCTGTCACCGCCGCCGCTGCGACCATGACGGGTGACATGAGAATCGTCCGACCGATCGGCGATCCCTGACGGCCTTTGAAGTTCCGGTTACTGGAGCTCGCGCAAAGCTGATCGCCGATGAGCTTATCGGGGTTCATCGCGAGACACATGGAGCAGCCCGCGCCGCGCCATTCGAAGCCTGCCTCTTCAAAAATTTCGTGGATTCCTTCCTGACGGCAGAGGTGGTCGACGATCTCCGAACCGGGCACGGCGATCGCCGTGACGCCCGCTGCGACTTTGTGCCCTTTGAGAAACTTCGCGGTTTCGCGGAAATCAGAGAGACGACCGTTCGTGCAACTGCCGATGAAACAAACATCGACCGCTTTGCCGGCGATCGGAGTGTTCGCTTCGAATTTCATGTATTCGAGCGCTTCCTCGATGCTCTTGCGGCCTTCTTCATCCGGTTGATCATCGGGAGAGGGAATGTTTTCGGTCACGAAGATTCCATGGTCGGGCGAGATGCCCCAGGTGACCGAAGGAGCGATGTCTGCCGCATTGATATTCACGACATCGTCATAGTGGCATCCCTCATCGGAGGCGAGCGCAGTCCACTTTTCGACCGCGGCATCCCAGTCGGCTCCTTTGGGTGAATAAGGGCGATCTTTGAGGTAGTCGAAAGTTTTCTCGTCGGGGTTCACATACCCGCAACGGGCCCCGCCTTCGATGGACATGTTGCAGACAGTCATCCTCTCTTCCATTGAGAAGTTGTCGAAGAGACGGCCGCCGTATTCGTAAGCGTAGCCGATGCCTCCCTTGGCACCGAGCAGCTTGATGATGTGAAGGACGACGTCTTTCGCGTAGACGCCGGGAGGAAGTTCCCCCTCCACATTGATGCGGCGAACCTTAAGTTTGCTCAGGGCCATCGTCTGCGTCGCGAGGACATCACGAATCTGCGTCGTGCCGATTCCGAAAGCGATCGCGCCGAAGGCACCGTGAGTCGCGGTGTGAGAGTCGCCGCAGGCGATCGTCGTGCCGGGCTGAGTGATGCCCTGCTCCGGTCCGACTACGTGCACGATCCCCTGACCGCCGCTGCCGATGTCGAAAAACTTCACCCCGAACTCCTTACAGTTATCGCGCAGAGCATTGATCATTTCCTGAGCGAGACCGTCCTCGAAAGGCTCGACCTGGCTTTTCGTGGGAACGATGTGATCAACCGTCGCAAAGGTGCGCTCCGGGTATTTCACTTTCAGTCCGAGATCGCGCAGCATGCCGAAGGCCTGAGGGCTGGTCACCTCATGAATCAGATGGGTGCCGATGAGAAGTTGGGTCTGTCCATTCGAGAGGGTCTTCACGGCGTGAGAATCCCAGACTTTTTCAAAGAGGCTTTGGCTCATAGCAATATCAGAGGTGGGTGATTTTTTCGGGCGGGAAGCTAGCACATGCTAACCTGCAACGGTAATGGAAATCGTCGATGATTCGATGGAATCACTTCCGATTCGTTGAATTTTAGGCGAATTGGGTGTAATGGAAGATGTCCCCTCATTTAGGGGGGACAAACTATCTGAACCAACATGAAATTGACCAAATCAATCGAAAAACTGATGGCTCTCACTGTCATCGCTGCTGCCCTTACTATGGTCGGCTGCGAAAAGACTGTCGAGGGAATGAAGGAAGACGCAACTGAAGCAGTGGAGGCAACGAAAGAAGCCGCTGCTGATGCTGCTGAAGCCACGAAGGAAACTGCCGACAAGGCAGTAGAGGCGACTAAGGACGCTGCTGCTGCGACTGCCGAGGCCGCTGAGAAAGCTGCTGAGGCAACCGCAGAGACGACCGAAAAGGCTGTCGACGCGACTAAAGACGCGGCTGCCAAGACTGGTGACGCAATGAAGAAGAAGGTCAACGAGGCAGCCAAGGCTGTTGAAGGGGCAACTGAAGCTCCTGCTGCAGAGTAAGTTTTCTCTTTACCAAGCGAATTACTAAGGAAAACCCTGTGCCGAAAGGCACGGGGTTTTTTGTTGGTTCAGATAGTTCGATCAACCTGCCGCCGACATCGCGCTGAAGGCTCCGAAACCGATCGCGCCAATGATGATCACCACGTAGAGAGCAAAAAAAACGATCATCCAGATCCCGACATACTTCCAGAAGGCGCGCTGTTCGTTCAAAGCAGCAACGAGGTTGGTCTCCGTCGGTTGCTTACTGAGATCAGCGATCCGACTTGAAAAATTCCCCAGCTTTAAGGCGGGATAAATATAAATGAAGGCCATCAAAAAGTAGATGATGCCGAGAGGAAGCAATCCCATTGCTCCGCCTAGCTGATCAGCAAAAGCCTCGCTCGCAATGCCTGAAGCAACACTCATCCCGATGAGACCAAGCCCCCCCAGAATCAGAAATGCAGTGCTAATCCAAAGGATGACGCTGAAAAACCGTGTCCACCCTTTGGTGCGGGCGAGTTGATCAACGATTGCGGCGGAAACCGCGGAATGAGTGGGAGTAAGAATCGAGTCCATCCCCGAGTTTTAGCGATTTGCCGCCCCCGGATCAATCCTCATGTGTTGAGGCTACCTGTTTCCCTGGAGCTGATGCTGCAAGAACGGAGCGGTCCGGCTTTCTTTGACGATCACGACTTCCTCGGGCGTTCCTGCCGCGACGACCTCGCCTCCTTCCGCACCGGCTTCAGGCCCGATTTCGAGCACGTAATCCGCCTCCGCCATGATTTCGAGACTGTGCTCGATCACGACGACGGTGTGTCCGTCATCGACGAGACGATGCATGATTTCGAGGAGGCGGACGACATCGGCGGTGTGAAGCCCGATGCTGGGTTCCTCGATGAGATAGAGATTCGACTTCGGAGTCCGGTTCTGGCGCAGCCTTGCATTTGAGGATCGACCGATCCCTTTCGTGAGTTCAGTCACCAGCTTGATCCGCTGTGCTTCACCGCCGGAGACGCTCGGGCTGGGCTGTCCGAGCCTGAGATATCCGAGCCCGGTGTCCTTCATTAAGGAGAAAGTTCGCGCAATCTTGGGATGCCCCCCGAAGAACTCCGAGGCTTCTTCGATGGAAAGGTCCATGACGTCTCCGATCGACTTCCCGTGGTAGAGAACCTCAAGCGTTGCGCTGTTGAAACGGCGACCTTCACATTCCTCGCATTCCACATAGGTCGTGGGTAGAAAGTTCATCTCCAGCTTGATCTGGCCGTTGCCTTTGCAGGTTTCGCAGCGACCGCCTTCGGTGTTGAATGAAAAACGCGAAGCGGTGTAGCCGCGAGCGCGGGCCTCGGGGAGTTGCGCGAACATCTTCCGAATCTCGTCAAAGACCTTCACGTAGGTCGCCGGCGTCGACCGCGAAGTCTTTCCGATCGGCGACTGATCGACCTCGTAAACCGCTTCGAGCTGCTCGACGCCTTCGATAGCTTTCCAGGTCTTTTCCGGTTTACGGCCGGTGGACTTTCGCGATGGCTTCTTCAGCTGGGAATCGACCGCCGGTTTGAGGACTCCGCGCATGAAGCTCGACTTTCCTGAACCCGAGATGCCGGCAATGACGGTGAGGCGTCCGATGGGGATTCGAATATCGACGCTTTTCAGATTGTTGGCGTTAGCTCCTTTGACTCGAAGCCAGCCGTCCTTGCTGTTCTTGGCCGGGAGCTTGCGCCGTTGCCCTTTCATGGGATGAGCGAGCGGATTGGAGAATGCGGCAAAGGTCGGCGACTCCGCCCCGTTCTTTTTGCCGGAGAAAAGATCAGCCGGAGGACCCTGCCAAACAATTTCTCCACCGAACTGTCCCGCTCCGGGGCCGAGGTCAATGAGATGATCCGAGCGACGGATCGTCTCCTCATCGTGTTCGACCACGACGAGCGAATTGCCCTTCGCTTTCAGCGAGATCAGGGTCTTCAGCAAATTCTCGTTGTCGCGAGGGTGCAATCCGATCGTGGGCTCGTCGAGAACGTAGAGAACGCCACGCAGGTTCGAACCGAGTTGTGAAGCAAGCCTGATGCGCTGGCTTTCCCCGCCACTTAAAGTCGTGGCGGAGCGATTCAGTTGCAGATAGCCGAGCCCGACTTCCTCCATGAAATGCAGGCGCTGCGAAATCTCCGGCAGAATGTCACGCGCAATGAGCGCGGATTGATCTTTCAGATCAAACGAATCGATTGCCTTCTTCGCCTCAATTACCGAAAGGGCCGCGATTTCATGAATCGCAATATCGGCGATTTTGACATGACGGGCGACCTCATTGAGGCGAGCCCCACTGCACTCGGGGCAGGTCTCGAGATCCATATCACTGCGCGAGCGGGAGCGGCGATACTCCTCGCGAAGCTCGGCGTCGAGTTGCGACTCGGCGTCCCGGTCGTCTGAAGAGCTCGGACGTTTTTCGACCGAGCCGTAGCCCCGGCAGAGCGGGCACCAGCCATGCGGCGAATTGTAGGAAAAAAGACGGGGGTCGAGTTCTTCAAAGGATCGACCTGTCTCGGGGTCAGCCATCTCCGTGTTCGCGACTTGAATCCGATTACCCTGATCAAAGAAGCGGATCGTCCGCTTCCCCAGTCGCAGCGCCGTCTCCACCATCGCGAGGGTGTCTTCGGGACTCGTCCTCTTACTAACCTCTCCGATGATGACGTCGATGTTGTGTTCTTTAAATCGCTCGAGCCGCTCAAAGGTATCGACCGCGACGAGTTGATTATCGACTAACAAAGTCTCGAACCCCTGGCGTCCCGCCCACTCCGCGACTTCGGTGTGGTAACCCTTTCGCGCCTTGATGAGGGGCGCCATGACTTTCACCGACCGTTTTCCTTTCGCCGCTTCCTTCCGGATCGTCGTGACGATTGAGCTGACACTCTGTTTCACGACCGCCTTCCCTGAGTCCGGAGAATATTGGGTGCCGACTTTGGCAAAGAGAAGGCGAAGAAAATGCCAGACTTCTGTGACCGTCGCGACCGTCGATTTTCCGCCGCCGCGAGAGATGCGTTGCTCGATCGCGACAGTCGGGGGGAGGCCGGTAATTAAATCAATGTCAGGGCGCTCCATCTGCTCGACGAACTGACGGGCATAGGTTGACATGCTGTCGAGAAAGCGGCGCTGTCCTTCCGCGAAAAGGATGTCGAAAGCGAGCGTCGATTTCCCCGATCCGCTCAGGCCGGTGATGACGACGAACTGCTCGCGGGGAATCGAGACATTGATGTGTTTCAGGTTGTTCTCCCGCGCCCCGTAGAGTTCGATCGTATTTTTCGCCCGCTTCACTTCGTAGAGGACGGGGTCTGCGGACTCAGCGACCTTGAGCTGTTGGCGGGCGACTGATTTCCGGGGCGTGATGTGTTCGGCGAGGAATTGCCCGGTGTGAGATGCCGACGTTGCCGCGACTTCTTCCGGGGTGCCGCAGACGACAATTTCACCGCCATTCACGCCCGCTTCCGGACCGAGATCGATGAGGTGATCGGCACACTTGATGACATCCAGATTGTGCTCGATGACGACGACGGAATCCCCCGCTTCGACGAGGCGTTCGAAGACTTTCAGAAGCATCCCTGTGTCGTCAAAGTGAAGGCCGGTTGTCGGCTCGTCGAAAATCAGGAGTGTCGTTTTGTCATCCTTCGGAGCTCGCTTTGGTTTCGCGAGGAGGTGACCGACGAGCTTAAGGCGCTGACTTTCTCCCCCCGAGAGCGTGTTGAGAGGTTGGCCAAGTCGCAGGTAGCCAAGTCCGACCTCGGCGAGCAGCTGAAGCCCCGTCACGACATTCGCCGCCTTCTTATTTTCAATCGCAAAGAAAAACGGAATCGCCTCTGTCACCGTCATTGAGAGCACATCGTGAATCGACTCGCCCTCCAACTCGATCTCCATCGCCTCGGGCGTGTAGCGCGTCCCTTCGCATTCCGAGCAGGTCACGTAGAGGTCGGATAGAAATTGCATCTCGACCTTTTCGTAGCCGTTGCCCATGCAGCGCGCGCATCGGCCTGCACCGCTGTTGAAGGAAAAGTAGCCCGGTGTGACGGCGCGGGATCTTCCGTCCGGCGTCTCCGTGAAAAGCTTTCGGATCGGCTCGAAAATTCCCGTATAAACCGCCGGGGTCGAGCGGGGCGTCCGCGCGAGCGGGGCCTGATCCACCATCACGACCTCGCGAATTGCGCCGGCACCAACAAGGTCTTTGCAGGAACCCACTTCGAGATCTGCTCCGGCGAGCCCGAGTTTATCCATGAGATTGCCATAGAGCACCGAGTGGATCAGGGTAGATTTTCCTGAGCCGGAAACGCCCGTGACACAGCAGAGAACGCCGAGCGGAATCTCGGCATCGACCTTCTTGAGATTGTGCTGCGTGGCCCGTTTGATCTTGAGGCTTCGTTTTGCCTTGCGACGCTTTTTGGGAATTGGGATTTCCTTGTTCCCACTCAGATAGTCGAGCGTCAGCGCTCTCGGATGTTTCTTCTGGAGCGTCACGGCGGCAGCAGCGGTCTTTGCCCCGGGGCCGGCGTAAACCAGCTCCCCTCCGCCTTCGCCCCGTCCCGGTCCGATGTCGATGAGATGGTCGGCGGCGCGGATGACTGCTTCCTCATGTTCGACAACGACGAGGGTGTTGCCGAGATCGCGGAGGCGCTGCATGACCCCGATGAGTTTTCCGACGTCGCGAGGGTGCAATCCCACGGTGGGTTCATCGAGCACGAAAAGGGTGTTTGTCAGACTCGCCCCGAGACAGGTTGTGAGGTTGACCCGCTCCGTTTCGCCGCCGGAAAGAGTTCGCGTCGGGCGGTCGAGGTTCAGGTAGCCGAGCCCAACCTCCTGCAGGTAACCGAGACGATTGCTCACTTCCTGATAGAGCATCGTCGCGGTCTTATCCTTTTTACTCACAGTGAGGCCACCGAAAAAATCGGAAACATCATCGATCGAAAGTTCCCAGAGATCGGGCAGGGTTTTGTCAGCGATTTTGAAATTCAGCGCCTCAGGTTTCAGTCGCGATCCCTTGCACGCCGTGCAAGTCGTGTAGCTTCGGTAGCGACTGAGGAAAACCCTGACATGCATCCGATAAGCGCGGGACTCCATCCATTCAAAGAATCCCCTGACACCGTACCAAACGCCATGCTGCCAGGCCTCTTCAGGGTCGCCACCCTCGCCTTCGAGAATCCACTGCTGATCCGCCTTCTCCATCTCGTCGTAAGGCGTCACGAGGCTGAGTCCGCGGGCCCGCGCACAGCGTTCGAGGTCTTCTTCGCACTCGTAGTGACTGTCGCCCTGAAAGGCGCGCACAAGTCCCTCCGCGATCGAGAGCGATTTGTCCGGCATTGCCTTATCGACATCGATGCCGATGACTTTTCCGAAGCCTTTGCAGTCGGGGCAGGCCCCGAGAGGATTGTTAAAGCTGAAGAGGCCCGGCGTCGGTGGTTTTAGTTCCGTTCCCGTTTCGGGCGAGAGCCAGCTGCGGGAAAAAAAAATGCGCTCACCGGACTTCGGCTCCACGATCGTGACAACGCTTTTGCCGAGATCGAGGGCCCGCTCGAGCGCCTCTAGAAAGCGGGAGCGACGGCTCGCTGAAACGCGATCCTGGATCACATCGACCTGCGCGGGGAGGGTCTTCTTTTTGTATTCTTCGGGTGCGTCGGACCGGTAGGCTTCGCCGAAAATCCAGGTGCGGAGATAGCCCTGTTGCTGAAGGAACTCAAAAAAATCGGCCGGTTTCGTTTTCACCGGGACGGGAACGCCAAAAAGAATTAGAAGCGACTCCTCTTTCCCGAAAC
>Ga0222653_1001568_pt1 | contig 10991 bp, 22 predicted proteins | sample AntAcemetagen419_FD_179856 | JGI IMG/M metagenome (GOLD analysis project Ga0222653, IMG submission 179856) | Saline water microbial communities from Ace Lake, Antarctica - #419 | ecosystem: Environmental > Aquatic > Non-marine Saline and Alkaline > Saline | place: Antarctica: Ace Lake...
CACGGACGTGTATACCGTACCCTCTGCAACAGAGGCAGTTATTAGCACTATTGTTATCGCTAGCCGGGCGGCTACCACTGAAACATTTCGCCTTGCGGTGCGCCCTAACGGGGCAGCGATTGCTGACCAGCATTATCTTGCGTATGATGTTCCGATTGCGGCCAACGATTCTACTACTTTGACTTTGGGGCTTACAATGGACGCTACCGACGTTATTACTGTGTACTGCTCTAGTGCAGACATGAGCATTAACATCTTCGGTACTGAAATTTCTTAGGGGGCTTGTTGTGGCTGTCACGAGTATGGCAAACAGTTCCATAAGGGACTTCACGAAATACAATCGTATGTCTGGGACTTTTGGTGCGCCACCGTTTGCGTGTGAGTATGTTGTTATCGCTGGGGGCGGTGGCGCTGGGTATACCGTGTCAGACTCGGCAAACGACACTGGTGGTGGCGGTGCTGGGGGCTACAGGTCTTCCGTTGTTGGCGAAAGTTCTGGCGGCAACTCCAGCGCGGAACCTTTTGTTACCCTGCCCGCAGGGTCTTATTCTATAATTGTCGGGGCGGGAGGCGCTGCCGGAGTTTCGGGAACGGCAGGCAATAATGGTTCGCCCACAACTTTCTATTTCATCACTAGCCTCGGCGGTGGGTTTGGGTCTTTCCAGGGGGGCGGCGGAAACTCTGGCGGTTCTGGCGGTGGCAGGAATGGTACTGGCGTCGCTGGTCAGGGTTCCTCTGCGGGCAATTCTGGCGGTGGTGGTGGTGCGCTTGAGGCTGGGGGCACAGATGGTGCTGGCGAGGGTGGGGATGGTATTGCATCTTCGATTACCGGCAGTTCGGTTGTCCGCGGTGGCGGTGGTGGGCGAGGCAGGGCCGGGGACACATCTGGCAATTTTACTAACGGTGGCGCTGGCGGTGGAGGTAATGGTGCTGGAGGTAACGGCACTACTCCCGCTGATAGAGATGGCAACGGTACCGCGAACACTGGAGGTGGCGGTGGTGGTGGCGGCAAGCGCTATGGCAGGGGCCCGAGCGAGGCTGGTTCGGGTGGTTCTGGGGTAGTCATATTCACTTTGCCCACGCAAGCGACCGCAACCTTCAGCGCTGGCGTAACCCAAACGTCTGCGATTGTCGGAGACAACCGTGTGTACACGGTGACTGAGGCCGGCGAAACTGACACAGTGAAGATTGGATAAAACAATGGCTCATTACGCAACTCTCGATTACAACAACATTGTGACAAAAGTTATTGTGGGTCGTGACCAAAATGACCTTGCTGATGGTGTGGATTCTTGGGAAACCTATTATGCGCCTGAAGGTTTTACCGTAAAACGCACAAGCTACAACACTCACGGCGGGGTTCACTACACCGATGGGGAGCCAAGCGCAGACCAGTCCAAAGCGCTCCGGTACAACTATGCGGGGATAGGGTACTCCTACGATGACACCCGTGACGCTTTCATCCCGCCAACCCCTTACCCTTCATGGGTACTCGATGAGGACACCTGCCTGTGGGTTGCACCTATCGCCTACCCTGCTGAGGGTGTACATGTTTGGGATGAAGAAGCTGGTGACTGGGTAGAGGTAGTCGACCCTTATTAATGCTATAATTATTTAATGAACTATTTAAAATGGTTTGTCAAAGAAATTAGACAAGCACTAAGGAGATATTATGAAACTTTATAATCCCTGGCCAAAAGGCAAGACGATTAACAGAAACAGTCCCTTTGGATGGAGAAATGATCCATTTACAGGAAAAAGAAAATTTCACAACGGAGTTGATGTAGCTGGTACTTTTAAAGTTACCGCTGCACAAGACGGCAAAGTCGTTCACATTGGCTGGAGCAAAAATGGTGGAGGGCATGTTGTAATTATTCAGCATGAAAACAACCTGTTTACAGTTTATTACCATGGGGCACACAAGGCTGATCTTAGGGTCGGAGACCGTGTTGGTCAAGGCCAATTCATTTATACATCTGGGTCAACAGGCAGATCAACTGGAGCCCACCTACACTTCGAGGTAAGAGCCAAAAGATCTGGTGGCCAGGTTGATCCAGTTCCCTATCTTAATGGTGCACCAACCATCTCTGCCCCCATCTTAAAGGTAGACGGAAGGCTAGGTAAAAATACCTGGAAGGCATTCCAAACAGCACTTAGGGCGGCTGGACACTATAAAGGCGTACCTGACGGTAGACCAGGCGCTATGACTTATAAAGCTATCCAGCAGTGGTCAGGTGCAAAGGTTGATGGCAGCATTGGGCCAAATACTCGTAAGGCTGTGCAAACAATGTTAGGCGTAAAAGCCAACGGTATCTGGGGCAGACTAACCATTAGCGCCCTACAGAGAGCCATCAATGCTGGGGGTATCAAGTAATGCTATCCTCAATCATTGAAGTATTTAATAGATTAAACACTCGCAGGCAAGACAATATTGCAGCATCGAATAAGGCTTTGGCCAATGGGCCTTCCTGGAGACACCGTCGTAGGTTAATCTATGGGGCATACATTGTAGCTATGGCTATGATTATCTTTGGTGCCGCCACATTCTTTACTGAAAGCCAAGTTGGTGTCGAAATGGTAATTGGAGGGGTATCTTTGTTAGCCATTATCGTAACAGCATATACAACTTCTGCTACATACGAAGATGTTCGTATCTGGAAAAGATCTGGCCCAGCAGAGTTAGATACGGAAGATAGTTTTGATATGGATAACCCCGACGGAATTTGACATACAACTATTTTTGATGTATCATTAATAAGTAACCTAACGAAAGGACACTCATATATGATTATGACTGTTGGATTCTGGAAGTCTGCTGGAGAAGCAGCAATCAAGGCCGCGGCAGCAGCCGCTCTTGGTGTAATTGGTGCAGATCAGCTCATTAGCGCTATGTCTATTGACTGGTCTTCGGTCGGGGGCGTTGCCCTGCTTGCTAGTATTGTGTCAGTTCTAACCTCGGTTGTTGTTCCAACTCCCGAAGTTCGAACGGCCCGCAGGGTAGCCGCAGCGGTAGCCGCAAAAGCCCCAGCAAAAGCTAAGACTGGAACTAAAAAGTAACATGCCAACGTATCAGTACCTTTGTGCTGATTGCAAGGTAAAAACGGATGTGGTCAGGGGCATTAGAGATGATGCCCCTGATCTTTTCTGTAAGACTTGCAATTCTGCCTTAAAAAGGGTATACTCTAATATAGGAGTTACTTTTAACGGTAACGGTTTTTATTCAAAAGACAAATAGGAAGGTGGTCATCATGGCCCCGCAGTTTAAGCTAAAAGATAAAAAGAACACCGATAGCTACGAAAATCTTCACAAAGACTTTATGCTACAGATTACAGATCGTTGCGATAGCTGTGGCGCTCAGGCATTTGTCTGGGTTACTGGCAAAACCGGAGACCTGCTGTTTTGCTCTCATCACTATGGGAAGATTATGAGTGATGCAAATGGAGCTTTGTCTATGATGACATTCGCAGAAGAAACCGTTGACGAAAGAAGCCGCCTGTCAATCTACGAAGAAAATAGAAAAACGGAGGATTAGGTTTGGAGTATCTGGTAGGCTCCGTCATAACCTTAGTTTCAGTTGCTGTTGCAAACAGGCTAATTATGAAACAGCTAAGAAATGTTAAAAAAACGCAAAAGATTAAATACAGCCAAACTCACGTCTACTCTTTGCTAATTGACATGTTTAATAGTTATGATCTGGAAAGATTGCCAAAAACTCAATCGACAGAATACCAGGACAGAGCATATACAAAAATTGTTGTAGTAGAAAACAGGGCTTATTGGATTAAAGATAATAAGTTTTATGTAGCAGATGTAAATGATGGATCAGTAAACAAAGATTCTTCAGAAGAAGTTGACACAATTTCTATGAATGATGTAGAATTAAAGAAGATAATTGACATTGTTGAAGCTTTAAAACAAGGAGGCACAGATGATAATCGGTATCCAGGCAAGTCGTAATTTTGATGACTACCAGGTGTTTTTGCGGGCTATGGGGACAGCCCTGGCCATGATGCAGGAGGGCGATAAGGTATTTACTATCTATTCAGCTGGCCCAGTGAACCTAAACTCTATGGCATCTGAGTTTTCAAACATCTCAGAGCGTGGCCTAAAAGCCAGGGGTATCAAGATAAGGTTAAGAAAAGTTCCTGCTTCATTAATTAAAGACAGCATAGAGGAAATTGGCTATTTTGCTTACTTCAGCAAGCCGAAAGAGCCAGTCTCAGAGCTTGCAAAATACGCTGAAAACAAAGATGCAGAAGTAAGCATCTTTAGATATTGATTATTTTAAAAAGAAAGGTTAGCCTAAATGTTTATTGAGTCGCTCGAAGAGATGGAAAAAATTGTTGAGCAGAAAAAGTTTTTGCATTGGGACGGATGGACAGTTATTCAAACATTTGATTCAGAAAGAGGGGCGACCTCCCCCGATGGCTTGAGGGTAAACGGTCGCTGGCAAATTCAAAAAAGGTTTGAGCCAACAGGCAAGGGCTGGGAGATTCCAAGTAAGATCGTTGTTAACAGTAAGGGCAAGCGTGAATCGTAATGAATGGAAAGATGAGGCTTCTTGTTTAGGACTAGAAACTAATCTATTTTTTGATGAGTATGAAGATAACGAAGAAATAAGGCCAGCAATTGATAAAATCTGTTCTGGCTGTCCCGTTGCTAAGCAATGCTTTGCTGTTGGAATTTCTCAAAAAGAGTGGGGAGTCTGGGGCGGGATTTATTTAGAAAAAGGAAAAGTATCCAGAGAGTTTAATAGAACCAAGACAAAATCTGACTGGGCACAAACCTGGACTTCTTTAACAATGAATAAAGAAACAGAGTAATTAGAAAAGAGAGATGATGTATACAACAGAAATGGCTAAAGCCTTTAGGTCTCTTAGCCACTATGCACCAAAAGGATTTGCTTTGCAGATCTTGGACAACGAACATTTTATTACAGTTAAAGCAGATGAAAAACAGTTTAACAAGCTGTTTGATTTTGATAAAAGACGAGCGGTTGAATATATGGTGTTAGTAAAAAAAGCTTTAGAGGAAAATGGCGCTATCGTTTTGCTAACCAGAGAGGCTGTTAATGATTGAGATAATTCAAGCAATAGTTTCTTTTGCTTTTATTGTTGCATTCGCTGCGCTTGCCGTGGCGTTATTTAAGCTTAAAACGCTAAACACACAGCTGTTTCATATCTCACAACAGCTCAGCTCGGACAATAAGGTTCTGGCGTTAGAGATCAACAAAGTGACTGCCACCGAAGCCTACGATGGCCAGGAGGGGTTTATTAAGTTTATCTCTCAGTCAAGAGACTGGGCCTTTGAGTATATTGAAAATGTACAGCTTACTATTAAAACATTTAAAGACACGGTTGAGCCAATTGCCATTAAGCACAAGGGGGATAGTGAGGCTAGAATAGAGGGGACAGAACTTGAAAAACTTCTTGCTGCCTACGTAAAGCTTGTGTCAGAACTTCCTGATGATAGTCAGGCAACTACTAGAGATGAAAGGAGAAAAAAATGAGTCCTTGGGAATTGTTAGAATGGGCAAGTGCAGTTAGCATTTCGGTAGCTCTTGTTGTTGCAGCAGTATTCGGCACAACAATTGGTGTAAGATTTTTAATTAAACTAACAAGCAAAGATTAGTATTTACAATTTAAAGCAAAGGCCCTCTTTCTTAGGAGGGCTTTTGTTGTGTTATAATTAATTGTCCCCCACAGGACCCTAGGATGGATTAGTTACCTATTTTAAGATCGGGCCTTCGTGCTTGAATTTACCTGTGGGGGACTTTTACTGTTATAATTATTAATATGAAAAAAATATGTATTGTTGCCAACAACCCCAGGGTATGCAATATTCCAGATAACTATGACTACTATGTTCACTTTAACTGGGCCAACAACTTTGCCCTGACCCCAAGCAAAAAGAACATTATGGCAATGCGCTACAACGACGTAGCGGAAGGTCTGAAAAAAATGAAGTGGCATCACTACTGCAACTATGCCTATGAAAGTATTGCAATTGGAGATCCCCTGGTAATTCGTAAAATAGACAAAAACATTTCTATTATTGACACGAGCGAGTCCCCCTCACCACCAGGGAAGGCTCCCTATCCAACATCTGGTTTTGCTGCCATTCATTTCTATTTGCAGAAGGGGTACGAGGTTACCATCTGCGGATTTGATATTGAAAAGGCCATTTATTACCACAGGTCAAGGCACCCGCTTGATTGGGAAAAAGATCAGATAGCCAATATGATAAAAGATAAAAAAATATTTTCTATATAGTTGTGGTAAAATTATATTATGCCCTATAATACTGGAATTGAAACTAGCGAAGCCGAGAAGATCGGCATCAAACGTCCACGGGAATGGCCTGGTGCTAAAAAAACTGAAGGCTCGCTTGGTCAACCAGAGCCCGCCTCTGGTAGGACTTCTGTCGTTAAGTATCCAAAGAAAAAGAAAAAAAGAACAGTTGGCGGGGCAGGGGGAGATTCTGCAGGGTCTGTGGCTACTACCGGAGGCGGAACAAGCATGGGTACAAAAGAATATGACGTAGAAACAGAAGATGACATCAGCAGGGTCATTGGCAAAGATGATCACATCAAAGAGGGCGACTTCGTTATGGGTGAAACCACAGCGGGTGTTGCACATGGCGTCGTTGAACACATTATGTGGGAGGGCGGAACACTTGGTACGCCAGGGTCAGACTACGCACTTGAGTCTATGCCGCCAGATAATCCAGCAATGTCTGTTAGGATTTATGAAGAAGACATGGACGACGAGTGGGTTCCCACCCCATACAGTATTGGAATGATGTACGCAGACGCCACGGTTTATGACATGGAAGATCATGACATGGACGAGGACATGGATGCAATGTATAAAGCTGAAAGAGAAAGGGAAAAAGCATTGTTTGCTGATTTTGGAAAAGATTTGACAAAAGCTTCTAGACTAACAGAGGTTTTTAAAGCTGACAGCGTCCGCGTTGGGCAGATGGTGTCCTGGAATTCTTCTGGGGGCACAGCAAGGGGCAAGGTAAAGAGAGTTATTAGCAACGGATCGTACAAGGTACCAGGTACAGATGTAACAGTGACGGGAACAAAAGAAGATCCAGCCGCTGTGATTACCCTTTACCGTGACGGAGAAGCTACAGATACCATCGTAGCACACAAAGTTAAGACCCTCAGGGCCTCCTAGAAGACCTTGTTAAAACTAGGGGGATATAAGAATACCCTTTATTTTGTTCTAGCTTGTTAGTTATATTATTATGAAAACAATCATTGTTTTATTAACTTGGCAAAGAGTTCACACCCTTGCAAAAACTATCTCGATGCTTAACAATCAGTCCTATAAAGATTTTGACATACATGTTAGCAATGGGGATGTTGATCAAGCCACATCTGTTGACACAGTGACCTCTAATCTTAATAAGAAATTTAATCTAAGCATCAAGGTGACCCATGACGGTAATAAGTATTCCTGTTTCAGGCGTTTTTTTATTGCCAAAGAGTATGCCGAACAGGGGTATGATGTCGTAATGTTTTTAGACGACGACATAAGCATCCCAAGCGACTATGTAAAAAGATTTATCGATTCGTATGAACCAAAAAGCTATCAGTCTGCGTATACCTGGACTTTTCAGGATGAGGGAAAAGACTATTACAAAAAAAGAACTAGAGTTAAAAACAACGATCACGATATTAAGTACGCTGGTGCTGGGGTATCGATGGTTGATGCCTCTGTATTCTTAAACAAAGAAGTTATGAGCCCACCGCCACATGCTTACGACATTGATGACTTGTGGATGTCATACTGCTGTGATCACATTCTTAAATGGAAGCTTAAGTATGTGGACGTTCCTAAATTAATTATTGGCGGGGGAGACCACGTTGCTCTTTACCGGGAGATTAAGGATCGTGAAGGAATGAATAAAGCAAAGTTCTTAAGAGAGCTTGTTGACCTTGGCTGGCAGGTTTGACTAAAGCTGACTTTGATTTAAAAAGTTTTCTTTTGGAGTAACCCACCTAAGCCCTGGAAGATCAAAGGCGGTAGACTTATAAAACTTATCACTCTGAGCAAACAGGGGCTTCTTGCCAGCATAGATGTTCCAATACTTCATAGACTCTGCCCTCCCCTTGTCCTGGTTAGTCTCTATCTTAATAAAGAAATCAATAGATTTAAACAAGAATCTGACATAATCTAAGTTTAAATAAAGTATTGCATGTGCACTAAGCATGTTATATATTCTATAAACGTCCTCTTCGTGGGGCTCTAGGCTAATTACTCGCTTTCCATTGCCAGATACCAGTCCCCAGATCGAAACACCTAAATAGTATGCGTCAGCGTCTTCTGGTACATCAATTCGTTCCCTAAAGCTGTACTCTACTATATCGTCTTCGAGAACAATAAAAGGCTTGTTTGTTTTAAGGCCAGCTAGCAATGCCTCCTTGTGCGCCAAGGCAACCCCGGTTTTTTTATTCTCGTGGATAGTCCCAGCTATCCTCCTAACATCAGAGAATCCTCTTTTTTCAAGGGTAGACTTAATCTTAGCATTCTTCTCTATATCACAGTCTAGATTAATATAAAAAATAGTTATATCCAATAAGCAGATGTTTTTCATAAGTCTAAGATACGTTAGATCGTTCCCAAGTTCTATATCTGTGACAATTGGAACAAACAATCTCACACTTTTTTATTTCGTCTTTGATAGTAGAAAGGCTTACGGCAGAGTTTGCATACCTTGCAAGGTTGTGCTTTTTCTTGCCAGAGATGTGGTCGAAGTCCATCTGGCTATAGTGATATTTTTCTTTACAGTCCGCACAGGGGTGCTTTTCTTTAATCTGACGAATGTATTCCTTGTTTCTGTCTCTGGCCTCACGCTTCCGTTGGGCCTCTGTGGATGTATTAGCCAAATTAAGTTGTCTCCTTGAGTTAAGATGTAATGCTGGTAATGTGCTTCTTGATACGCTTATTAATCATTTCGGGGTACTGGAGTTTAAACTCTTCAAGAGTCATCCAGAATGGCTCCCGATTTTCATTTACAACGAAAGACTTTGCTTCGGTCCAGGTCATCCAGATGTCTAGTTCTATCTTGTGGCCAACACCACCGTAGACATTTTCAGTAGTTGGAGACGGATCGTAGAAGCTGATAACCCACCCGAACTCTCCAAACTTGGGGAACACGTGAAGATTATAATTAAGCATAAGAAAAGTATACTACATTTAGGGATCTAATATTTTGTTTATGTAACGCCATAAATCCATTGCACGCATTGGCTTTTCTTTGTCAAGCCCCCGGAACAAAAACATTACCCTATTTCTTTCTGTTCTCATCCCAGCCTGGTATGCCTCAATCTCTAAAATTGAAACCCGAACAGGATCTCTCCACCCTTCAGCATAGGCTTTTTTGAGACACTCTTCGTAATCCATAATTACCTTTCCTCAATTGCTTTTATTAAACTTTCTGTCCAGACAAGATCACCCAAAGATTTGGAGATAATCCCATAGCCAGAATCTCTAATCAATCGAATAATTTCATCTCTTTCTAAAACTCTGCCCACGTTAATTCCAACCTGGTATTTATTTGCCATTATGAAAAAATTCCTTCCAGGAAATTCAGCACGCCAGCTGCCCAAGCTTTAACCGTTTTAACAAAGACATTGTCTTCATCAAGCACAATTCTTGTAGTCTCTGTAACAACTTCTTCTCCAGTCTCTTCGTCAATAAGTGTGCTGGAGAAAATCTCTTCTGCTGTGTACCCCTCCGCAATCAGTTCAGAGTCTACGTCTTCCTGTAGGCTTTCCTTTGCCCTAAGCTCAGAAAGATATGTAAAAAGCTGTCCCCCTTCTTTCCAATCAGGCAAGAGAACCTTGGTCTCACTTTCTGCATCAAAGTAATCTTCTTTAGTTACCTTAATCTTTGCACCGCTTTCTAAAACAGTGTCTGTAACTTTGTTTCTGTATCCGGTGTCTAGGCTTTGTCCGTCTAGCATGGTTTGTGATGGATCTAGGGTAGCGCCAGTTCTACTAGAGGCACCGCCCTCGTTGTCGTTTCCAAGACTTACAGAAAATGTGCCTTCGGAATCTCCGTCAAAAGTGACCTCGTTATAGCCATCGCTGAAGATGCCCACAACGTTACCACCCTCCTGAGCCCTTGACTGGAAGCGAAGAACGCAGCCCTGACCACACCCCATGTAATTTTCTAGGCCACCGTGGTTATTTACAGAATGGTAAGATTCAATAGTTCCCACAATAACGCCGTGAACTTTTCCGGTATTTGGATTAACTGCTGCCCACCCACCAACACCTTCATAAGCTTCAGGGGGTGGGACATAGGACGGTTCGGGTGTAGGCTCTGGAACTGGCTCTTCTGCAGGCACTTCCTCAACTACGGGTTCAGAAACTTCTTCAATATCTTCGGCATAGGCAGGCGCCCCAAGCCCAAAAGTCAAAACCGCAACAGCCAAAACAAAACTAAAATTTTTCATTATCATACTCCTTTTATTTAATGTAAGACCATTGTCTCACAAAAAACTCCGGGTGTCAATCTTAATCTTTATAATCTATATAAGTCTTATTATATCCGCAATGTGTGCAAATTTCGTAAAGATGAAAGTTGTTGATATCATTCTTGTCATCTGAAACAAAATAGTCTAATCTAACTTCGCAATCTGGGCAATTCATAATATAATTATATCCACAATATTTTAATTAAAGGTTGACTTTTTTTCTTACATGCAGTACAATATAGATATACAAAAAATAAGTATTGGAGAGATTGTGCACGGAGATAAAATTAATGAAGAAATTGAAAAGATTCTCAGTAGGAGAAATGCTATTTGGAATGATCTTAAGACGCAGGGCTCCACTCTTTCGGTTGTTTCTCAGGTGATCCTGATTGGGGAGATTGCCAGCCTCGATGCTCACATTAGTGAAATGAACAAAGAGCTTGAGGACATGGAGTGGAACGACTTTATTAGTGCCGCATGGAATGATTTAGAATAA
>Ga0222653_1001572_pt1 | contig 10970 bp, 9 predicted proteins | sample AntAcemetagen419_FD_179856 | JGI IMG/M metagenome (GOLD analysis project Ga0222653, IMG submission 179856) | Saline water microbial communities from Ace Lake, Antarctica - #419 | ecosystem: Environmental > Aquatic > Non-marine Saline and Alkaline > Saline | place: Antarctica: Ace Lake | collected...
GGTATTTAGCCAAGCAGCCGCTAGAGTGTTCATTAACGAAAAAATCGGCCGAAAGACTAGCCTAGCTTTATACAACATTTACTCAGTCACACGCAGGCGAAGGAAGCGTTTCGGGTTTTCGGATACGAGTTCTGGATCTTCTACCGTGACGGATTCAGTCAGACTGACGGTGCCGGGGTTGATGGCGATGGCCGTCCAAGAGTCCGGAGCAAGGGTGGTGCTGGCCAGTACTTCGTAGGTGAGCTCGGCGCGGGCGCGGAGGAAGGTGAGGGTGAGGTGAGAGGACTGAGCGCTGAAGGCTGAGACCGGAAGTCCGGAGGTGTCGGGTACGAGCGGGTCGAGGTTGAGGGCGTACTCCAGCAGATTGGCGGGGGAGGATGAGAGCCGCCTACGGGTTGTCGTAGGGGTCGGACTGGTGCTTTTTCCCTTTAAATATCTGACTGGGAACTGCTTTTATCAGGGACTAGCAGGTGTAACGATGGCTGAAGCGCATCGCTCCGGGGAACGACGTGCTTTAGCCGTCGCACGTATGAGGAGCTACCGAACCTGTCTGCGGGACTAGCACGCTGTAACGATGGCTGAAGCGCATCGCTCCGAAGTTAAGTCGCCGTAGTCCCACTCGATCAGATCAAGTTCGATTTCTGGGTTGCCGGCTAATCCGACCAAGGCGCAGGTTCGCTCGGCCCGTTTGTGTGGGCTGGTCAGTCGATTAGTCATGATTACAGCTGGCTGCGAATCGCCTTCAATTCTTTTTTCCTTTTGGCGGTCGCCTTTGGATACGCCATGGGGATTTCGTGGAAGGCATCGAGGATGATTTGTGAGATGATCAAGCGCGCGTTTTTCTTGCTGTCGGCGGGCACGACATACCAGGGCGAGTCATCGGTGCTGGTAGCGCCCAGCGCCGCCTCGTAGGTCTGCTGGTAGAGCGTCCAGCTTTTCCTCTCGGCCACATCCGCGAGGCTCAACTTCCAGTTGTTCTCCGGTTCATCGATGCGATCACGAAATCGATTCGCTTGCTCGTCCTTCGATAAATGGAGAAAGAATTTGATCACTTTGGTGCCATTTCGATGAATATGCGCCTCGTGATCGACGATCGAATCATATCGATCCTGCCAAATGGTTTTTCCATGGGGCAATTTCTTTGGAAGCCTTTGCTTCAACAAAATCTTCGGATGCACGCGAGCGACCAAAACTTCTTCGTAGTAGGAGCGGTTGAAGATCCCAATCCGTCCTCGTTCCGGTAGGCGGCGTGCCGTGCGCCAGAGAAAATCGTGATCCAATTCCTCCGCGCTCGGCTGCTTGAAACTGAAAACCTGGCAGCCCTGCGGATTCACTCCCGACATGACGTGCCGGATCGCGCCGTCCTTACCGGCCGCATCCATCCCCTGGAAGATCAGCAGCATCGCTGAGCGATCGAATGCATAGTGCAGACGCTGTAACTTGCTGAGTTCCTCCACTTGGCTAGCCAGCATGTGATGATACTGCTTCTTCGACTTGAAAAGATGCTTCACCGACGTCGGTCGCTTGCTCAGATCCACTTTCTCACTGGGCTGAACTCGAAAGGTTTTTGTATCGATATTTTTACTCATAATTTCGTGTGTTGATGCGGGTTTTATCCCAACTCCGTTTCCAGCACGGCAGAGTATTCGCCGCGACACGCCATGCGGTTGCATTCGGCGCGATGCAGTAAGGCACTCTGGGCGGCTGACACATTGGCCTCTTTACCCTGCCAAATTCCCAAAGCGGGTTGTTGGATCGCTCGGCCATAGGAAAAAGATAGCTGCCAAGGCATTTGTGATTTGAATCGAACATTCATCAGGTTCAGACGCTCGGAGGCCAGCTCAGCGCTTTGGCCGCCAGACAAGAACGCGATTCCGGGAACGGCGGCGGGGACGGTGCGAAAAAGGCTTTGTATTGTGGCGTCGGCCACTTCGTCCACCGATGCTTGTTCCGTGCATTTTAAGCCGGGCAGTATCATATTCGGTTTTAAGATGATGCCTTCTAGTAGGACGCGTTGACGATTCAGTTGAACGAAAACTTCGCGCAAGGCTTCTTCCGAAACTTCACGGCAGCGATCCAAGCTATGGTTGCCGTCCATCAGCACTTCCGGCTCTACGATGGGGACGAGTCCTGCTTCTTGGCAAAGGGCCGCGTAACGGGCAAGGGCATGCGCGTTGGCTTCGAGGCCACTGTGGCTTGGGAGATCGTCATCGATCACAATCACTGCCCGCCACTTAGCGAATCTTGCGCCCATTTCAAAATACTCCTGCAGGCGCTCGCGCAAACCACAGAGACCATAGGTTACTTTTTCGCCTGGATGTCCGGCAAGCGCCTTTGCTCCCATGTCCACTTTGATGCCTGGAATGATGCCCGCTTCGGTGAGCACTTTGATAAACGGGGTGTCGTCCTCAGTCTTTTGGCGGATAGTCTCGTCAAAGAGAATCATGCCGCTGATCGACTTGGCTATGCCAGGCGTGGTGATGAGCAATTCTCGATAGGCCCGCCGCATCTCTACGGTCTGTGGGATGTCGTGCTCTGCGAAACGTTTATCGCAAGTCCCCGTGCTTTCGTCGATAGCGAGCAAACCCTTGTTGTCGGCGACCATCGCCTGAGCGGTATCTATTAATTTTTGTGTATTCATGCGGCTGAGTTTTTATGGGTTTTCATACTTTCCGAGAGGCTCTTATTCGTTGGATGAATAGTAAATCCACTCTTCTTGCTAAAATTATACAGGCACGCCATTGGTAGGGCTATGGGGTATTACCCGCCCACCGATGAGAAGAGCGAAGGCCTTAAAAATGGAGGGGCTAATCCCCCTATAATAATCCTAAATTCAGAAGTTAGAGGTCAGAAAACAGAGGTCAGCCATTGAGAATCAGATACTTAGAGCGATATCGAGCCTCCCCACTTTGGCGAAGCTTGAAATCCCATGACTCCTTGACAATCAAATCTGCCCTCTGACTACTCTTTCTGGGATAAGAGAACTCGGGAAACCTGATTTTTGGATTCCATCTATTTTGCCTTCGCGAGAAAGGACTTAATTTCCTTATGGGTTGGCGCAGAAGGTTGGGCACCGAGCTTTGTGGCGGAGAGGGCGCCGGCGGCGTTCGCATAGCGCGCAGCTTCTAGGATTGGCTTGCCTCTGGCTAGCGCGACTGCGAGCGCGCCATTGTATACATCGCCAGCACCGGTGGTATCGATCGGCTTGACCTTGAAACTAGGAACGAGTTTTTTTACGTCCTTACTCGCCACGTAGGAGCCGCGTGCCCCGAGTGTGATAATGACAGTCTCGATGCCCTTGCTTATTAGTTTTTTCGCCGCCTTGGCTGCATCTGCAGTCTTACTGACTTTGATGCCGGTGTAGAATTCCGCTTCGACTTGGTTGGGCGTGAAAATTGAAATATGCTTGAGCAACTTAGCGGACAGTCGCTGCGCGGGTGCCGGATTTAGAATGATGCGCACGCCTGCCTGACTAGCGATCTCGGCGGCGGCCTCGACCGTTGCGAGTGGGGTTTCTAGTTGCAGAATAAGGATGCTGGCTTTGGTGATGGCCTTGCGCGCCTTTTTTACGTCAGCGACTGATAGCAAACTGTTGGCTCCGGACGCGACGGCTATGCTGTTCTCGCCACTTTTCTTGCCCACAAAAATCAAGGCCACGCCCGACTTCGCCTTGGCATCCTGAAAAACAAAGTCCGCATTGATGTGGTCTTTGGCATACTCAGCGAGCGCTTGGTTGCCAAACATATCGTCACCCACCCGGGCGACTAAAGTAACGCTGCCCCCAGCGCGAGCGGCGGCGACGGCTTGATTGGCACCTTTGCCACCAGCAGCCATGCTAAAGTCGCCTCCGAGTGCGGTCTCACCGGGTTTAGGTAGGTGTGGTAGGCGGACGGTCATGTCAGTGTTGGAACTGCCGACAACTACAATTTTTATATTTTTCATAAGAATTTTGGTTTGAATGAGAGGTTACATTTATCAGCGAGTCGACGGTAGGCCAATGCGTCCAAAATGATCGCCACGACGACAAAGCCCACACCAACGGCGAGCACGGAAATGCTGCCTACCCGGGTGGAGAAATAAGTGGTAATCACACCCACGACCAGCGCCAGTAGTAAGACGCCAATGGCGAAATCCCAGTAGTAAAGTTGAAACCGCCATTCCTTACTGGCGAGCTTCTGGGTGTTGGCCCATTGACCCCAGCAAAACATGGCGATGATACGCATCGCGATGGCGATGGCGGTTGATTGAATAATGACCATGGGATATTTTCTAGGTTTGATTTCGCTGCCTTTGACGCAGCTTCGAATTATAGAATAGGCGAAAATTCGGTTGGCCGCTATTAGGTTTAACCCTACCCCGTCGCGTTGTTTTTAGTCGCTGGGAAAGTCATAAGTCAACCCCCTACTGGATCGGAGTTTGTTTACAGTATCAGGGTCTACTGGAAAACACGCTGAAAGCGTGAACTAGTGTGCTGATGACTCCCTGAAAATGCCATTCAGGGGTAGAGTAAGACCCCGTAGCTTGATAATTAAGGAAAGAGTAAGGTTTGGAATGAACATAGGTTCGAAGAGGTCATGCCCCCCATTCGAGTTAGTAGGCAATTGCAAACATAATGACATGACCCCTGAGTTGCTTAGGACTCCGCACTGCAACGATGGCTGAAGCGCATCGCTCCGGGCTTCCGCACTGTAACGATGGCTGAAGCGCATCGCTCCGGGGAACGACGTGCTTTAGCCGTCGCACGTATGAGGAGCTACCGAGCCTGCTGCGGGTGTAACGATGGCTAAAGAGTCATTCAAAAGGGGTCATTTCGAGTCATTCAAAAGGGGTCATTTCGTAAATCTTTCAATAAACTTCTCGTGATCCCTAGTCATTCAAAAGGGGTCATTTCGTAAATCTTTCAATAAACTTCTCGTGATCCCTAGAATGCTTGTTTTTGGCACATTCGAAGGCGCTCACATGGATGGTAACCGCATGCGGCACTCCCATGTGGAGCCGCTTGGCAATCCAGGCATTCGGCGCAGTGGTTCGACGTTTCATTTCGGCGGCAACCCATATTTTCCACTGCTCGGATTTCTTTTGGTTGCGAGCCGTCGCCTCAGTTTCTCTGGCGGCCCGAAAGCCACGCTCAAGCAGTTCCTCCCAGAGTAACTCGTTCACTTCGACCAAGTCGCGACCTTCCATCCGCAGGGCTTCGAAATCGCCGTCCTTGAGCAGCCCCTCACTTTTGAGCAAGTCCATCTTGAACTCCCGACTGCCCAGTGCCCAACCGCGGCACATCTTCTCGAACGCCAGCTCCTTTTGCGATCCCGCGTCAGCCGCCAGCCAACGCAAGTATGACGCGTAACCGCGATGCCCGGAAGGAGTGTCAGCGAGCTTGCCGGCGTGCCACAAAGCGCCCGTCGGGTCGAGGAATCCCGGACGCGATTTCGGATGTCGCAGATACCAGTAGCTCGACCATCGATAGCTTCCCAACCCAGCCACATCGCAAATCCCCGCGCGCACGGGATTCAAATGAACATAGTGCAACAGCGAGCCAAGGTAAGCGTCCTCTTCCACGATCAGGCTCTTGAAGCGTCCCTGGAACAGCTTCCCGTTAACTTTCCGAAAACGATGGTAGCGATTGGCAAAAGTACCCAGAAGCCACTTCATCCCCCAAGACAGGTTCCCGCGAGGTGTGCGCACCACCAGGTGAAAATGGTTCGTCATCACGCAAAAACCTTCAAGAATCCAACCCGACTTTTCGCATGCCTCAAACAGGCAGGATTCAAACGAACGGTGCGCTCCCTCGTTAATAAACAAATCCTGCCGATAGTTGCCGCGGTTGATCACATGATACAACCCGTTTTCGCGCTCAATTCGTAAACTCCTCGCCATAGTTGAGCATACTTGAACAAGCATTCCATCCAGACAAGATAATTACATGTTTTTACGAAATGACCCCTTTTTCTTAAACAAAAAAATCTTGGTGCTCAGGCACCAGGATTTTCGAAAAGGGCTAATTTTTAGCGACGACGCCGTCTGAGCAGAGCGAATGCACCGACGGATAAGCCGATGAAGGTCGCTGCCATCGAAGGTTCTGGAACCGCCGCAACTGTGATCGCGGTGCCCGGTGTGTTTTCAAAGACGTAGCCGTCAAAAATGAAGTCGCGCGAAGAAACCCCAGTTGCCAGACCAGTGAACTGCGCATACCCGTAGAAGGTGTCGGTTCCAGATGCCAGTGTGAACGCATAGCCGTAGTAGGCGGTGTCTCCAGCGGCTGGAACTGAAGCGAACTTATTTGTGGTGAATGTTAATGAGTTATCAACTGTGCTGCCTAGGGTAATCGGGGCGGTAGACCATTCCATGCCGTTTGAGCTGCTCAGGCTGAGACCGCAATTCCGAGCCTTTGCATCAAAACTATCGTCAAAAGAATTGACAAAAACGTTGGAGGTGGGGTTGAAGGAAACCCACTCAACCGGGCCGGAGTTGCTTAGAGTCACATTAACTGGAACCGTTACGGTAATCGCCTCAGCAACTCCCGCAGTTAGCGCTAGGATAAGGCCAGTCGAGCCGGCCATTACTAGCCTTTGGCTATATTTATTTTTAATATTTTTCATAATGGCTGGATTCAATCTGTAGAGTCTAAACCGCAAGTTTGCAAAAGTCCACAATTTTCTGCGCAAGCCCCTGTGCATCGCAGGCGGGGCTCTTCTGAAACGCCCCGCTGCGATGGGTTCTCATCGAGATAGGTTCTGGTGCCAGCTGAGCTAATCTGTGGCAAATCTCGACATACGCTTCTGTCGTGTCTGCAACCCACTCAGGGTGCCCAGCTTGTCTGATGAGCGAGGCGGCTTCACGTGCAACGAATCGATCACCGCACAGTGTTACTACTGGCACCCCCATCCAGAGCGCTTCACAGGTCGTGGTTATTCCATTGTATGGGCTTGTATCCAATGCGATATCGATCGAATTATACACCGAGAGATCCGTGTAATGCATCTCTGGGTTCGTCGGGCGCAAGTCTAGGCGGTCTAGCGGTATACCTTCTCCAGCTGCAAAATCTCCAAAGCTTTCGCGGTTTTGCTTTTCTGAGAAAATATCTTTAATGATTAACAGGCGACTTGCTGGGCATGCTTGCAGTACTTTCGCCCACAACTGGAGGATCGGCTTCTCAATTTTATGGAGTGCGTTACAGCACCCGAAGGTGACATACCCATTCTTCAATGCCGGCGATTCCGTCGGCATCACCGTGCTGTCTAGTGGCTGGAAGGCATGCATGCCGCCCTCTAAACGATAGATGGCATCATGCTCCCGATCTTCTCCGAGCTTTGGTTCGGTAAAGTCATCGGCGATTCTCCAATCCATACTTCGCATTGCGAGCGCTCCCGTGCCCCCCAGATAATGAACTTGGATCGGAGCAGGCCGGTAATTAAACAGGCACATTCGGGAGCAATCAAAGTGGCCGTTGATATCGAAAAGGATATCAAGTTGATCCTTACGAATCGTCTCAGCTGCATCTTCTAACGACATTTTGGCAACAGTCCTAAATGCGCTACACGTAGATTTTATCTGATTAGTCACCGTGTCTGAATACTCGCTGTCGTGATATGCATACAGCTCGACATCGAACTTATTTAGCTGCTTTAGGAGTGGTAGCAAAAAGTTCGCATTCGCGTGGTGATACAGTGTTTTACTGACGAAGCCGATGCGTTGCTGAGCACCAGCCCGCTTCAATGGGGGAGCGACTTTTGGTTCGGAATGGAATCTCGCATCCCAAGCACGCGCGATTTGATAATAGGCCTCCGGCCCCGTGTTGGGATCGCCAGCGTGAAGTCCAAGCCACTGGGAAGCTAGGATCGGATCGTCTGGGCAAGATTGCATCCTTTGGAGAAATGCGGCGCGACAAGCATTCATTTGACCTAACTTCATGTATGCCGTAGCCACCCAGCCGTAAGCCTCTGCCTGTTCCGAATGCAGTTTACTTAAGGCCTTAGCCTGAACCAGCAGATCAGCCCATTTCGACGCTTTGGAAAGGTCGAGTATGTGACGTTTCAACGAAAGCGCTTTAAGTTTTTGATACGGTTGGTGACTCGGCCTGCTAGCCAACGCGGTATTTGCCATCGCAAGTGCATCGTCAGGATAGCCCGCCTCCAAAGCCATGCAGCCGAGCCGGTAATTAGCTTCTGCGTTGCAAGCATCGAGCTTGATAACTGCGGAGAAAGATTCTTCTGCCTGACTCCATTGCCCAGCTTCTTGGGCAGCCATGGCCTTTTTGAGAAGATTTGTAATGGAAGGATGCATGCTAGATCAGAAGAGGTCGAAGATTAAAAAACACACCAGTTAGCCAAGTCGCCTGGCTCATCGACTCGGTAATTTTCAGGCAACCCTATACTAAAATAGGATCCTGTCGTCACTTTAGTGGTGGTTCTTTTTAGTGGTGGTTCTTTTGTATGAGAAGGATAAAGATGGTGCATTAAAGTAGGAACGAACGATGGACAGGCAGCACAGGCTTCTACATTGTAGCACGAATGCTCCTAATTACCGTTCGCGAAAGCTGCGAACGACGACGAGCATCTCGTCTTTGACTTTATCGAGCTTCGACGGCGAACAAAAAAACGGGGTCAAAATCTCGAACCGGTGGGGAGACGCGACTAGCGTCGCATCGCTACCCGACCAGACGGTGGGCTATACCTTGTAGCGAACTCGCGCTAGCGAGGTCTTCTCTGTGCTGGGCTGGTGTGCCGAACCGGTTGGGAGGCGCGACTAGCGTCGCATCGCTACCCGACCGGACGGTGGGCTCCAGGCCCAGAACCGCTCAAAACGCTATGGTCGTCCACTTTTAGTCAGACCGAACTGTGGCGCTGCCGGTGCTGGCGGGGTCGGTGAAGACGTAGCCTTTGGCCAGTGCGGTGTATTGGGCGACTTGTTGACTCTGCCAATCTGTATGGTGACCCAGCTCTTGTGCGAGGATGCGGGCGACTTCGGGTGCGGCTTTGATCGATGCGGCGGCATTGAGTAGCAGCGAGCGCGTGCGGCGTGCTAAGACGTCTTCCACGGTGCGGGCCATTTCTTCGCGGGCGTGCCAGACGACTTCGGCTTTTTGCGTGATGAGGTCGGGGTGGACGCGCTCGCCGAGCGTGGGGTCTTCTTTGATCAATTCTTGGATCTTCAGGGCATCCGCTCCGTAAGGAGCCAAGTTTGCCTCCTTGATTTCTGATTTTGTCCAACCGTGGATTTGCATCTCTTCGGTCTCGCAGCGCTGATGGTCGAGTCCTGCGAGTGTCTCGGCTTGGTCGATGACATCTTCGGCCATCTTGCGGTAGGTCGTCCATTTACCTCCAGTCAAGGTGATCAAGCCGCTGCCACTAATGATGATGCTGTGGTCGCGGGAGAGGGCCGCGGTATCGGAGCTATCGCCGGCTTTGACCAGTGGGCGCAGGCCTGCATAGACGCTGAGAACGTCCTCGGGGGTCGGATCTTTAGTTAGATACTTGCAGGCGTGGGTCATCACAAAGTCACGCTCTTCCTGCAGAGCTCGTGGCTCTAGAGTATGCGTATCGAGTGGTGTGTCGGTGGTGCCGACCACGACATGATCATGCCATGGCACGGCGAAGAGGACGCGTCCGTCTGCGGTCTTTGGGATCATGATGGCCGCATTGCCAGGCAGAAATTCTTTTGGTAATACGATGTGAATGCCTTGACTGACGGCAATGATCTCGGGGGCTTTCGGCTCATCCATCTGACGGACGGCATCCACGAATACACCCGTCGCATTGATCACGGCCTTAGCTTTGACTACGAAGATTTCATCGCTTTCTTGGTCGTAGATTTTTACCCCGCTGATAGCGTCGTTTTCTTTGATCAATCCGACGCATTTAGCGTAGTTGACCATGCAGGCACCGAGCTCGTCGGCGGTCTGGGCGAGATTGACCGCAAGTCGGGAGTCGTCGAACTGGCCGTCGTGATAGACGACGCCGCCGACCAGGTTCTCCGTTTCGATGGTGGGAATCATTTCGACGGTTTCCTCCTTGCTAAGATGCCGTGAGGGGGACAGGCCGAGCTTGCCCGCGAGTTGATCGTAAACCTTCATGCCGATTCCGTAGAAGGGGCCTTGCCACCATGAGTAGTTGGGGATGACGAACGCTTGTGAGTGGACGAGGTGCGGGGCGTTTTTGGAGAGGCGGCCGCGCTCGCGCAAGGCTTCGAGCACGAGCGAGATATTACCCTGTTGGAGATAGCGGACGCCTCCGTGGACGAGTTTAGTGGAGCGGCTGGAGGTGCCCTTGGCAAAGTCTGCCTGCTCAAAAAGCGCAACGCTGTGGCCGCGAGCTACCGCATCGACTGCGGCGCCGAGGCCAGAGGCACCGCCGCCAATGATGACGACGTCGAAGATTGTATTGTTTTTGCGGATACGGTCGAGAGATTGTGAACGTTTCATAGTTTTTTTCTGGTTGGTTGGTTTTTTTATTTTTAAAATTCAATCACAGTGCGCAGGCCGACGATCCAAACTGGATCGCGACTATCGTCGCCCGCGGGATCGATTAACTGTTTATTCGTCGATGGGGTCTTCCCATTCTTTTGACCGGCCGACTGCTTTGTCCCACCCCTTGCGTAGCTTGGCCATTTCTTCGACGTCGCGTTCTGGTTTGAAGGCGACGTCCTTCGTCCAGTTATCGGCGAGCTCTTTACGGTCTTCCCAGAATCCGACGGCGAGTCCGGCGAGGTAGGCGGCTCCTATTGCTGTGGTCTCGACGCATTTTGGACGGAGGACAGTTTCGTTTAAGAGGTCTGCTTGAAATTGAAGCAGTGGCGCACTGTTGGAAGCACCGCCATCGACACGTAGTTCTTTAAGGGAGAGGCCACTATCTTTTTCCATGCAGGTAATTAGATCCGCACTTTGATAAGCGATTGATTCGAGCGCCGCGCGGCAGAAGTGGGCGCGATTCGTGCCACGGGTGATGCCGACGGCTGCACCTCTGGCGTAGGGA
>Ga0222653_1001582_pt1 | contig 10908 bp, 10 predicted proteins | sample AntAcemetagen419_FD_179856 | JGI IMG/M metagenome (GOLD analysis project Ga0222653, IMG submission 179856) | Saline water microbial communities from Ace Lake, Antarctica - #419 | ecosystem: Environmental > Aquatic > Non-marine Saline and Alkaline > Saline | place: Antarctica: Ace Lake...
TTGAATGCTGTAATTGGCTGTTACGGCATGCTCAACCATCGCGCTCTGGCACAATTCGTCGAGGTACTCCTCTAATTGATCTAAAGTTCTGTTTTTCTCTTTGAGAAGTTTTTCAGTTGCTCCACTTTTAATATGTAGAAGCTCAATCTCTTGGTTGCCAACTGCTGATACTTGGCAAGCGAGTTCAAATGCATTTTCAGCTGCAGACGAGAAATCAGTAGGAACTAATATTTTGTTCATGAATATTGTATTTCTGTGCTAAAAGTGCAAAGTTTTTTTGAATCAGATGACGAATAGATTGCTAGAGAATTGCGTTGGATTAGGAAACTATTAACTTAGGCACGCAGTATAGTAAGCGACGACTCAACTTTTGAATGATAAAATACAAGAACATTTACGACAGTATCTTCACAAGACTTGAAGATAATCTCGATGAGAACTTGACTTACCATACCTTGGAGCATACCCAATTGGTTATCAATTGGGCGAGGGAAATTGCCAAAATTGAGGGAGTCAACGAACGTGAATTCATACTCATTGAAATCGCAGCACTCTATCACGATTGTGGGTTTTTGGTCTCTCGTGAAGAACACGAGAAGCGCGGATGTGAATTGGCCAGAGCAGAATTGATAGATGAGGATTTTACTCAGGATGAAATCGAGTCCATTTGCGGAATGATCATGGCAACAAGGATTCCGCAAACACCCACCAATCAGCTGGAAAGAGTGCTAGTGGATGCCGATTTGTATTACTTGGGTACTAAGGATTATGATAAATATTCGAATTTTCTATACGCAGAATTGAAATTTTTCAATCAGGCACTGAGCGATGAGGACTGGAAACAGATTCAAATTAAGTTTCTAGAGACCCATGAATATACTACTGACTTCGCCAAGGATCACTTGGAGCCTGCCAAGAAGTTACACCTTGAGAGAATTAAAAAATCATAGCAAGAGATGTGAATAGCTTTAATTCTGAATCGGATTTTCACAGAGAGGGTGATTCAGGATTAGTTTTCATTGAAAAGCACGTGGTGCCGAGTTCCTCTCAAATGCGTTTGAGCGATTACGCCGTTGCTAAATTCGAATCATTACCTTCTCGAAAAAGCGTGAAAAAGGCCATCAAGCGAGGACTCCTTTTGGTAAATGGAGAAGTGTCCGAGACTGGACATTGGGTTAAAGAAGGGGAAATTCTCACAGTAATAGCTGATGAAACAGTTCGGCCAATCTACGAGCGATCCATTGAAATTCTCTTCGAGGATGATCATTTAGCTGCGGTACAGAAACCCGCCGATCTCCCCGTGAGCGGAAACTCATTTCGCACACTTCAGAATGCGCTTTCATTCAATTTAGTTGCCTCTTCTCAAAAGGATGCTTTAACTGTCCCGCGGCCTGTTCACCGTCTTGATCGACTAACAGGTGGTGTTATTCTTATTGCAAAAACACTGAGCGCCGCCGCCCATTTAGGAAGCCAATTTGAAAACCGAACAGTAATAAAGACTTATCTGGCCTGGGTTTCTGGCACTATCGAAACAGCGATGGTTTTTGAAAATCCGATCGAAGAAAAAGAGGCCATTACTGGAATTGAGCCAGTCAGAAAACTCAGTCACCGTCGATTTGCTGAACTTACATTGGTGGAAGCCAAACCAAAAACGGGTAGGAGAAATCAAATCAGAATCCATTTATCTGACGCAGGCTGCCCCATCTTGGGTGATATGAAGTTCAGCGGCCTTAAATCAGGAAAGGGACTCTTTCTGTTTGCAAAGAAAATCTCTTTCGTTCATCCATTTTCGAATGAGAAGCTAGAAATCGAAGCGAAAGTTCCGAAGAAATTTGAATTGGGTTAAGCCTCAATCACTCTTTATTCAAATCGAATAAAGTCCACTTCTAAAAGAAAAGGATCTACCTTTTTGTCGCTTTTAATTATTCCCATTCGGATAATTGCGGCGAGATCATCTTTCGAAATCTTGTCTCCCGTTTTATCACCTATTCTCCATTCGTCAAAGTCACCTATGCCAATACTGGTTTCTTGCCAATCTTTGGTCGGAGTGAATTCTGCTTTGTAAAAAGGCATGTAGAATGGTTCGGATGTTTTGAGTCTAAAGCCAAAGGTGCCGCCGAATCCACGGTGTCTGATCGTTAGCTTTTTGTACTTCGAAAGATCAAACTCTCCTCTTGGCCCTTGAAATGAGGCGAACCCTCCATTGTTCGCTAGGCTCAATACACCTTCGAAAATTACTGAAGTATCGGTGTAATCAAGCTTGCTTTGAGAAAGCCCACCCATAACGCCGTCGTTGACGACAGTCCAGTTATTTGTGTCTGCTTTGTTGAAGTCCAAGAGGTAAGTTGATGTAAAAATTGACATGATGAGTAGAAATGCTTGCATAAATATCAAACAAGCTAAATGGTCAACTGTTCTGAATCACGAGCAGTTAGAGACAAATCATAGAAAAAGCCGCCCACAGATTGTGGACGGCCTAGCCAGATTCATGTTTAACCGATTTAATCAGAGTCTGTCATTCTATTTGAGTGTCTGTCTATAGAGGTCAAGAACAAGTATAACGCAGATATTGGACGCTAGAGAAAGACAGTAACTAGTTTACTATTAGTTTTTCCGCTAGTCGCAAGTTGTTTTGCGTAATGTGCATAATATAGTGGCCTGACTCGAGACTGGAGATGTCAATATTGTTGTTGTAAGCTCCTTGAAAGTTTCCGAGATTCTCGTCGAATACCAGTCGGCCGATCATGTCAAAGAGTTGGATTTGAGTTTGACCTCGTTCTGGAAGGAAAAATTCCAGTCTGAATTTACCTTCACTTGGATTGGGGTAATAAGAAGGCCCTTCGATGGGTAAGTCTACTTGATCAGCGATAAAGCTATTACGTGCATCTTCTTCTCCTGACACCGTGCTTACGATGGCAATGGTGTGTTCCAAGCCCATAGCTCTGTCCATATTTAAATCAATCGTGCGAACGCTTATTTCGTCGCCCTCCGTGGTGCGCTCTTCAGTCATTTCGTTGCTTATCACGATGACTTTCGCCTGGTGGTCTCCGTTTGTGCTTATCTCGTATACCGCATTTTCGTTCCCTACACCTTGACTATTGTTCACCCCATTCTGTATCAGTTCCAATTGTTCATTAGTAAGATTTGCGTTTTTTAGAAGTTCTTCTAATTCGAGTTCCTCACCATTCAATTCGATCGTAATCTCTCCATTGATATTTTCGATTTTCACGTTGTCACTGTCGGTGGTCATGTTGTAGAAAAATACATTTTCTATCTCTCCTTGAAGCTGTTCAACGATGACTTCTATTTCCTCATTTTCATCGTAATCGTCTCCTATGATTTCCTCGATAATAATTTCTCTCCCTTCATCACCATCTGATGTAACAGACACTGTGCGGCTTTGCTTGATCGTGATCTCTTCATTCGAGTGGTGGTTTGAGTTTTCAGTATCGCGCATAAATAAAACGGAGCCTTCGTTCTGGAGAATGTGTTTGCCGTCAAAGGCATCTGTGTTTATGATTTGCGCTTTTTCAGGATCTAATCCATTGTCTCTGAGGAATTGCTCGGCAGTATATCCTGACTCTGCATCAAAGATTGTATCCATTACAGTGGTTTCTCCGTGGCTGTAGTGTACCACACTTACTTTGATTTGATCCCCGTTTTTAATGGCAGCCCCAGCAATGATTATAGCGGAAAGACCTGCACCAATTAAGTAGTTTTTTAAGTTCATGACGATGTGTTTTTTAGTTTGACACAAACCTATGGCAGTTCTCTACCCGATATGGTTAACGGTCAGTCAATGAAGGTTAAAGAAAGGTTAAAGTCCTTGTGAAGCGGTCGTTGTAACCGTAGTTTTGTCCTTATGAAGGGAAGAAAACTTTCCATTATTATCGTTTTGATGTTTGCTTCGGTAATCGGAATTATCGGACTCCAGGCTTACTGGGTTTTAAATGCCATTGGTGAGCAATCCCTTGAGTTTGATAAAAGAGCAAAGCGCGCACTATATGCTACAGTGAAAGATTTAGCGATATCTCAAGCTGAGACCATCTTCATTGCCCGATTCGGTGAAATGCTCGAATTAGAGGAGATTTTGGAAGATGCTACGACGCAGCTTGAGAATATTGTAGTTGATGGAGATACGGTCATGATCATTGATGGTGTGCGAGTAAATTCCATAGAGAGAACCGAGAACCTCACTGTTACGAACAGAGATAATGTCATTGTCATTGAAACACACAGTTCACTGAGCTCGGGACAGAAAGATGTGATAACAATGGATAGAAGCGGAATAGAAATTCTAGAAGAGGCCGTCCAAAACGTAGTGGTTCAAGAAATAGCTGATGCACCCAATTTGAGAACCCGGATAGGGGAAAACAGTCTGAGCGACATATTGGCCCGTAATTTATTACAAGAAGGAGTTGAGCTCGAATTTTCTTACGCGGTTTTTTCAGATACACTTGTCAGCGATTACTCAAGTGTCGATGAGGTGGATGACAATTACTTTTCTGCCTCGCTGTTTCCTGAATCTCCGAATCGGGCTTCCCTCTATTTGGGGTTTCCATCCAAAGGACTCTTCGTACTTCAAGGTATGGCGGGCATGCTTTTTTTCGTGCTGCTTTTCTCGCTTTTGATGATCGGTAGCTTCATTTATGCCGTGCGATATATGCTTCAGCAAAAGCGGCTTTCGGCCATGAAGAGTGATTTCATCAATAACATGACCCACGAGTTCAAAACTCCTCTGGCCACTATCGGCTTAGCCGCCGAAAGCATCATTCACCCAAAGGTGAAAACTGATGAAAAAGCCTTGATTCGGTATTCAGAAGTCATTCTGCAAGAGAGCAAAAGGCTGAATTACCACGTTGAGAATATTCTTCAACTGGCTAAGATTGAACGCAAAGAATTGATGTTGAAGAGAGCATTGGTTTCATTCAGCGACTTGGTTTTGAATGCCATTGACACCCACAAGTTGATGATTGAAAAGAGAGAGGCTGACTTGGTCAAGATTTTCTGCAAAGAAGATACAAAAGTCTTTGCAGATGCACATCATCTCTGCAATGCCATATCCAACCTCATTGATAATGCACTGAAATACTCTTTCGAGAAACCTGAAATTGCGATTTCTGTCGAAGTCGAAAATGCGCATGTCATTTTGACGGTTACCGATAAAGGCTCTGGCATGAGCTCTGAGGCCAGAGAAAAAGCTTTTGAAGCCTTTTATCGAGAAGAGTCGGGAGATGTTCACACTGTAAAGGGTTTTGGCGTCGGGCTCAGCTATGTCAAAGAGATCGTCGAAAGACACCATGGAAATGTTTTTCTAAAGAGTAAAGCGGGCAGAGGCACAGCAGTAACCATTAAGATTCCGCAAGATGAAAGCTAGAATTTTACTCGTGGAAGACGAGGAGAACTTTGGACTCGTTTTGAAGAATTATCTGGAGTTATCCGAGTATTCCGTCGACTTAGCGCCCGATGGGGACGTGGGCTTTGCGAAATTCAAATCCAACCAATATGACTTGGGAATTTTGGATGTAATGATGCCCAGACGCGATGGCTTTACTTTGGCGAAAGACATCCGAAAGTTCAACACGGAATTGCCGCTTATTTTTCTAACTGCTCGCGGCGAGAAAGAAGACCAGATCAAAGGATATCAAGTCGGCGGCGATGATTATTTGACCAAGCCGTTTGATACGGAAGTTCTGTTGCTGAAAATTGAAGCCATATTGGGCAGAAGGAGTTTCAAAGTTGCAAGAGAAGAGAAAATCAGCATTGGAAATTTCGAGTATTTCCCTGCAAAACGAGAACTCGTTTTCCCTGGTGAAACCATCAAACTTTCGCCAAAAGAGAATGCTCTCTTGGAACTCCTGCACAAATATGTTAACCGCGTTATGCCGCGCTCGGAAGCTCTGCACAAGATTTGGGGAAGTGAAGATTACTTTACCACTAGGAGCATGGATGTATATGTAACGAAGCTTCGCAAAAAGCTTAGCATGGATGCTGGAATTGGTATTGAAAACATTCATGGAACTGGCTATATCCTTCAAGTCACTGAGGAAAGGGCACGCTGATTCTTCGGTCTCTTTTATGCAAAGTTTCCATCCAAAGCCTAGCTTCTTTGCACATGTCGAATAAGCAAGATTGTTTTGGTTGACTCGTGAAGGTATTCCAGCCTGAACGTTTATTATTCCATTGAAATCCCCCACCATTATGTCTAAAACCATTATAGTATCAAACCGTCTTCCCGTAAGAATTGAAAAGGACGGTGACCAATTAAGCTATAAATCTAGTGAGGGCGGACTTGCTACTGGTTTGGGTTCTATTTATAAGGAGGGGAATAATATCTGGATTGGATGGCCTGGCGCTTCTTTTGACACGGAAGAACTGAAGGAAGAAGTTTCGAGTGGGCTGGAAGAAGAGAGCATGAGACCTGTTTTTCTGACCGAAGATGAAGTGGAGTCATTTTATTTAGGTTTTAGCAATCAAACACTGTGGCCAGCTTTTCACTACTTCATCCAATACATAGATTATAGGGACGATAATTGGGAGAGCTATTGTCGAGTAAACGAAAAGTTTGCAGAGGCAATATCTCAAAATCTCGACGAGGATGATACCGTTTGGATTCACGACTACCAGCTGATGCTTGTGCCTGAATTGCTGAGGAAAAGTCATCCAAACATTACCATCGGGTTCTACCAGCACATTCCATTTCCTTCCTATGAAGTATTCAGAACGCTCCCTTGGCGGAGAGAATTACTCGAAGGGGTTCTAGGCTCAGATTACATTGCCTTCCACACGTATGACGATATGCGGCACTTCTTGAGTTGCGTGCATCGTTTGGTAGGATATCCTTACCAAGGCAATGAAATTCAAACCAAGAGTAGGATAGTCGTTGCAGATTCACTTCCCATGGGGATTGATTACAAAAAGTACGAAGAAAACTCTCGTCATCCCGAAGCACTAGAAAGAGAAGAGAGATACCGAGAATCATTGGGAGATCAGCGTCTGATTTTATCAATGGATAGGCTTGACTATTCAAAGGGAATCCCACGCCGTTTGGAAGCATTCGACGTTTTTTTGGAAACCTATCCTGAATATAAGGAGCAAGTTTCTTTGATGCTCATCGTAGTGCCTTCAAGAGATAAAGTTCCGAATTACCAATCCTTAAAGGAGCAAGTGGATGAGCTCGTGGGCAAAATCAACAGCAAACATGGAAGGATAAGCTGGACACCTATTCATTATTTCTACCGCAGTTATCCGTTCCGAGCTTTGGGCGCCTTTTACAGAATGTGCGACGTGGCTATGATCACGCCACTTCGAGATGGAATGAACTTGGTTTGCAAAGAATATGTGGCTTCTCGAGAAAACCAAGACGGCGTTTTGATCTTGAGTGAGATGGCGGGTGCTTCCAAAGAGCTTTCTGATGCGGTGCTTGTCAATCCGACCAACCAAAAACAAATGGTTGAAGCCTTAAAGTTGGCTCTTGAAATGAGTGTCGAAGAACAGCGGGCTCGGATGAAATTAATGCAGGCAACGGTCAAGAAATACAACATTTTCAATTGGGTAAATCTCTTTTTTAATAACCTCCAAATTGCAAAGGACAATCAAAAAGCCAGAGCAGTATTAAAATTGGAGGGAGCGAAGGAAAAAGCCATGATGGAGAAGTACCGAAGTGCTGAAAAAAGATTGATTCTTTTGGATTATGACGGAACTCTGGTTGAATTCAATGAAGATCCTGAGGCCTGTTCTCCCGATGCAGATTTAGTTGATGCATTGACCGAACTCGGAAAATTGAAACAGAATAAGATTGTAATCATCAGTGGGCGCAAAAAAGAAACGCTAGGGGCTTGGCTTAATAAATTGCCCGTTGACCTAGTCGGTGAACACGGTATGTGGTCCAAAGAAGAAGGTGGGAGCTGGATTCAAAACGGCGGAAATACTGACACAGAATGGAAGGAAGAGTCCATGGAAATCATGAATTTTTATGTAGATCGAACGCCTGGATCATTTGTTGAGGAAAAAAGCCATTCGCTGGCTTGGCATTACCGAAAAGTTGAAAAAGGACTTGGAGAGGTGAGAAAGAGCGAATTGACGAGTCATCTAAAACACATGATGAATGAGCGCGGATTTCACGTTTTGGACGGAGACCACGTGATCGAATTAAAGCCTGATTACACGAACAAAGGAAAAGTAGCAAGGCACATTTCCGACCAGCATCAACCCGACTTTACTATTTGTGTGGGAGACGATACCACGGACGAGTATATGTTTGAGGCATTGCCAAACGAAGCGTTCACTATCAAAGTGGGCATTGGCTCTAGCCACGCCCGATTTGGATTGGAATCAGTGAAAGAAGTAAGAGCTCTATTAGACAGACTTATTAGTCTAGGATAGAAAGCCAGGCTTATCCAACCTGTTGTTAATTCTTGCCGCTGCATTTATCAAACCCACATGGCTGTATGCTTGTGGGAAATTCCCCCACATCGATCCATCTTTTGAATCGACATCTTCGCTCATAAGTCCCAATGAGTTGGAGTATGTGATCAGTTCTTCAAATGCTTTTCTAGCATCGTCAACTCGTCCTACACAGGCCAATGCTTCGGCATACCAAAAGCCGCAAATAAGAAAAGTAGAATCTGGTTCGCCAAAGTCATCCTTGACACGGTATCTGTAGAAAAGTCCATCATTGACTTTCAATTCCTTTTCAAGTGCTATCAAGTGATTTTTGGCGGCATCTGAATCATGCGGAATGTATCCCATGATGATTAGCTGCAAAGTGCTAGCATCCATGTAGCCAAATTCTTGTGCTGCACCATAGGCCTTGTGTTCTTCGAGATAAGTTGACTCGATATGGTCTTTAGCTCTTTTTGCCAATGCTTCCGCCTTCTTTTCAAGTTGTTCGTTGCCAAGTCTTTTCGCCACTAATGCGGCAGCTTTACTACCAGCCCACTGAAATAGATTGGAATACGCATGCCGCTGAGATCTATTTCTGAATTCCCAAATACCGGCATCGGTTTCGTCAATGGTCGCATCAATTTTTTTCAGCAGCGTGGCTACTAAATCCAATGATTGAGCGCCCTCATGGTCTGTGAATCTATTGTCGACATACAAAGGAAGGACGGCCATCAATATCTGTCCGTATACATCATTTTGTATGTGAGTGTATGCGTCGTTTCCCGATCTTACAGGAACGTTGCCTTTGTAACCAGGAAGATCGTGTTCAATCTCAGTCAACTTTGATTCACCCGTGATGCTGTAAAGGGGTTGTATTCGATTTCCATCAGGTACAGGTAGGTTTGAGATAAAGGAGAAGTATTTCTCCATTTCTTCGAAGTGACCTACACTATTAAAAGCCTGCAAGGTGTAGTAAGTGTCTCTCATCCAGCAAAATCGGTAATCCCAATTCCTGGTGCTACCTGGAGATTCGGGCAAAGAACTGGTTGGAGCCGCTATGATTGCACCCGTATCCTCGTATTGGCATATTTTCAACGTCAGCGCCGATCTTATCACCTGCGATTGATACAAATTCCCGATGCTCGTAGATTTGACCCAGCGCTGCCAATAGGTTATCGTTTTATTGAGAAAGCTTTCCGCAGTCTCTCTTATGGGCCCTTCCAATGGAACACCATAGGTGAGAATCATGTAATAGGTCTCTCTGAGGACGAATTCCTTTTCCTCGGCAATATAGCTCAGAGGGATGTTGGTCGTTAGACGTAAGTTTTCCTCAAGACCGCCATAGCGAATATGGTTACTTCCCGTTTCGACTTCTAAGTCATTCTCACCGTAATTTCCTTTCGGCTTGCACATGACTTTAACCCGTGGATTTCCCCTCGTAGGCTCTATTTTTCGAATGACCATTCTCGGCCTATAGTACCTGTCCAGCTGCATAAACCTGGGCGCAAAATCAGTGACCTGATATTCATGCTCCCCCTCACTGATGGTTGTGCAAAGCACATTGGTGTTTTCGATATACTTGTGATCGGACGAATAGTCTGCGCTGCAAGGCTTCACACTAAATTCCCCACCTTTTTTTTCTCCTGCTATCAGAGATCCAAAGACAAAGCTGCTGTCGAATCTGGGCAAACACATCCACTCGAAGTTGGTGTCTTTTCCGATTAAAGCGAGGAATGAGCAATTGCCTATCAGGCCGAAGTCGTAAGTATGCTTATTCATGTGTCGTATTCTTGTATTGCTTTTGGTAAAGGGTGCAGTTTAATTACTGAGGTTGGATTTTCAATGAAAGAAGATACGAACGTGTTAGTATTGCAAAGGATGTATTGGTAGAGCTGTTTTAGTACAATTATTTCATTTTTGAAAAACGAATTTTGACAGCAAGTCTTGAGGCAATTGATGTTAAATCACCTTTCTTTTTTGGGGTATTCCATAAAAATGTACGCTCAGTTTTATCTTACATGCTTATATTTCCAGAACCAATGAATACCAACCAATACCAATTCCCTCAATAGACGTTTCTCTCAAAAAAGCAATAATCAAGGAATTTCAACCTCATAAGGAAGAGGTGCATCATGATTTCCGTCAAGAGGAGAGAACTCGTTTGGATCAAATCACTAATGACGATACCGACGATAGGCATATTTATTCTAAGAATGATGAAACACATCATTAAATGGATTTCCTGACACATAGCATGGAGATTTCGAAAAGAGAACTATACCTTTTGCGCAGCATACCTAATGAGGTTTCGAAAGACAACGTAGAATTAGGATCGCTGGTAAAAACAGATAAACGGTTAGTATTGGTAGGGCCAGCTTATGAGAGGATGGATATGGAAGGTTTGGTGGTTATTGGTATCTCAACGGCCGCGCTTGTCATGCGAGCCATACGAGGCAAAAGAGTAAGTGAAACGGCACAAGTAAGGTCAATCACCCATGCCAACAAAGAGATTTACTGATTTAT
>Ga0222653_1001584_pt1 | contig 10900 bp, 12 predicted proteins | sample AntAcemetagen419_FD_179856 | JGI IMG/M metagenome (GOLD analysis project Ga0222653, IMG submission 179856) | Saline water microbial communities from Ace Lake, Antarctica - #419 | ecosystem: Environmental > Aquatic > Non-marine Saline and Alkaline > Saline | place: Antarctica: Ace Lake...
AAATCAAAAGTCATCTCCAACATGCCGCGCTTGACGGTCTCACGCCCATCGAAATATTTGAAATCTAGATCGGTGTGCTTGACTACGTGTTGGGGCGGGCGTTTGGACAATAGCGCGAGGTGACGAACGGGATCTGCCGCTTGCATGTGCACCGCGTAATCATAGCGGAGACCTGCTCGACCCAAATCAGAGCGCAACTCTTCCAAGAAATCAACCGAGCCTATCTCCTGTAACACCAGGATATCCGGCGAGGCTTCCTTGATCACTTGGTGAATGGCTACTTTTTCGTTCGCAGGCTTTGGATAGCCTGGGCGCCAATAGCCGCCGACATGGCGATCCATCACTAGATAGTTATTCAAATTATAGGTGGCAATGCGCAGATCTTCGCCGAACAGGGTGGCCACCAGCAAAAACTGGAGAGCGCAGACAAGAAAGTAACGATCAATTTGCCGCATAAGACTGAAACAGAAAAGAGGTAGCGGGGGTATTGAAGTTAGAAGAATTAATCGGCGCGCAAAGAGGCTTCGCGCTCGACGAGTGTGGGGTGTGAGTAATGGAAGCGACTATAAGTGGGGTGCGGCGTCAAATTACTTAAATTCTCTTTATGCAGCTTGCGCAGAGCCTGCGAGAGCGGCGCGTAGCTGCCCAAGGCATCGCGCGCAAAGGCATCGGCCTGGTACTCATGCTTGCGCGATAGGCGGCTGGTCAAAGGCGAAAGCCAGAAGGTTACAATCCCGCTCAGCAGCATAAACAGTAGCAACACGGGCACGATCTGCCCTTGAGCTGACGCGCCGAAGTGGAAGGCTTGCACAAACCAGTCGGCACTCGCCAGCCAGCCCAGCACGGCAAACATGCCGAGCGAAGAAATGGCAGCTACGGCCATCATCTTAGGAATGTGCCCGAGCTTGTAGTGGCCGATCTCGTGGGCGAGCACGGCTTCGAGCTCGTCGGTCTCCATTTGCTCGATCAGTGTATCGTATAATACGATGCGGCGGAAGCGACCGAAGCCTGAGAAAAATGCGTTGGAGTGGCCGGAGCGTTTGCTACCATCTATGACTAGAATCGTTTGCGCTTGGAAGCCGGTGCGTTCTGCCAGTGCGAATAAGCGCGTCTTGAGGTCGCCCTCTTCCATCGGCTCCAGCTTATTAAAGAGCGGCATGATAAACATGGGATACGCCACCACCATTACTAGCTGAAAAATAAAGAACACGCTAAAGCCCCATACCCACCAGAGGGAACCGGCGGCGCTCACCAAATAAATCAGCAGCGCCAGCAGAGGATAGCCGATCGCGAAGCCGAGCAGCGTGCCTTTGAGCTTATCCATCACCCACAGCTTTTTGGTGCTTTTATTAAAGCCGAAGCGCTCTTCGAGCTTGAAAGTGCTCCAGTAGTCAAACGGTATCGAGGGTATCCCCAGGACGAGGCCGATGAAGAAAAGCACCAAAGCTTGCCCCCACACACCGAAGCCGAACTGCCCGCTAAAAAGCTCGTAAAACCACGGCAGGATGCCGAGCAGCAAAACCACGGCTAGCACGCCGGCTTCGTAGAGATCGCTCACGATGCCAAAACGAGTTTTGGCAGTGGTGTATTCGACCGACTTTTGGTAGGTCGGTAGGTCGATAAAATCGCGAAAACTCTCCGGCACCTCGCCCGCACGGGCTTGGACGTAGCGCAGGTTGAGCAAATCCAGCGCAATGCTGGTGCCGACCTTGAGAATGAGTAGACAAACGAAAACAACTAAAAGCGTGCTCATAGCAAAAATTAGAAAGTGACTTCGGGGGCGTCTTTCCAGAGTTGATCCAAGCGGTAGAAATCACGCATCTCTGCGGTCTGTAAGTGGATCATGAAATCGAAAGCATCGACGACGAGCCAGCCACTGCCGAGCGTGCGGTCTTGCCCGATGAGTTGCACCTTAGCCGCTTTGAGCGCCTGATCCAGCCCGCTCTTGAGCGCTTTGACGTGAGGATCGGATGTGCCGGTGGCTAAAATCAGATAGTCGGTGATGGTAGATTTGCCGCGCACATCGAGCACGCGGATCGCTTCGCCCTTTTTATCTTCGATGGCTGCGATGGCACAGCGAATCTCTTTGAGGGTGCGCTGCTCCGTTTTACTGGCTTCTTTTGTCATAGTATTGGTGGTCATTTCTATTGGGTATAGAGTCCTCGGGAGGAAATGAAAGCTTCAACTGAGGGTGGGAGTTGCGCAAGACCCAGCGCGCCAGCGGCGACGCGGCGGCGAATCTCGCTAGAACTGTGGGCCATCAGCGGGGCATCGACTGCCTCAAAGCGTAGCCCGGTGATCGGGGGCGCGGCAAAGCAATAGCCGGGCCGGCGCAGCACGATAAAGGTCAATTGGGCGGCGATTTCTTCGATCTGGCGCCACTGCGGCAGTAGCTCAAACTGATCGGCTCCGAGTATCCAGTAGATTTGCGATGCAGGCAGCTGCTGACGGAAGAAATGCACGGTATCGACGGTGTAGCTGGTGCCGCCGCGCTCGATCTCGCTGATGTCGACTGCAAAGCGCGGTTCTGCGGCGGTGGCGAGGCGCAGCATCTCGATGCGGTCTGCGTCGCTGGCGTGCGCCGCAGTGGTCTTGAGCGGCGACTGAGCAGCGGGCACGAAAATGACTTTGCTCAAATCCAACTGCTGCAAGGCCGCGTGGGCGACTTTGAGATGCGCGCAATGCACCGGATCGAAACTGCCACCATAGAGCGCTACGCCCTGCAGCGGCGTGGCTGCCTTGGCTGCCGTGGCTGTCGTGGCTGTCGTCGGATTTTGGTTCGGTTTCATAGTTGCGCAGTGCGGGGGAGATGCCATTAAAAGTTAAAATCGAAGTTTCTCATCAATCTGCAAAACCGCAAATGCAAACAGCCGACGACGCTCCCGAACATCTCCCGCTGGGTGAGACCCTGCAACAGCTCTTAGAAACGGATAACGAGCAAGGCTTATCCATCAGCGAGATCACCCGCGCGGTGGGTGAAAAGGGCTTCGGCCTGCTGCTGATCGTGCTCTCTCTGCCGAGCGCCCTGCCCGTGCCTGCGCCCGGCTACAGTACGCCCTTTGGCATCGTGATCGCGCTGATCGCGGTGCAGATGATCAGTGGGCGGCAGACGGTTTGGCTGCCGAAGAAGCTGGGCGGCACCCGCATCAAGCCAAAGATCGCGAAAACGATGCTCGGCTGCGCATCGAAATTTTTACAAAAGATCGAGCGCTTCATCCGCCCGCGCCAGAAGTGGATACGCGGGCGCGCTGGGCAAGCTGCGCTGGCAGTGATGATCCTCATCATGGCCTGCCTAATGATGCTCCCGATCCCGCTGACTAATACCTTTCCTGCCATGGTGATCTTCATGATCGGCGTCGGCCTCTCCGAAGAAGACGGGCTGCTAGCCATCGCGGCCTTCGCGGTGGGTTGCTGCGCGGTGCTGCTCTACGCGGGCATCATCTACATCGCGGTTACGCAAGGCCCCGAAGCCATCGAGCATATTAAAGAAGGGATCAAGGCGCAATTGACGAAAATAGTTTAAACTGCGGCAAAAACTCAAAGGTCGGTCTAAAAGTTGAACAGATTTTAAGACTTCCTTCTTAAAGCAGTTGACAAGTAGCGAAGCGAGAAACTTGATCATCCCCTTTTTACCTCGCCGCAGACGGCGTGCTTTCGATAATGGAAAACTTCGCAGACCAATGCCTCGACATGGCCCAATCCATCTTGGGTCACAACTTAGAATCAATCACCGAACAGGGCACAATCACTCCTGTAGCCGGCGAAAATAGCCGCTTAGACGAGCCTGGCCACGCAGCCCTTGCCATCGGTGAGTACTACCGCGCTACCAACGAAACAAAGCTTGGGGATTACGATTTGATCGACCTCGCCGCCCGCACCATCACCGCTCAGGCTTTTAGCCCGGAGGAGATGGAAAACGGCCTTGCCTACGCCGCCCTCGGCCTACTCTCCTTCAGCCCCGCTAAGGATCGCAACCCCGTCTGGGAGCGCCTGATGGATCCCACTCGCGAGCAACTCGATAAGCTCCTGCTTGAGCGTAGCGACTACGAAAACCACTATCAGGCCTTCAATATCGCCAAGGCCGTGACCCGTTTCAGCCTCGGTCTTTCCAAAAAGGACGAAACTGGCCGCCTGATCGACCGCTTTCTGGAGCGTATTGACAGCCACTCTTCCACCGGCTATGTGGACGATGCCGCGGGCGATGAAGGGCGTCTCGGCGGCTGCTTCGACATCTATGGCGTCATGAGCTTTGTCTTCATCCGCCAGTCGCTGCAGCTGCACGCCAATCTACACCTGCGCGAGCGCAAGCTCCCCAGCCTGCGTTCCTACTCGGAGAAATACTTAAAACTGATTCCCGATCTGGCGCGCCAAGATGGCGTCGGCTGGGCTTTTGGGCGCTCAGTCGGAGCCTATGGCCAGATGCACTGCATCAGCCTCACCCTGCAGGCTCTGCGCGATGGCTGGATTCCCGCCAACCAGCGTGATCTCTACGTCGACGCCGTGCGGCGCTTGTTCATGAATTTTTTCGTGACCTACCTCGACCAAGAGCATGGCTACCTAGTCATCCGCGATGAGGAGCGTAACACCGTGCCCTATCACACCACCCGCATGGCTAACTTCGACGCCGCCCGTTACCTTTGCCAGTGGTCGCGCCTGGCACGTTCCGCCGGTGGCAGTGCCGCCCCTGCCACCGTCGTGCCAGCCCGCAGAGTCGCCCGCTACGTCAGCTTCGACAAGTCGCACCGCAAGGAGCAAGGCCTCTTCGTTTACCAAGACCCCGACTCAGGCCTCGCCATCCAATTGCCACTGATGGGCTCCAGCAAAATGGGTAAAGGCACCTCCGACTACCTTGCCTTCCCGCACTCGCCTGGCGTGTTCGACTGGCCAGTCGCTAAATACCTGCCCATTATGCAGCCCGAGCTCACGTTTGGTGACAAAGTAATCGTACCCTCTTTCTATGGCAAAAACTGTACTACCAGTATGGGTATGCGAAACGCCTTCATCTTTAAATACGACCAGCCCGAGCTCATTACCACAGACGAAGAGATCGTCAACGGTCTCGGCAGTTGCAAAGTCACCTGGTCATTCTCCAAGGGTAAGATCGGCTGCGAGTTTTGCTTCAGCGTAAAACAACAAGTCACACTGGATAAGATGCGCTACATCCTCGGCATTGCCGCCACCCACAGCCGCTACCGAGTGAGCACCGCCTTTACACTCGGCGACGAAGGCCACCGCACCGAAGTAGTGAAAGACGATTTTGGTGCCGAATGGAAAGAGCTCGAAGTCGTCACGGACGATCCAGATTTCCGCACTTACTATGGCAACCTGCACTACCTGCAAATACTCCAGCGCGATCGCCCCCTTGTGATGCGCCCCGGCACCCAGTATCGCCTCGCGCTCTCCTTTGAACCCGACCTCGCCTTCGCGGATGAATAAAGATGCTCTCCGTCCGCATCATTCCTTGCCTTGATGTACATGATGGGCGTGTGGTTAAAGGCGTCAATTTTGTCAACCTGATCGATGCGGGCGATCCCGTCGAACAAGCCAAAGCCTACGAGCTACAAGGAGCCGACGAACTCGTATTTCTCGACATCACCGCTTCCAGCGATGAGCGCAACACGATGATCGACGTGGTCGAGCGCACCGCCTCCGAGTGCTTCATGCCGCTCACCGTCGGCGGCGGCTTGCGCAACGTGGAGAACATCCGAGCCATGCTCAATGCTGGCGCGGACAAAGTCAGCCTCAACACCGCAGCGATCCTCCACCCCGACCTAGTCAAAAAAGCCGCATCCCGCTTTGGCAACCAGTGCATCGTGGTCGCTATCGACGCCAAGCGCGTAGTCGGCACAGCAGACAAGTGGGAAGTGTATACCCACGGCGGACGCAAGCCGACGGGCCTCGACGCCGTCGAGTGGGCCAAGAAAGTCGTCTCACTCGGAGCTGGCGAGATTCTCCTCACCAGCATGGACGCTGACGGCACCAAGGCCGGCTTCGACAACCTCCTCAACCGCGTAGTCAGCGAAGCCGTGGAAGTGCCCGTCATCGCCTCCGGCGGCGCAGGCACGCTCGACCACCTCTCCGATGCCATCACCGAGGGCAAAACCAGTGCCGTGCTAGCCGCCTCCATCTTCCACTTCGGCACCTTCACTATCAAGCAAGCCAAAGAGCACCTGAAGACTAAAGGGCTGCCAGTGCGGCTGTGAATGCCCCCGTGCCGGTCGTCTCCGTAGCGTGCGATCCCGTCGTCTCCGTGGCGAGCGATCCCTAAGTGGCCGCCGGCGCTGCCAAGGTCGGCAACAACTTCGCCGGCCTCGGCGTTCCCACCACTCGGATCGGCAGCTCGCGTAGTTGATCTTTAACCGAGCGCCAGAAACCGACTTCAGACTCTAGCTGCTGGGCAAATTCATCTTCAGTATAAACAAGTAAGTCCAAGTTTGCATAAATTTCTACGAGGTCGCCGAACAAAGCAGCTCGCTCGACGAAAGGGAGCGAAGTGTCGCAGATTAGGATCAAGTCAACATCACTCCCAGCACCGAAGCTTTTCGTGCCATAGCTGCCAAAAAAGTAAGCCCTTAAAACACGCCCCGAAAGCCGTGCACAAAGTTGCTCTTCAAGATTCGCCGCTGGTAATTGCTTTTTACTCGGCCAAATGATTGCGTTTCTGGACTTCATATCTCTCTGGCCTCTCCGGATCCGATCTCGTCGTCTACCTTCTCTAAAAACATAGATGCAAAACTCAGCGCTTCGCTCGATTGCGCTTCCGAAAAATATTTAAAAGGGGCGCCCGCTGGCTGCGCATCAGGATAACGCGTAGGTATATAATATTGATCTAGGCGGAAAGCCGCCTGCTCAAGTTCGCCATTGATCTTTAATTCTTCGCAAACTTGAGCCACCGAGTGCCCGCGCACGAACTCAGCGCCACGATAGTAAGCCAGTGCCTTGAGAGCCTTTTCAGCGACCTGCTGCGCGATAAAGCAAGCCTGCGAATGAAAGTCGGAACGCGCGGAAGCGAGACCCCACTCATAGTCGTTTTTGGCTTGCTCAAGCCAGTCTGCATATCGATTCAACACATTTTAGAGGCTGTTCAATAATTGCTCCGAAGCAAGGTTGAAACATATACTGCCGCGCATCATATTTTGTGAAAATATACTCTGTTATTTTCGCGCAGAGGCGCAGGGGCGCAGAGGTCTCAAGCAGTGATCCGAGACTTATTCAGGGAGGCCGTTCACACAGCGTGTGATGCCCGTTTTCATCACTTCGCCACCAAAATTAAGTAAATATCCAGGTTTATTTCCAGTAAGGCGCAGGTTGGTAACCCCTGCGCCTCTGCGCCTCTGCGCGAGACTAATACGTGTGCCTATTTCTCTGTCGTGTTGACGGTAGAGGCGCAGAGATCCTTGGAAACTCATGGTGATTACTGCGCAGCTTTTTGAAATTCACAAATTATGATGTGCGGCAGTATAGTCGCGCCCTACCCCAGAAAAAGCCCCAGCGAAACCAGCGCGCTGAATAGCACAACCGTCAATGCCGCGCCCTTCAGAGCCGCTAGAAAATCAGCAGGCATCTCGGCCTTTGCCAATCTTACGAGCAGAAAAAATCCGTAAATCAGCGGTAAGCACCCGAGCAAAAGCCATGCCCCATAGCCTTGATTCGCTAGCCGAAAGAGCACGCCTCCCGCGAGCAACAGCGAGCCACCGTATTGGTAGAGCGCCCAACGCCGCCCCAGCAGCACCACCAAGGTGCGCTTGCTCGCCTGGGTATCCTCATCAATATCACGATAGTTATTGACCACTAAAATATTATTCACGATCAGTCCACAGGCCACCCCCAGCCAGAGCACTTCCTGGCTCACGCTGCCGACCTGCACATAGTAGGTGCACCCGACAGCGATCAGCCCGAAAAAAAGCACTACAAAAATATCTCCCAAGCCATTATAAGCCAACGGAAACGGCCCGCCAGTATAGATCCAGGCACAGATCACGCTGGCCACGCCCACCACCAGTAATTGCCATCCTCCAAAAGCGATCAGGCTCAGCCCTAGGCAAAAAGCCAAAGCCAGCGTGCCCAGCGCCGCCCACTTCATGGTGCGCGGCGCGACGAGTCCTTGAGCCACGGCACGCGTCGGGCCCAGTCGCGCCTCCGTATCGGTGCCTCTGACCCCGTCCAGATAATCGTTGGCAAAATTCGTCCCAATCTGCACCAGTAAGGCAAAGCCGAGGCAGATCGCCGCTGGCAGCAGGTACATCGCACCCATGTAGTGTGCCATCGCAGTGCCTAAAAGAACAGGAGCCACCGCAGCCGGCAGCGTCTTTGGACGCGTCGCTTCGAGCCAGATTCTCACAAACTACAAGCCGGGCGGCGAAGGCGGCGAGGGTGGCGAAGGTGGCGAAGGTGGCTGCGCTACGGCTGCGCCCCCAGCTCGCTTCGCCGCAGAGCGTTGCACAAAATAGCGAAAGATCGTGCGAATAAAGAAGTAGAGCATCACCAGCACCAGCACCGCAGCGAGTATAGGAATCATCACCGCTAGCCCCGCTGTCAGCAGCGAGCCGCCTAGTTCAGCCGTCGACACAGCAGGATTGCCGATGCCACCCGTCGTCGCCGTGGAGGCACCGCGCGTGATCACCGAAGCACCCTGCACAATGCCAGCCGTGCCGCCCCCCATGATCGCGGCCACGATCCACTTAAACGCATCGTCTCCCATAAACTCGGGTAGCATAGCTCCGGAAATAAAAGTGCCGGCCACCACCGCCGCTGGCGTCGCAATCGTGTCTAAGGCATTGTCGAGCCAAGGAATGTAATAGCTGCCGATTTCAACAACCGTCGCCACGCCCAGAGCGAACGTCACCCAATCACTGCCCAACCATTCAAAGTCCGCCCCCAGCATTTCTTGAAAATTTATCCCCCCGAAGGCATCGACCCCCGTATTGGCGGCTAGACTCGCAATGAAAAGCGGGACAAAGACCCGAAACCCGCAGGCAGCGGCCAGACCAACTCCGGCAAAAATAGCGACGATTTCATTCATAATATAGTAGCTTATTCGCCCTTACGGAATTTGCTCAGCAGTTCGAGAGTGTTGTTAGTTTAGTAAGTAGGTCGAGATATCTAAACATATACAAAAAACATGCAAAGTGCCATTTAAGATGGCAAGTCGCTTATTTCGAGCATTTCACGCACTAGATGTGCACAGGCATCTTGCCTGTGTTTTTATCACAGGGCTAATAAGCCCTCGACATCACCCAAATCTAAACCATGAAGGTTAACATCTCTAGTCGTTATCTTTAAACCGTGACTAAGTGATACTCTTAAAACCGCAAAATGACGCCTCAATCACAACTTCGGGATCTGTAGCGTTCATTCGCGACTCACGAACTTCCTAGATTCAAATTTTTCACCAAATGAACATTGAAAACAAGCACGAGCCTGAAAATAAAAGACCCTCGGAAGCCGCTATCGAACTGACGTTAGCGGACGATACGACTAACGACGCCCCTACGGGCGACGCCCCTACGGGCGACGCCCCCTCTGGCGACTCCCCAACGGGCGATTATACGATGGGGATGCTCTGCCACTTGTTGAGCCTGACCCAGTTTCTTATCCCGACTGGTAATATCATCGGCCCGCTGATTCTCTGGATTGTAAAAAAGGATCAAGATGCTTTCGTGGATGCTACGGGCAAAGAGGTGCTGAACTTTCAAATCTCGATGACAATTTACGCTCTGGTATGCATCCTGCTATTTTTTGTCATCATCGGTATGCTACTGCTGCCTGTTTTGATGATCGTGAATATCGTGTTCACCATCATCGCAGCGATCAAGGCCAACGAAGGTCAGCTCTACAGATACCCGTTTACCATTCGATTTATTAAATAGGACTTTTACTGAACTAAGCGCGTGGCATTAACGAAGCAACAAATTGACATTGCCCTCGCAGGCTTAGACGCGGCCTCGGCTGAGGCGGTCCACGCCGCGCTCATCGGAGAGACCTTCAGCGGCGGGCTGCCAAATTTTCCACCCGTACAGGCGGCGCTTTTACTCCCGCTGGCGGCGTGCTTTTCAGTGCATCCGATCTCTGGCTTTAGTGTCGGTGCGGTGGTGGTCGGGGGCTCGGGGGCTTTGTATCTCGGGGCTAATCTGGAGTTTCAAGGCGTGCCACTGAATGCGACTTTGCACGCGGAGCAATCTGCCGTGCTGAATGCGTGGATGCACGATGAGAGCGAGCTGACGGAGCTGTATGTTTCGGAAACGCCTTGCGGGCATTGCCGCCAGTTTCTGCGAGAGCTATCGAATTTAGCAACCCTGCAAATCCACGTGCGCGGCCAAACGCTGACACTGGAAGAGCTGCTGCCGCACGCGTTTGGCGAACCGCGCGCGCGCGGGCATGGCCTACTGGACACCCGCCCGGCGGCGCTCGAAGCCGCTCGACCTGAGCCTGGGCCAGATACGAATCAACAACGCGCGATCAACGCGGCGCAGCGCAGCTACGTGCCTTATAGTCGCTCCTCCGAGGGCTTCGTGATCGAGTGCATAAACGGGCGCTTCTTCTCGGGGCGCGCCGCCGAGTGCGCGGCCTTTAATCCCAGCGTGCCGGGCTTTTTAGCCGCGCTCAATCAGCGCAATCTTTCCGGCAGCCGCAGCGTGGCGATTAGCTCGTGCACGCAGGCGAAGTTAGCCACCGCGATTAATAACCCCCTGCTCTTTGCGCGGGCGGTGTTGGGCTCGGTTTCGGAATCGGAGATTGATGTGGTGCAAATGGAGGCACGATAAGGCAGACCTCACTAAACGACCTCGTTTCTTGCAAAAGCGTGAGCAAGTTCAATTCCCCAAAATCTGCTAATTGTCCTCCGGCTTTGAAGCTGGAAGAATCTGCTCTTGGGCATAGCTAAAGATTACTGATCTCGAAG
>Ga0222653_1001588_pt1 | contig 10868 bp, 5 predicted proteins | sample AntAcemetagen419_FD_179856 | JGI IMG/M metagenome (GOLD analysis project Ga0222653, IMG submission 179856) | Saline water microbial communities from Ace Lake, Antarctica - #419 | ecosystem: Environmental > Aquatic > Non-marine Saline and Alkaline > Saline | place: Antarctica: Ace Lake | collected...
ATTCCAAAACGCGTTTTCGTTCGCTAACAAATTGCTTTATTTCAGCAGCAGTCAAATAGTATGAGCATGATTTAAAAAGTTCCGGACCAAACTCAGGCTTGCGGCATGTTTTATATTGCTCAACACCATGTTTAGCGTGGCGGCAAGTCTTGTAAGTTTCGATGCCAAATTCGGCTTTTCGGCAGGTTGCGTTATGGGCTGCTTTGGAGCAAACACGAGTTCTCTCACTTACATATGAACTTTCTAGAAGCTCTCTACGAGTACGAATGTAACAAGTACCTCTTTTTGCTTTATAGCCCGTATGATACCCGGGACGACAGGGGCCTGGCTGATTAGCGTCGGTACAGTGATTTACATCTCCGTGATTTGTATCCTCAAATTTATGGGCAGGGGTTGACCCTGGACAACTCGAATGCGCTCTAGCCTTGTAGGTCTTGGCACCGCAATATTGTGAAGCGGCATTTTTATAAAGTTCTGCACCACATGATTTGTGGGTTTGTGCTTTGTAGCGTTCAATGCCACAAAAAATTTGTCGGCCTGATTTTTTTTCTATTGCAACGAAGGAATCTGATGCTTCCAAAAGCATGGAATGATCTTCTTGCACAGGAGCACAGGAGTAGCCAATTAAAAGAGTGATAAGAATGGCAGATAGAATTGTTGGTAGTTTAAGTAATTTCATTTTTCACCTCAGCTTCAGTTTGTTTGTGCTATTAGAAAAAGCAATTAATAGGCCAAACATTTTTTGAGGTAGAGTTGTATAATTTTAGTAAGATGGGGCTATTTGTCCCTGACAGGGGAGCTGACTAGTTGAGAAAAATACGTCGTAATGGCATAAATTTCGTCCAATTAAATGAGTGAGTGCTGGTCTAAGTCATTAGACCTAAAAGGCCGCTGACATTAATTCATGGATTCCTTTGTAGGGAATGGGCGAAACTAGCTATTCTACGAATCACAAAGAAGGAAGAGACTGCTGTATTAAAAGGTGGATACATCAGTCATTTGGCTGGTTTTAACCCTTCGTTTCTCTAACCCGAAATTTCGGTGCATTTACCGATAATTCCATTACTATAACTTTATTGAAAAGTGTCACGTGTAAACCATAGGGATCTCATGGGCAGGTAATCAGCAAAGATTGCGGACAAAAAAGGGGCTGCTGACAAAACCGGAGGCCAAATTTATATAAGAGCATTAAAAAGTGTTTTTAAAGTTTCGAAAAATGGCAGTGGCGAGCTGGAGCCCAACTTTCTGCTCAAAGTCGCGGTTGAATGTACCAAGGGTCTCAACGTTCCTAAAGACAACATTGAAAAGGCATGCAATAAAGGCCAAGGCACTGGAGGTGCAAACTGCGACGATATTTCCTGCGAGGGGTATGGCCTGGACGGTAGCGATTTTCGGTGAGGCTTCTACTTGTAAAAAAATCTGTACTGAGGTTTGGACTGGTGAAATGGACCCAAGGATTGCATTAATTAGAGACGAATTGCGCGTAAACATCGAACGCATGTCCAGTGATCAACGGGTGTTTCACGGACGCGGCGGATGCTTCGAAGGGCTTGAGTGCTTAGCTTTAGACAGTATTGGCAATAACCTTCTTGTGACCTCCTATGCCGAAGAAGAGGAGTCTTTTTGGGAGGCTCTCACTAAGCTAATAAATGAAGAATTTGCTAACATGTGGCAAAATATTTACCTGCAAAATCGCCCAAGGTCGTTTTCTTGGATTACCTTATGTGGCATGCCGCAAGACTATCTGGATGTCGCAGAGAACGGTCTAAAATACCGCGTTAATTTAGACAGTGTCCAGAATCTAGGCTTTTTCTTTGACATGAAAGTAGGGCGTTCCTTTGTCAGAGGTAATGCTAAAAATGGCAAAGTTCTAAATATGTTTGCCTATACCTGTTCTCTTTCTGTCGCGGCTATCGGAGGGGGCGCTAACGAGGTAGTGAACATTGATATGGCAAAAAATGCCTTAGCTAAGGGGCGGGATAACCACCGACTCAATGGTCAGAAATTTCAAAATGTAAAATTTCTATCTCATGACATTTTGAAATCTTTTGGTTCATTAGTTAAAAAGGGACCATTCAATCTCATTATCGTCGACCCACCAAGCAACCAAGGCAAGAGTTTTTATGTGGAAAAAGATTATGCAAAGGTCGTGCGCCGGTTGCCAGAAATGCTGGCTCCTGACGGTGTAGTCATGGCTTGTTTGAATGCCGTCCATCTGCAAGATGATTTTTTGAGAGAATTATTCGCTGCAAATGGCTTTGTTTTTGAGCGCAAGCTGGAGAACCCTCCAGAATTCAGGGAAAAAAATGATTCACTTGGTCTGAAAGTTCATGTCTATAAATACTGTAGTCGTGTTGAAGCAAAATGAAGCACAGTGAAATGGTTCAAAGTTTGAGGTGGGCTCACATATCCTTTCAGAACATGGCTAAGGCCACAAGGAGGAGGCGAACTAAAACTTAAGTAGTGAAACTCACAGTCATTGTCGTCAAACCCAAAAAAAAGCAGCGTTTAAAGCCCAAAATGGTTTTAAACGCTGCTTCAGAATTATTGTTCATGCACACTTAGGGAGCGAAAAATACATTGTCAGAAATTTCATACCCAATTTGAGTATTTCGTCGGATGATCTTAGCCAAGGACTGCTTGGATACCCATTCTTTCCATTCACCACCAAGGTAACTTTCGTAGTAAAACCGGTCGCCATCTCTTAAACGCTCAAACTGCTCGCTAACGATTTTAGTGAATAACTCACCTAATTGTGATCCTTGGACATGGTCTTCAGCCAAGCCGCCAACCCAAAGGTCAATATCATCGACAGTGTTATAAGTAGAAGCGAGCCTATTAACTATTTCGCTATCAGAAGAAATATCGGAGAAGTTACTGACGCGTGCAAATCCTAGTACTCCGCGCATATCATTGTATGACGGTAATCCATGATCACGACCGCGCTGTATGTTAAGCGAGGCTAAATCAAAACCACCAGAGCCTGGGGCTCCAAATAGGAAGTTGCGAAGGCCATCAACAATATAGGGGTCTACTTTTTGGTGAGCTTGAGTTGCGAGACCTCTTAAAAGTGGATCAATATCGTTCTCTGCCGTCAAAAGACTCGGGTCAAAAAAGCTCGCCTTAAGATCTAGATTACCTTTGCTAATAGGGTCTAAATTTCGGTTCAAGCGTAACAATGTGGGGGAAATTGTACTATGGCCGAAGCGGTAAGCTGCTGTAGTGAATTCGTTACTTACAGAAGCATCGGTATTGGATTTATACCCAGTGTAAGGCCTAAGAGCGTTATCCCCCAACAGTGCTGGTAAAAACTCATTGTAGGTAATGACTTGCATCTGTGCTCCCACAATTCCCCGAGCCATTTGATAAACTGTTTCACCAGAATAGTAAGGATATTTTTTAGAGATAAAATCACATAGCCAATTATGCTCTCTGACAAATAGGGTATGCATTACAGTTAGGCCTATTTGCTCATTGACTCTAACATCACCTGCTACAAACAAACTCTCATCAGTGGAATCAGCATTTGGTATACCATCAGTGTTAAACGGCAGGAGATTGCCGGCGCTAGTTTTAAGCTTGCCACTGCCATCCAATCTACGCAGAGCTTTTGCGCGAGAGGCACTAGAGCCATAAACATTAGAGGCATCAATATAGGCAGTAATTTCGTTTATCTGCTCGTTAACCCCAGAAACCCTCTTTGTCTCAGAACGACGCATAGAAATTTTAGCGGCACCAGTGAAGCTTGGGTCGAAAGAAGCATCTCCTGTCGGGACTGCAATCGAAAAATCGATGGCCTCTTCTACGGCAACCTCTTCTGTCAGACCGATATCATGATCTAAGAACTGGCCCCACTGCCAAATAAAGTCGGATGTATTTTTCTCATTTATAATAGAGTCGCTTTGCGCAACTATTCCGTTTGAAACTGCTCTAGCACTAGGTCGGTTTGCTCCTGCAGGGCTTCCAACTCCATCGGTGTAGTCAGCATTAACGATTCTCTCAAAGGGAGTTTCTGCGGCTCCCCAATTCTTATTGAAAGGATTATTATTTTTACCATCTATGGTCCTAAGAACATGTGGAAACTTAACCGAAGTTTGACTTGGACTCTGTCCAGGATGTTGACCTGGATGAGCACTATATTTTTTCTTAAATTTACTTTGTTCTCGGACTTTTTGCGATGGCTTGTCGCTGACGTCACAGTCGTCATTGCAGTCTGTTACATACTTAGCCTTTATAGTACTGTAAGACTGTTGATCTTCTCCGCTACGCTGGGACAATGAGTCCACGCCACATCCACTTGTCGTAATTATTGATACTCCGAATATTATCTGTCCCAAATTCAACTTCATCAACTGCTCCTATCAGCATTAGAATTCATCAAGCTAGGTAGAGCAATTAGGGGGCCATACTTAAGGGTGTCTAAGTCATTGATTCTATGAAGGCTGATAAATAGCGCCGATCAAAAAAGTGCAAATAACTTATCCAGCTGTGTATATTTTTAACGCTCACCAAGATTGCCCTTTATATTAAGGAGGTTTATTCGCTATAGCCAAATCCACAGCCTATTTTGGTGACATATTTTCCAGCAATGGCTGCCTGGGTAGCCATGTTTATGGACGCATAGTCGTGCAACAGTCCCAGCTGAAAGATGTTGTTTAGGTGAATTATTCGCTGCGAATGGCTTTGTTTTTAACGCATCTTTATAACTAGTCTATGGCGCGAAAGCGCAAGAGACGTATTCTGACGAGCGACGTGAGGAAGGATCTTCCCGCTAAGTGCCTGATATCAGGAGATCCCTCGTTGCACTCGGGATACGTCGCTTGCTCGAAATTTCATGGCGCACCAGCGACTAACTAAGCAGAATTTATAGGGAAAATATGTCAATTGCCTTGAAAGTTTAAGTATATAAATACTCTTCCCGCCTCGAAGCGCAATGAAATGCAGTGAAATGGTCCATAGTTTGAGATAGTCTCAAAGACCCTTTAAGAGCATGGCCAAGGAAAAAAGAATGACAGATACGGCAACAGTTTCATTAACTGAGCAAGCAAATTCCCTACAAACAGAATTCTCTTACGAAGTTGAAGCAGTTAGAAAATCTCCTTCTCCCGAAGCGGTAGAAGCGCTGCGATTGTCTTACCTCGGCCGCAAAGGCAAAGTATCTGAACTGCTAGAAGGATTACGTAACTGTTCTAAAGAAGAACGCCCCTTGGCCGGCAAAGCCATTAACATTCTGAAGCAGTCTATTGAGCAGCAATTAGAGTCTTTAAAAAAAGATGCTTCTAATTGGGTTATTGATGAAAAACTAAAAACACAAAAACTAGATATATCATTACCGGTTGATAGTGAAGAGCACCAAGGCTCTTTGCATCCAGTGACACTGATGCGCAAGATTCTTCAAAAAGAATTCCGCCGGCTTGGATTCACTATTTATGACGGACCAGAAATCGATACCGACTATTATAATTTCTCCGCACTGAATATTCCAGAGCATCACCCGGCTCGGGACATGCAGGATACCTTTCATATCCTAAATATGGATCACACGGTTTTAAGAACACAAACATCTAACATTCAAATTCATGCAATGCTCAACGAAAGGCCGCCTTTGCGAGTTGTAGCGTTAGGCCGTGTTTTTAGATGTGATTCTGACCCAACCCACACACCAATGTTCCATCAGATAGAAGGATTCGTTGTCGACAAGAATATTTCGTTCGCCCACCTCAAAGGCACGATGGATGTATTCCTCAAGGCGGTATTCGGAGCAAAACTCAAAACGCGCTTTCGTCCCAGTTATTTTCCTTTTGTCGAGCCCGGAGCAGAAATGGACGTGCAGTGCTCAATTTGTTCAGGAAAAGGTTGCCGCGTTTGCAGTAACACCGGTTGGATTGAAATCGGCGGCTGCGGAATGATTCACCCCAATGTTTTTGAAAACGTCGCGTATGACAGTGAATCTTATTCAGGATTTGCTTTTGGATTTGGCATCGACCGAATGGCGATGATGAAATATGGCCTTACCGACCTGAGAAAGCTGTTTGAAGGCCATAGTAGCTTTCTGGGGCAATTTCCTATCCATCCTTAGAATAAATATTGGTAAATATTGGAAATATTTGGTCAGGAACTATTATTTTGATCTCACAATAATCACAAAATATTAAATTGTGGTTTCTGACCCCGAATAGCTATGAACAATAGTTATTTTCTACCAAAATCAGACTACTGCATTCGTTTGATGTATAATCCAAAATAACAATGATCAATCATTGAGGAATTATATGGAATCACGCGACAATAGGCGCCTTGCTCGGAAACGAGTCGGATTCAAACGCCATTTATTTGCCTAATTCCTTAGTAAATTCACTGTATAATATCCGTTTGAGACAAAGGCCTTGTGCAGGAGCTGCTGAGTAAGCTCGCAAACGATCTTTTGCCTGTAGTATTTCTTGCAGACTTGTACTTTTATCGCCTTTTGCCAGTTCTACAACAGTCCCCATAATTATTCTTATCATTTGTTTTAAAAATCCAGAGCCATAAAACCAAATTTCAATTTTATTATCGCTATGCTTGAACTTAGTATCAAAAATTGTTCGAACCTTTGATTTAGCGTTAGAATCCGCCGCGCAAAAAGAAGAAAAATCATGTGTCCCTTGGAGGCTTTTTATTTCGGCTTGGAGTAACTCAATGTTTAAGGGTTTGTAAATTCTCCAATTGAAAGGCGGGAGGTGAGAAGTCGGGCTGGAATCTAGATAGAGGGTATAACAATATATTTTGCCAGTTGCATGGCGGCAAGGATTGAATGAGAGAGGGACTTCTTCGATCGCGTTGATATTGATGGTTGAAGGCAGAGAACAATTAAAGCGAAGAAGGAAACGATCTAAATCACCAACGCTATTTTCGGTGCGAAAGACAGCAATTTGCTCGTCTGCATGAACGCCGCTATCTGTTCGTGAAGCACCTCTAATTCTAATGTCTTTACCGATGATCGTTTTGAGCGCAGCTTCACAGCGGTCTTGAATCGTATTTCTATGAGGCTGGCTTTGCCAGCCAAAGAATTCCGAGCCGTTGTAAGATAGGTTTAATTTGTATTGGTACATATTTAAGTCCGTAAATTACCCATTTCCCCTAGGGAATATACGAATCCATAGTATATTTATTCAAATTATAAATTTTTCTATTAATATAGGTGACTTAGCTGTATTGGTATAAAGAAAATTACACGAAATTTATCTCAGCAGGTGAGCCTCAGTGATTCATGTTTTGCTATGAAATTAGCTAGTGGGGGTGAACTAATCGAGGTTGGGAGGGAATTGTAAGTTGATAGGATAACATGTGGCTGCCATTGGACTAGTCACACCCAGTAAGGTTCGTTCTGATAGATGTGTTTGCTTGCTCTGACATATGGTACCTCTACCTCGTTTTGAGGCAGTTAAGTATATTACCGGCAAATAGGTAGTCTGCTGATTTTGTTTAAAAACCTGTATCTATTCAGCAGCTTTTATTTACCAACAACCTCTGCACGGTAAGAAATAGCCGAGCACCGCAGCTGGGTGCAGGCTATGGCACTGCCTAGGCAGTGCTTATGAAAGTTACCTCCGCTTGTACAGGGGGGTGCAAAAAACCTAACGCTTGACTCAAGATATTGCCAGTAGTTCCGACGGCTCAATATCGTTCTTATTGTTTTGTGGAGAATTAATGATGCTTGAGGTTGTTTGCCTCTCCGTGGCTTTGATGTTTGGTTTAGGGGTGCGCTATATAGGTTTGCCTCCGTTGGTCGGTTTTCTAGGTGCCGGCTTCGCTATAAATTATTTTGGTGACACTATTGGTATTCCTAAATCTATGGTGGATGTCTTGCAGCATCTAGCGCACCTAGGTGTGTTAATGTTGCTTTTTACCGTTGGTTTGAAGCTCAAGTTTAAACAGGTTTTTAAATCTGAGGTCGTTGGTGGGGCATTAGTACACTTTGCAGTGGTTGTATGTTCTTTTGCGCCCCTTGTGTATTTCTTTTTTGAGAGAGATCTTAATACAGCGGTGCTAATAGCTATAAGCTTAGCGTTTTCCTCAACTGTTCTCGCTGCGAAGCTATTGGAAACCAAGCGCGAACTGTCTCTCTTTCACGGGCGAACTACCATTGGTATATTAGTCATTCAAGATTTAATTGCTCTAGGTGTCTTGGCGATTTGGAGCGGCAAAATACCGAATATTTGGGCTCTTTCATTGTTAGCACTGCCTTTGCTTCGCATGGCAATGTTTAAGCTAATTGATATGGTCGGACATGGAGAATTGTTGGTACTTACTTCTATGATCTTTGCCATTGTAATTGGTGGTAGCGGTTTTGAAGCTATGGGCCTTTCTTCCGAAATAGGTGCCCTGTTAATGGGAGCTCTTCTTGCAAATCATGATCGTGCCAGCGAAATTTCCCAATCACTACTATCGGTCAAAGAGCTTTTCCTCGTATGCTTTTTCCTTGGTATAGGTATGTCAGGGCTGCCCACATGGAATGCCGTTATATTTGCCGCTGTATTTGCAGTATTGTTACCCCTAAAGACCATTCTATTCTTTTTCGTCTTAGTGCGATTTAAACTTAGGTCAAGGACAGCGTTTTTATCCGCACTTAGCCTTTCATCCTACAGTGAATTTGGGCTTATAGTGGCGGCAGCTGTTTTGCCCCAGTATGTAGTGCCAATCGCCTTATGCATGACGTTTTCTTATATCATTTCCGCTCCCCTTAATCGTTTTGCTCATGACCTCTTTCAAAAGTGGGAATGTCCTCTTAACAAGTTTCAGTTGGACTCTGTACACCCTGATGAGCAACCTAAGGATTTGGGCGATGCAGAAATTTTGATTTTTGGTATGGGGCGAACGGGATCGGCAGCTTACCGGTTTATGGAAAGCGAAGGTTTGAGCACTGTAGGTCTAGATGCTGATATGTACAAAACCGACTGGCACGCAACGCAAGGTAGAAATGTACTGTTTGCTGATGCCGAGGATAGTAATTTTTGGCGAGGGATTGATCTAACAAAAATCAAAGCAACCATACTTGCTATGGACGACATCGAGGCAAAGACAATTGCCGCTAGGATGTTAAAAAAGTACGGTTTTCAAGGCCCCATTATAAGCCATGCGCTACATGAGGACCATCAATTGCGTATCCGTGAGGCAGGCGCGAGTCATACCTATCTAACGATGTCTCAGGCAGGTATTGGTTTGGCTGAATGCACTTTGCTTGCTTTGAAAGGGAATGCTCCGACGACGGATAATATTGACAAAGCGGGATAGCACCGAACGATTTGATGTAGAAATTAAAGGAGCAACTTACTGCGCTGAGAAAGTGGCTCTTTTCTTATTTGTTTGAACCCTGTGAATCAGATCAAGGTTCTTAGAAGCCTGCTCCGCTTAATTCCGCGGTTAACCATTGTCTCTATTCTACTGATCGGGGCTTCTCGGTCGATGCACTTAACAAGCTCTCCGAATTTTTTCCTTCTTCGTTTTGATAATAGAATATTTGGGTCAGGCTCCTTTTTCTGAGGATCATAAAACTAGACACACTTTATGGACATCAATGGTGGGTTTAAGTTGCTACCTTTATGGGTTAACCAGCACCCGAATGCAAGGTGAGGCCATCTACAACTTCTACTTACAGACGAGTTTGGGGTAATAACAAACAACTGAGGTCTTATTCGTAAATCAATTCCAAAACCTTAGCGGGAACAGCAAGGACCCATTGAGATGCCAGCCTCAGTGATTCATGTTTTGCTATGAAATTAGCTAGTGGTGGTGACAGCGTGTAATAGGTATTCACTGCTGCTTGTCCCCATGGTGTTTTAAGGAGTACTTCATCTCTAAATTGACGGAATAGAGTGATGTTTTCGTTGTAAGGGGAGCCATAGGCTGCAGTGGCTATGAAACAACGAATTGCTTCGGCTTTGCCTTCGCCCTCTCCATTGTACTCTGTATAAGTGGTGTTTTTAGAAGGAGTCGCAGAGACACAAGCGGTTTGTTGGATGCCCGTAGGCTCATACTGCATGAATACTTGATATTCAGCGCGGTTGGTAAGGCCAGCAATTGTGGCTGAAGAGTTTTTTGAAGAAGTTGCTGTTCTCAAAAAGTCTGAGTCCAATGCGGCTACATCCACATAGCCATTAGCACCACACTCAACACATGATGCTGCGTCATCGGGTTGAAAGGTACAGGTAATACTATCGTCAGAATCTGCATCTGCATTGAAAGTTCTACCGGGCAATCCGGCTGTTCTATATTTAGAGAGTAGAGTTGAAGGCAATGCAATGATGTTGAGAGAGGTGGAGTCTAAAGTTTTGCCATCAGTTCTATTGAGGCTTGTGGGAGATTCAAAATAAACAATGATTTGTTCGTGGGTGCCAACGGCAGCTATTTTGGAAAAAACTGGTTTAGAATCTAAAGCATAATTTGATTGTTCTAAAGGAAAGGCTTTTATTATGGAGGATTGCTCGTATTCGTTCTCGTCTTTTTTTCCCAGAAAAAATTCAACTGAGACATTCAATTGACCCGAGGAGTCCAAAGCATTCGTTAATGCGTCAGATTGATTTGATTTTGCCCTAATAGTGAGGCTATAGGTAAAAGTCCATAGTCTGTCGTCATCTTCTTGGCGAACCTTTTCTGTTTCATTAGCTTGGTCTACCCAAAACTTAACTGTTTCATCATTATCAGAAAAAGAAAGTACATCTGAGGGTGAGTCACCACCGCCAATATAGAGTTGAAGTGTTTGTATGTAAGTCTCATTGTTGGCTTCGCCCAATTCATATCCTTTTTGGGTAATATTCTTAACGACGATTGTGATGTCGAAGTAGTTTCTATTGGTGGTGTCTTTAGGGATGTCGCCCGTCAATGACGCT
>Ga0222653_1001592_pt1 | contig 10850 bp, 8 predicted proteins | sample AntAcemetagen419_FD_179856 | JGI IMG/M metagenome (GOLD analysis project Ga0222653, IMG submission 179856) | Saline water microbial communities from Ace Lake, Antarctica - #419 | ecosystem: Environmental > Aquatic > Non-marine Saline and Alkaline > Saline | place: Antarctica: Ace Lake | collected...
CGCGAAGAAGGCCAAAATCGGTAATCAGACTATTGAGCTACGCAAGGCCAGTCCGAAGCGCATGCAACTGGCTGGCAAGATCAGCGGCATCGTCTTCGAAGCACTCAGAGAGATCGGCAAAGCGCACATTCAGCAGCAGCATATCCAGACGTTACAGCAAACCCTTACCTCCGAGCAAAAGGGCAAGACGCTCTCCGCTCTGCGCGAAGCACCCGCGTGGATGCACCCAATCATCCGTGCAATCACTGATGCCCGCTACAAAAATAGGCACCCTTTACCAAACGATCAGTGAAACTCAGTAAAACAGCCAGCTTTCGAGCCTATATCGACGAGTCCGGAGACGAAGGGTTCCGCTTCAATGAAGACGGCTCGGGGAGCTCTCGATGGTTCGTCATTTCCGCGCTGATTATGCGCACTAAAAAAGATGCCCAGGTCGTCGAGTGCCTTAAAGCGACTCGTCAACTACTCAAGAAACCGCCCAAACACCCGCTCCATTTCGTCGACCTCAAACATGAGCAACGTGTGCCTTATGTCCGTCGCGTGGGTCAATTATCCGCCCGCACCATTTCAGTGATGATCTATAAACCGGCGATTAAAGAGCCCGAGAAATTCCAGAACGAAAAATTCCTACTCTACCGCTACGCCACAAGGCTACTCTTGGAACGCGCTTCTTGGCTGTGCCGAGATCATCACATAGAGGGCGAAGGTGATGGCACTTGCGAAGCCGTCTTCTCTAACCGGAGTAATATGTCCTACACCGATATTCGTGATTATTTAAAGCTCCTGATCGCTCGATACGGCTCACAACCTCAAGATGTACAGATCCATCCAGATGTCATAAAACCTCAGCAAATACTCGCCATCGAGCACTCAAAATTAGCCGGACTGCAGGCAGCTGATGCGGTCGCATCGAGTATGCACTTTGCGGTAAAGCGTAATCTCTACGGCGAAACTGAAACCAGCTACAGTCGACTGCTCACCAAGACACTTTACAGGCATAAAGACACTCCGCACGGCTACGGCATTAAGCTATGGCCAGAGCCTTTCAATGTGCTCAAAACAAAAGCCCCCGAGGTGATGAACCTAGAGGGCTTATGAAATTAATGGTCCCAGAAACCGAGGATCCCACCCTTTACGGGCTGCCACTCATTACAAACGGCCTCTACATTTTCTGCGCTTACCTGCATGAAACCTCGCCCATAAACCTATATAAGTCAAACTCTTCTTTTCCTAACTCCTGAATCCCGGTTTACATTCTCGACTCCCTCCGAACCATCGAGCAACAAGCCAACAAATAATTCGCCCTTCGCCATCCAACTTCTGACCTCCTTTTCTTTCAGCTCTCATCCCTCATCCCTCATCCCTCATCCCTCATCCCTCATCCCTCATCCCTCATCCCTCATCCCTCCTCCCTCAAAAAATCCCCCATCCGCCATAATTCATCCGCCATCCGCTATCCACCATGACCCGTCTCTTCGACTCCAAAGCCAAGCAACTCATCGACGACCTCAAGTCCGTCTGCGCCAACTACGGCCTCGGTAACGATGGCAACGAGTTCAAAATCATCACCCAGGTCTTCCTCTATAAATTCCTCAACGACAAGTTCGCCTACGAGGCCAAGCAAATCGACCCCGCGCTGGCCACTGCCGACTCCTGGGAAGACGCCCTCCGCGCTTACTCGACCGAAGACTACGACATGCTCCTCGCACAGCTCGGCGGCAGCACCGCGCAATTGCAGCCCGAGCAATTCCTCTCCAGCCTCTGGAACCGCCAAAACGAAGACGGCTTCGCCAAGATCCTCGACAATACCCTGATCGACATCGCCGCTAGCAACAGCAAAATCTTCTCCGTCAAGACCGACGACGGCGAACTAGTCCGCCTCTTCGACCCCGTCACCGAATACGTCGCCTCAAAGCGCAACGAATTCGCCCGCGCCCTCATCAACAAGCTGGTCGATTTCAGCTTCGAGCAGATCTTCGCCGAGAAATTCGACTTCTTCGCCACCCTCTTCGAGTATCTGATTAAGGACTACAACAAAGACGGCGGCGGTAAATACGCCGAGTATTACACCCCCCACGCCGTGGCCAAGATCATGGCCGCCTGCCTCGTCACCGATTCGCGGGCAAACGTATCCTGCTACGACCCCTCCGCCGGATCCGGCACCCTGCTCATGAATCTCGCCCACCGCATCGGCGAAGAAAAGTGCAGCCTCTACTCGCAAGACATCTCCCAAAAATCCTCCGGCCTGCTCCGCCTCAACCTCATCCTCAACAACCTCGTCCACTCCATCCCCAACATCATTCAGGGCAACACCATCCAGCACCCCGAGCACAAGGAGAACGGCGCCCTCAAAAAGTTCGACTACATCGTCTCCAATCCCCCCTTCAAACTCGATTTCAGCGACTACCGCGACGAGCTCGACAGCAAAGCCAACCAGACCCGCTTCTTTGCCGGCATCCCCAACGTGCCCAAGGCCAAGAAAGACTCGATGGCGATCTACCTGCTCTTCATCCAGCACATCATCGCCTCACTCAAAACAAAAGGCTCGTCTGCCCCCGAAGGGAAAACAGGCTCGCCTGCGCATGCAATGCAGGCAGGCAAAGCCGCCATCGTCGTGCCCACCGGCTTCATCACCGCGCAGAGTGGCATCGATAAAAAGATCCGCCAGCACCTCGTCGAAAACAAGATGCTCGCGGGCGTCGTCTCCATGCCGAGTAACATCTTCGCCACCACCGGCACCAACGTCTCCATCCTCTTTCTCGACGCCAGCAACAGCGGCGACGTCGTCCTAGTCGACGCCTCAAAGCTCGGCACCAAAGTCAAAGAAGGCAAAAACCAAAAGACCGTCCTCTCCCCTGAAGAAGAAGACCGCATCATCAAAACCTTCAACGCCAAGGAAGCCGTCGACGACTTTTCCGTCGTGGTCAGCTACGACGACATCACCGCCAAGAATTACTCCCTCAGCGCCGGCCAATACTTTGAAGTGAAGATCGAGTATGTGGATATTTCACAGGCGGAATTTGCGGCAACACTCGGTGGCCACCAAAAACGACTTTCGACTCTCTTCCAAGAATCAGAGGATCTCCAATCTGAAATCGAGAACCAACTAGCCAGTCTGAATTATGAGTAGCTGGACGACAACTAAGCTTGGTGAAAAAATTCGTGTGAAACATGGGTTTCCCTTCAAAAGTGAATACTTTGCAGAGAAAGGAGATTATGTCGTCCTAACACCTGGCAACTTTTACGAAGCTGGAGGCTTTAAAAGGAATGCGGAAAAAGACAAATGCTACTCACATACATTTCCGAAGGACTACTTGCTCAATGAGTGTGATCTAATTGTCGCAATGACCGAGCAAGCAGAGGGACTGCTGGGAAGCACCGCAAAAATACCATACGACGGGAAGTTCCTACACAATCAACGACTCGGCTTAATAACTTCGACAAATGGTGAGCTAGATCTCGATTTCGCCTTTCACTTGTTCAAAACTAAAACGGTTCGTGAACAAATACGCCTTTCATCTTCAGGGAGCAAAGTGAAGCACACTTCCCCTGATCGCATCTATGACGTTCAAGTAAAACTACCACCCCTCCCCGACCAACAAAAGATCGCCAAAGTCCTCTCCACCTTGGACGCGAAAATCGAGCTCAACAACCGGATCAACGGGGAGTTAGAGGGGATGGCGAAATTACTCTATGACTATTGGTTTGTGCAGTTTGACTTCCCGATGACGGCGGCGCAAGCCGCCACCCTCGGTCGCCCCGACCTCGAAGGCCACCCGTATAAAAGCTCCGGCGGCAAAATGGTCTTCAATCCAACCCTAAAACGGGAGATTCCGGAGGGTTGGGAGGTGAAAGCATTAGAGCAGGTTGAGCCGCAAATCATTACTGGAAAGACACCATCGACAAGTGAACCAAAGAATTTCGGGGGCGAGATACCTTTTATTTGTATCGGCGATGTGCGCGGAAATATGCATGTCGTAGAGACTGAGCTCACATTATCAAAAGTAGGAGCAGAGCTTCAAAAAAAGAAGTTCATACCAAAGGGAGCCATTTGCGTAACATGTATCGCATCACCTGGCTTGATCGCATTCGCAACGAAGGACTCTCAGACTAACCAGCAACTCAACTCCATTGTATGCAAAAACGAAGAGAACAGGATTTTCCTCTACTTTTATCTGGGTGATTACTTCAAATACGCCACTGGTGCGAAGAGTGGTAATACTTTTGCGAATATGAACAAAGGCGATTTCTCGGAAATTAACGTATTAGTTCCCGAAAATAATTTACTCATTCAATTCATGGAAAAAGTATCTAGCAGCGATGACTTGATCTTGAACAATCAAAAGCAAAACCAAGAACTCACCGAACTCCGCGACTGGCTCCTACCGATGCTCATGAACGGGCAGGTGGCGATAGGTGTTTGCACAGCAGCAAATTGCTAAGCATTCCCCTGAGAGGCGGCTTGACTCTTCAGTAAAAAACAACATACATGAACAAAAATTCACATGAGTAATAATTCAAAAATAGAATGGACTGACGCGACTTGGAACCCAGTTCGTGGTTGTACAAAGGTAAGCCCCGGCTGCAAACACTGTTATGCAGAGACATTTGCCGAAAGGTTTCGTGGCGTCCCTGGACATCCGTTCGAGTTTGGCTTTGATTTACGACTAGTGCCTGAAAAACTCGGTGATCCTATTCGCTGGTCGAGTCCAAAAAAGATTTTTGTGAACTCAATGAGTGATTTGTTTCACGATGGCGTGTCAGATGAATACATTGGTAAAGTAGTCGAGGTGATGTTGGCTGCCGACTGGCACACTTATCAAGTCCTCACTAAGCGCCCAACGCGGATGGCTGAATTGCTGCGAAGCAAATTCAAAGCCGCCGCCAAGGCAGATCACATCTGGTGGGGCGTCAGTGTTGAAGATCAACGCTACGGATTGCCACGAATCGATGAATTGCGCCGCGCCAAAGCCAAACGAACCTTTCTCTCAGTTGAACCCTTGCTCGAAGATCTCGGCAAAATAGACTTAAAGGGGATTGACTGGGTCATTGTCGGCGGGGAAAGCGGGCATGGCGCACGCCCACTAGAAGCCGATTGGGTCTGGAATATCCAAGCACAATGCAAAGCTGCGAGCATCCCCTTCTTTTTCAAACAATGGGGAGGTGTGCGAAAGAAACTCGCTGGGCGAGAGCTTGGCGGACGAACTTTTGATGAATTCCCAAAATACGAACCAAACTCAGTCGCCTCCAAAGCTGAAAGAGCTGGATTCCTTGAGGCGATAAGTATCGCATAAACGATGGCTAAAAAAGACTTCCATAACAAAGCCTATGACCCAGGCACGATAACGAAGTTGAAAATCTTTGAAGCTTACGTTCAGGCATGGCTGCCAGTTTTCTTGTCCAAACCAAATCCATCATTCGACTCGGTTCATGTTTTCGACTTCTTTTCTGGTCCAGGCACTGACTCTGCAGACAACCTAGGATCACCTTTAAGAATTCTAAAACAACTCCAAATTTACAAGGAGCACGGTTTGAGTGGCTGGCCTTTGGTTAAAAAACATGTCCATTTTTCCGATCTAGACGCAATAAAAGTAGGACAATTGGCCGAAACAATTGCCAGCTATCAGGCGACTCTACCTGAGCTTTCGATTGAGATGAAGGCCGAATCATTCGAGCAGGCTTTGACTCGAAATCAAGATGTTTTACTTAACCGAAAATTTGCCAAGCTACTCATCATCGATCAATTCGGAGTCGATGCCGTGAGCGATGACGTTTTTCGTTTTTTGGTCAATTGCCCAACAACTGATTTTATCTTTTTTCTTTCGAGTTCAACTCTACATCGATTCCGCAATCACGATGCAATAAAGCAGAAAATACCAGAACTTGAAGATTCCTACCACGTCCACCGGGCGGCTTATCAGTATTTCCGAGATCTGCTCCCGAAGGGTCGAGAGACTTACCTAGGTCAATTCTCAATAAAAAAAGGAGCTAACACCTACGGGTTAATTTTCGGAAGCCAACATCCCCTGGGCATCCATAAGTTTCTCGAAGTCGCGTGGAAAAACGACCGCATTCGCGGCGAAGCTAACTTCGATGTAGATCGTGATAACATTGGCCAAGACGAGTTACTACTGGCGCTAGATGAGTTTAAGCCCAAGAAACTTAATCGGTTTGAGACTGAGCTAGAGAAGGCATTCGATAACCGTTGTTTCGCACATGAATTCGACATATTGAAGTTCTGTATCGAAAATGGAATGACGAACCAACATGCAAAATCCACCATTCTAAAATTGAAAAAAGCGGGTCGTATCGCGTGCGAATTCTCTGCTCCGAATATTAGGAACCTAAAGGCACCAAGACCAATTCGGTATTTTTAGAAAAGCAAAACCAAGAACTCACCGAACTCCGCGACTGGCTCCTGCCGATGCTCATGAACGGGCAGCTGACGGTGGGATAAAACCCACTTAAAAAACTCTGCGCCTTTGCGCCTCTGCGCGAGACCACTCATCCTACCAGCACACCGCACTGATACTGACCCAACAAACACATCATGCCCCCAAAGAAAAAGAAACCCCGCAAAGAAGCCTCCATAACGCGCTCCTCTGCGGCAGAATACCTCACCTTCATCACCGCAAAAGGCGAAGGTGGCGTCGAGGCAGTCTATGCGGACGAGGATGTCTGGTTGAGCCAAAAAATTATGGCGCAGCTCTACGACGTGGAGACGCACACTATCAACTACCACCTCAAAAAGGTTTTCGCTGACAACGAGTTGGATAAAAATTCAGTTATTCGAAAATTTCGAATAACTGCCGCCGACGATAAAACCTACAATACGAGCCACTACAACCTGTCGGCCATCATCGCAGTCGGTTACAAGGTCAACTCAGAGCGTGCAGTCCAGTTTCGTAAATGGGCAGGCGGCATCATCAAAGAATTCACGGTTAAAGGCTTCGCTATGGACGACGAACGCCTGAAAAACGATGGAACCGTTCTCGGCAACAAGTATTTTGAAGAGCAACTACAGCGCATCCGTGAGATTCGGCTCAGCGAGCGTAAGTTCTACCAAAAGGTCACTGACATTTATGCCACTGCCATCGATTACGATCTGAGTGCGACCGCAACGCAGCGCTTCTTCGCTACCGTGCAAAACAAGCTACACTGGGGAATACACGGCCAGACCGCAGCCGAGGTGATTTGCGATCGAGCCGATGCTGAAAAGCAGAGCATGGGGCTCATCACTTGGAAAGACGCCCCTCAAGGGAAAATTCAAAAATTTGATGTCAGCATCGCCAAAAACTACCTATCAGAATCCGAAATGACGCAGCTTGCGCGCCTCGTGAATGCCTACCTCGATGTCGCCGAGGACATGGCTTCGCGAAAAATCCCCATGACGATGCAGGACTGGGAAACACGCCTCAACCGCTTCATCGAAGCCACCGACCGCAAAATCTTACAAGACTCGGGCAAAGTCACCGCCGAAATCGCGAAAGCCCACGCCGAATGCGAGTTTGAAAAATATCGGATCGTGCAAGACCGCCTCTTTGAAAGCGATTTCGATAAGATGCTGAGCGTCAACGATCCTGATGTAGATCAATAGAAAAGCAAAGGACTACGCACGAAACACTGATAAGGTCAGTCCAAGAATTCATAATTTTAAACGCTTTCCTATGGCTTCGTTACCGACTAAACGCGGAAACTCAGAAATCAACCATTCCGTATATTTATAGATGCAAATGCACGGAATGACCCCTTTCCTGCCCGAAAATTTATTCGTAAAGAAAAGCATTTTTACTAAACCAAAAGCGCCGAACTATCTCCCCGCCCGTCCTCAAGTCTCATCCCTCAAAAGATCCCTCATCCCTCAAAACTTCCCTCCTCCCTCAAAAAATCCCTCCTCAGGTCTCAAGTCTCCTCCCTCATCCCTCCACCATGACCCGCCTCTTCGACTCCAAAGCCAAGCAACTCATCGACGACCTCAAGTCCGTCTGCGCCAACTACGGCCTCGGTAACGATGGCAACAAGTTCAAGATCATCACCCAGGTCTTTCTCTACAAAGTCCTCAACGACAAGTTCGCCTACGAGGCCAAGCAAATCGACCCCGCGCTGGCCACCGCCGACTCCTGGGAAGACGCCCTCCGTCTCACCTCCGCGCACGATTGATCTTCCATTTTGGTTCTTGCGCCCAAGTTTACATGAAACAGTGTTCACCTATTGATTATGGCTCTGGCAACGCAATTGGACATCCCACTCGAAGGCGCTGAAGCGCACGATGCCCTCCACTATTGGGCAGATTCACTGGCCGAGAGTCGCGGCGAAGTGTTCACCAAGACAGAAGTCGTCGAGTTTATTCTCGATCTGGTCGGATGGCGGGTCGGCCAAGGCCTCCTCACACAACGACTCCTGGAGCCCTCCTGTGGCTCGGGGGATTTTGTCGTCCCCGCCGTCCGCCGCCTCCTCGCCGACGCCCCCGATGCCACGGCCCGAGAACTCCTGCCCTGCATCCGCGCGGTCGAGGTCAATCGCGCAGCCTTCGACATTCTCGGGCAGCGCGTCCGTGCGGTGCTGGAGAGTCACGGCTTTTCCGCCGACGAGACCGAAACCCTGACCGAGGCCTGGCTGCTCCACGCCGATTTCCTCACCCAGCCATTTATCACCCCTTTCACCCACGTCGTGGTCAATCCGCCCTACCTGCGGATCGAAGCGCTCCCCCGGCCGCTCATGCAGCGCTACCGCGCCCTCTTCCGCACCATGTATGACCGCGCGGATCTCTATATCGCCTTCTACGAAAAGGGTCTCTCACTCCTAGCAGCAGAAGGGCGGCTTGGCTACATCTGCGCCAACCGGTGGACAAAAAACCGCTACGGCGGCCCCCTCCGCGAAATGATCGCCGAGTCCTTTCACCTCGATGCCTATATCGACTTCACCGGCATCGACGCCTTTCACGGCGAAGTCACCGCCTATCCCTCCGTCACCATCATCCGCAACGGCAGCGGCGAACGCACCCAAGTCGTGGACAAGGAAGACGTCGATTGCGCGACTCTACCCGAGCTATCCACATGCTTGCTCGACCAGGCGAACGATCCCCGCATCAAATACCTCTCCCAATTCAAAGAGAAGCGCGCCCCCTGGCTTCTCTCCAACGCCGCCCGACTCCTTGTCGTCAAAGCCCTCGAGAACCGCCTGCCAACCCTCGAAGAAGCCGGGTGCAAGGTCGGCATCGGCGTCGCCACCGGAGCCGACAAAGTCTATATCGGCACCGATGCGGAGCTCGACGTCGAGCCCGAGCGCAAGCTGCCCCTCCTGACCCGCGCCGACCTCAAAAACAACCGCGTCGAATGGACCGGCAAATACGTCCTCAACCCCTTCGCAGGCGACGCCCCCGCTCTGGTCAATCCCGACGACTTTCCAAAATTCAAAGCCTACCTCGAAGCCCACCGCGCACAGATCGAAGGCCGCCATGTCGCCAAAAAGAACCCCAACAGTTGGTTCAAAACGATCGACCGCATCTATCCCAGCCTCGCAGGCACGCCCAAGCTCGTCATCCCCGACATTCAGGGCGATCCCCAAGTCGCCTACGATCCCGGCGAATATTATCCTCACCACAACCTCTACTACCTCACCTCCGAGACTTGGGATCTCCGCGCACTGCAAACCATCCTCCGCAGCAGCCTGGCCAACGCCTTCGTCGCCACCTACTCGCTCCGCATGCGCGGCGACTGCCTCCGTTTTCAAGCCCAATACCTCCGCCGCATCCGCGTGCCGGAGTGGTCCGCCCTCTCCGAAACCCACAAAGCCGAACTCATCGCCGCCGCAACCGCCGACCAAGATCAAATCGACACCCTCGTGCGCTGCGTTTACGGACTCGACCCAGCGGACTGGGAGCGTTTGTGTAATATTTAACTTTTCCCTATGAACTCCCTCGCCATCACCGCTTATCCCGAAACTTCAATCGAAGGGCTTTTGGATTTCGTAGACGCACGGCGAATTTTAGCCTTCGATTCGCCAGTGGAGAATGGGGTTCGCGGTTCGCTGGGTCAGTTCTTCACGCCATCAAAGCTTGCCGCGTTTATGGCTGATTTTTTCAATCCGTTTCCTTCGGATATTCGCCTGCTCGACCCCGGAGCGGGCGGCGGTTCCCTCTGTGCGGCTTTCGCAATCCGGGCACTACGGCAGACTCCGTCGATTCGGAGCCTTCACATCACAGCATGGGAGATCGACCCAACCTTTATCCCGCTTCTTCATGAAACACTAGGAATGATCGGCGACCTATGCCGCGCTCGTGGCATCGAGTTCACGTCCCAAGTCCAGGAGGGCGACTTTTTGGCAAACCTTCCTCCGGCGCTCGAGCTCGGTCCGCTTTTTTCTGAAGGTTGCGAGCGCTTTGACTGCGTGCTGATGAATCCGCCCTACAAAAAGATTCACAGCGCCTCACCGCATCGGCGCATCCTCAGCGACCTCGGCCTGGAGACGGTCAATCTCTACACGGCCTTCCTCTGGCTTGCGGCCAAAGACCTGAAACCAGGCGGACAGATGGTCAGTATCAACCCCCGCAGCTTCGCCAACGGCCCCTACTACTACCCCTTTCGCAAAGCCTTTCTAGACGAGATGACGTTCAAGCGGGTACACCTCTTCGACAGCCGCAGCACCGCATTTAAAGACGACGCCGTTCTCCAGGAAAACGTCATTCTTCATGCCGTCAAAGAAAGATCCCCGGAGTCGATCACAATCAGTTCGTGTGATCGTATCGACGAACTCATAAAAATGCGTCAGGTTCCGCAAGAGGAATTCGTTGCTCGCAAGGATCCCGATCTGTTCATCCACCTCGTCGCCGACGAAAAAGGCGCATGGAT
>Ga0222653_1001597_pt1 | contig 10825 bp, 8 predicted proteins | sample AntAcemetagen419_FD_179856 | JGI IMG/M metagenome (GOLD analysis project Ga0222653, IMG submission 179856) | Saline water microbial communities from Ace Lake, Antarctica - #419 | ecosystem: Environmental > Aquatic > Non-marine Saline and Alkaline > Saline | place: Antarctica: Ace Lake | collected...
GATTGACTCCACCAACCACCATATCTTGTGGGTTGAAAATACCGGAAAGTTTAAGGGAGGCAGATTTTAAAATGGATTGCGTGCCTGTCGTAACATGATGAAACCGAAGAAAGTTCATTTTTTGCCACAAAAAGGCACAAAAAAAACCTCCCCTATAACCCCGTTCTGCAACAATTCATTCTAATACAAGGGCTTAGCTATATGGGTTGATAAATAAATTTTTCAAAAAAAGTTTCATAGCGGGGTTATAGGGGCGGTATTTTTTTGTGCCTTTTTGTGGCAAATTCTTCTTAACTATTTCTGCTGAAAATCAATATGTTGGGGTGGGTTGAGTCAATCAGCCAGGCAGGTTATTTAATGAATAAACCCAATCCGCACCGAAACGGGGTTATAGGGGAGGCGTTCGTTTTGTGACTTTTGTGGTTAAAAAAATCATACTAAAAAAGTCTATAACGTGCCAAAGCATTTCCCGGCTAGATCAGGATGTCTGAAACTAAAACAAACCGTTTCAAAGCAATCATCTTGCCCAAAAAATCATTGGAACTACTGGGTTTTAAGTGGAAAGCACTTGGTTGGGTCCCTGAAAGGGACGACTCACCGTAGCCGAGGGTTGATCCCGACACACGCGCCAGCGGGGTGGTCGGGAGAAACCCTCGGAAATAAGAAGATTCATTAAAACCCTGAAGGGGTTTCGCACCTACCTCTGCTCTTGACATCACCGAAGAGGTGCGAAACCCCTTCAGGGTTTTATTCTTCTCATCACCGACACCGTGGGTTGAACCCGACCACGCCGCTGGCGCGTGTGTCGGGATCAACCCACGGCTACGGTGCCCAAGCCTTTCAGGCTTCAATCTAATGGTACGATGCGGACGGATCATCCCCAAAATGTTTATGAACGAACAGATGAAGCGTGGCGGTTAAATAATTATCCCTGCCACGTTTTCAACTAAAAACCCAGTAGTGCCAAATCATTTTGCCAAAATTCTTCTCCGCCTGCTCTTTAAAATTTAGCTGCGTTAAGAAAAAGAACATTAACCACTGATAAAGATGATGTACACTGATGTTCTGTTTTCGTTTCGGGATGGCTCCCCCGCATATTTTGCATGGCATGGGCCGAGGATCCGGGGCCGATGGAGATGCCGTGGCCTTGCGCATGAAAGGCGCCCGTTCCGGATTTCAGGAAAACCGTTTCCCCATTTTTTGTGGTGCAGGCGGTATCCCTGGTTTCCTAGGTTCCGGGACCGGCAAAACAACACTCCACCTGATAAAAGAGATCGGGTACCCCGTCAGTAAGGTGCAAGTTCAAATCGAATCCATCCGTGACTTGGGTCACTTTACAGGTCATGCCGAGGGCGGGGACCGGGAATACGTCTCTTTTGTGAATACTTTGGGTAAAGGCTGCTTCGGTGGATCCTACCGGCTTGCCGAGGGGAAGCACATAGCCAGGCGCCGAATACGTCCAGGTATGCTCGTCGGTCAAGGTCCAGGTCTGCTGGGCTTCATCATACTGAATGTGATCCGCAATCGATAGCCCATCGCCCCGTTGATCTTGTTGCCCCATGGAAAAAAAGGATTCGGCGATGCCCACGGGAACGGTTTTGGTGCCGCCATCCTGTCGATTGGAGAAGGTGGTGACCACCGACCAGTCTTCATGAAAAAGCTGCGACATCATTTCGAGATTTTTGCGCACGTAGTCAAAGAGTTTTGGTCGGTCGAAATATTTGGCGCAGAGCCCCATAATGGGGGTGGTCGGGGTCGTCGATCTGGCAGGGAATCAGGTCGCGAACCATGTGGTTGATTTGATCGAGAAAATGGGGGGTAGGTGTACATGAGTTTGGGTAGTCCCGGTCGTCCCGACGGGGAAACTTCGTGCATGGTGGATTTAGAAAGAGCTATTGGATTGGGGGCGCCCCGCCCCCTGACATGCAAAATAGTGAAGAAAGATTCGAATTTTGGATTGGGTTTTGGGTTTTGGGGTTTGGGGTTTGGGGTTTGGATTGGGGCTTGGTGTGTGTGGGGAGGGTGTGGTTTGTTTTTGAGTTTTGGGCTGGGGTTCGGGAATGCATTCCGCGGTTGGTACCGCTCATGATCTCAGGCAGGAATGCATTCCGCGGTTGGTACCGCTCATGATCTCAGGTAGGAATGCATTCCGCGGTTGGTACCGCTCATGATCTCAGGCAGGAATGCCTAAGTTACGCCATCCCGTCACTAACGTCTTTGCATGCACTCATGAGCAGGCCGATATCGACTTGATAACTGAGGTAATGGACGCCGAGGTCGCGGTATTTGCGGGCGGTATCGACGGATTCGACGAAAGTGCCGACAGGAATGCTTTTGGCCTGACATTTGGCGATGACTTCTTTGAGGGCATCCACCACTTCGGGTCGGTCCACCTGACCGGTAAAGCCAAGAGATTGGGAAAGATCATAAACGCCGAGAAAGATCACATCGATACCCGGGACTTCTAAAATTTCGTCGAGATTTTCGAGGCCGGCTTTGCCTTCCACCTGGGCGATGACAGAAATTTCGTTGGCTTGCTTGAAGTAGACGCTTTTATCCATCGCCGAATGGTTGGCCGCGCGCACGTAGCGGCAAACCCCGCGATGACCTTGGGGGGCAAAGCGGGCAGCCTGGGCGGCTTTGACCGCATCGGCTGCACAACTGATATGGGGAATTTGCACGGCGGCAGCGCCGAGATCTAGGGCACGGCCGATTTGGTCGTTGCTGAGAATACGCACCACCGGAAATAAACCGGATGTTTCGGCAGCGCGAATGAGGTTGCCAAGATTCACAATGTCATTGGGGCCGTGTTCGAGGTCGATGATGACAAAGTCCATGCCACCAGCGCCCATGGCTTCGATCATCATGGGGTCGCAGGTTTTGGAAAAGGGGCCAACCAATGCGCGAGTTTGGAGTTCTTGGTGGAGGAGTTTCTTAGGAATGTTCATAGAAGTATATTTTTTGGGGGCTCACGCAAAGGCGCAAGGTTCGCAAAGAAAGATCAATTTCAAACTGTTTTTATGACTCCGTAATAACGGGTATCCGATTTTAAGCACTAAACTTTTCCCCAGAAAATAACTTTGCGGTCATTGCGTCTTTGCGTGAGAATTTTTATTCGTTTGGCTTTTCAATTTCGGGTTGGTCGTATTCGACCACGGAAAGGGTTTCGAAGCTATTGGGTCTTTCGCTTGAGGGTTTGATAAAGATCAACTCCCGACGGCGGATGCGGTAGCGAAAAACGGTTTTTTGGGCGATGGCCCATTCGCCGTTTCCATCCCGAAAAGCGAGAACAAAATTCAAGGTGCCGTTTTTGCCTTTTTTCGGATCAATAGGCGTCATTTGTAAGGGATTGAGCTGAAAACGATTCTCATCTAATTCCCCCAGCAGCGGGTTCGGGCTCATATTAAAAAAGCGGAAGGTCCCGTAGGGAAATTCGCGGGGGTCATCTTCCATGACCGAAGATTGAATCCCGCTTAGGGGATCAGTTCCCGGTACCAGCATGACCAGGGGTTGTAGAATATCATCCCGAATAAGAATGCTGGCCACCAGCGTATAACCGGTGAGTTCTTCGGTGACGGCAATTTCTTTAGGGGCGGTATCCTTGGCATTAATCACCGGACCGGCAAAGAGTTTGAGTACTGGGGGGCCTTTGTAATCAATCGGTGTGGAGCGTCGGTAGGTGCTGAGGTCCAAGAGGGGAATGAGCTTATCTTCGGAGAGTAGCCAAAGACTGGGTTTTACTTCTGACCACAGCAAAAAACTGACTTGTTTTGAAATGGTGGGTGGTTCCTCTTTTTCCTGCGCAAAGAGTGGTAGGAGTAACAAAGAGAGCAAGGAAAGGAGCAAAAGTTTAGATTTCATCATCGTTCAACCATCGTACCTGAAGAATTTTAAAACGTCTACCGAAGATTTGATTGATAGTATTACTCAGATTATCGGGGTGAATATAGGCGGGATCTGACTCGGCATTCACATAGTCTGGCAAACGCTGAACAATCACTTCGCACCACACCCCGGCATTGGGATTGCCGGTTCCAGGATTTGAGCTACTGCCGTAAGCGCGAATGGTAAAAGTATCGGCCCGCACAGTCAGTTGGGAACCGATCACTGATAGGAGGTCTGCCTGACTGAGGTATTGGGAGATGCCTGCTGCTGACGAATAACGAAAATGTTCCGGGGCGGGGTAGTCTTGGAAGGTTGAGTCTACTTGCACTCCCCCTTTAAAGGTTGTTGCGAGGTTAGGTGGGTCAGCGACTCGTAAGTTATAAACATTCGTATGATCGCTATCGTCTATCTTCGCAGCTGCGCCTTCTGCATTTAACAAATCTAAATTGAAATTAGTACCGCTAATGCCTTTATCGATCGCGGCCTGAAGGGGACCGGATAATCCACGGCTCCCGGTCGTGAGTTCACGGTTCACGAAATGGGATAAGGATGCATAGGGTGCGCCCCGGTTTCGACTACGGGTTTTGATTTCGTCTACGATATTTTCAGCGAGTACTTCCAATTGAGCTTGCGTGAGATGTGCCTGACCGTCCCAGCGATCATCTGACTGGTCGCTGTCCCCTCCATGCTGTAGAGCGGTTCGGGGAAAATAACGTAAGGCGTCGTCAACGGTCAGATTTATCACATCACCTTTATCATCGGTAATGGAAAATCCACCTACATTCAAACTTCCCAGTAGAGCTTTCCACGCCTCTACGGAAACAGAATTCACATTAAACATGCCTGCCAGAGCATAAAATTCTGCGACCCGATTATGCGGAAGATTTTGGTCTGTGCTGGTTTGAGTACTTCCATAGAGGGTTTCATCTAACGCCTGTAATCTTTCTGCTTGGCTTGCTCCCCCAATTGGGATGACCCGGGGATTGAGGGGTTGATCTTCCCAGTCGGCAATGGCCGAAGCCATATCGAGGCTGGATTGATATCCACTGCTGGTGGCCGGTTTGGAAATGGAAGAGAAGAAGTAGCGATCCCAGAGGGCCTCATTCATCAAATATGAGACATCAAATTGTTTCATATTCAGATTGGGATTCGCAGATTGATTCCAAATTTGATCACGGGGGATATAGGGTGACGCTAATGAATTACCTACGGCATAAGAGGGTTCCCAGAACTGAATCTGTTGATTGAGATGTTGGAGTTCCGCCATAGAAGTAATGGGTGTCGTGGGTACATCATAAAGGATCACATTCTTATTTCCATCTGCTGCTTGTAGCGATTTTCCCCAATACCCTTTGCCGTCAGCACCAAAAGCCAATCGGTTACGCGGTTCGATCCCTGAATCTACTTCATCCCTTGTGGCCATACTTAATCCCCAAGTTTGGGCAATACGGGAACCGTTTTTACCTACGGCACCTCCGGTTTCAGGGTTGAGAGAGATCGCACGGGTGGCATGATGGGTCAACATCTCTGTTTCATAATGCTCGCCCTTGCTGGGCTTCATATAGAAATCGGTGTATCCGATATAGTGTTTTTCCGGATCATCGTCCGGCCCGGAAATATTCGCAAATGGAATGGTGATCACCTCAATAGGGTCATCTCCGCCGTTGTGTCCGGAAAGAAAAGCATTTGGCCACATCATGTAGTGCCTTAAGCCCGGAGATTCAGAAACCTCGCCAACGGGAAGAGGATTTGTATCCGCAGTCTCCAGCAAATATGTAGTTAAAAAACTGTATTCTTGAGGCCCCATGCTTCCGGCACCCGGTTGATATCCACGGGTCTGCCCGTGGGGACCGCCAAAGTAATCGAATTGTACCCCAATCCATTCATTGGATTGCACGACATAGGGTTTTGGATCCCCAAGGCTTCCCGCAAGATGACTCATGGTCAGGCCTCCTGAAAATGCTTGGTCTGTCACTGATTCCGTTAACACCACTCGGTAGTCTCTGCCGATGGATTCGGCCCGCGCCGCATTGCTGGTAAATACTTTTACTTCTCCTGGGAGCATCACAATCGGATCCGTTGCGGGTAAGCCGTTTTTGGTGATCACTATATCGAGATTAAATTCGTTATCATCTCTCACTTCATCGGGGGTGTACCCCCCAAGAGCCTGCACTTCACGACGTACATATCCACCGACATGACTTTTACTGTTTATACTAGCCGTTAATTTACCATTGATGGGCCAGCCATCTGCCTCTCTCATTCGATAAGCATACAAACCAAAATCTATACGAAAATACATCATGCGCACGGCATCAAATTCGATCGCCACATTGTAGGGGTTATGTAGATAAATAATGGGCTCCATAACCAGGGTAAGATCGCCCTCTTGTCCTCCCGGATTTATAGGATCTGTACTGGCGCGTTCATTGTTGACCGTGACACTATATAAATTCAGAAACCGAACCACTTCCGGTGCAATCTCGGTATTAGTGAAGCGAGGCCTTTGGAGGCCTCCGCCCGCGTTACTCCTCGCCCGGCCGGAAACGATGTCGGTAACCGTAGGATCACCTGCACCATTCCCCGCGTTTTCAAATGTCCCGGATAATAATTCCGGGGCGGTGACATATTTATATATGGTGCTTCCTTTGCCATTATACACATTGGGTGCGTAAGCGCGGGATGAAATGGTGGGTTTGCTAAAAGGGGTCGTCACTTCTTGATAAAGGCGGTAATGATCACGAATCAGATCAAAGGTCGGTCCGCGATAAACATCACTCGCATCCCAGTCTGCTGCCAAACTGCCTCCCGCATTTTTTGCCTGGAAATTGAAGATGGGTTTGGTTTGAACGGACTTTCCGTTGTTATCGGTGACATATTCCAAAGGTTCGTTGCCCAGATTGAGGGCAAACTCGGACTTTCTGAAGCTGGCTTCGGACATTTCGAAAGCGTAGGAGAAATCTTTTTTGAGACCGCCGTCCACCGGATTGGTAAACAGGCCGTAGCTGTTCAAAGTGAGGTCGTGAAATTGCCGACGCATGGCCGTACGGACATTGGCGGAAAGCAGGCCGGTATCGTTGGGAAAGATCAGACGGGAGGTTTGTTTCAAGTCCGCAGCGGTTAAAGCGTCCAATGCCGGACCCATGTCGGTCATATCTCCGAAACGGGGTTGGGCAGGTGCTGAATTCCGGGCCCGCTTACGGGCCGCATCCATATTGTTTGGATCCTCCGCTGGCAGGGAAAGCATGACCTTTTGCGATTCGTCCGAGATCCAGTACGCGTAGCTCTGAGTCCGTAGATTCTGGGTAAACGCGACCCGGGGGGCGGCCACCTGATCGGCTGCATTCGCCACCGAGCCGGAACCCAGCATCACCACCTGATTGAGGGTATTAGCCAGAGCACCGCCCGCTCCGGTTTGCACGGAAAAGTTCTGATAGGCGGTTTCGCGGATGGTGGGATCTGACAAGGCATCCATCCCCGAAACAAGCCAAGTATCGAAAGCCGGCACCGGATCGAGCGGATCAAAAGCAACTCCATCATTCCGCCAAACCCCCACCCATTTTTGTTTAAAGGCGGTAGTGGCGCTATCGGGTTTAAGCAATTCCGCATTGGCGGTAACCGCCTGATCAATTCCGGCAGAGCGCTGTAGATTGGCGATGGCGATTTCCACCGCTACCATGGCATTGCTCTGATCCAAAAACCGGGCGACCCGGTTATCCATCTGTTTTAATTCAAGGCGGATCATCACCACAAATGACAATACGATGACCATCAGCAGGGAGACGATTAAGAGTGTCAGGAGTAACGCAGACCCTTTTTTGTGAGTTGCAGATCTGGTATTTTGCTGAAGAAAAGTTTTTTTCATGTGATAACCCTGAAAGGTTAATGTTACAGGTGATGCTGAAAAGTCCATTTTATGAAGGTGTTTCCTTTACAACCTTATAATAAGCAGATCGGACCTAATTGTTAAACGAAGAAATGAATTATTTTCTAAATATCGGTTGCCGGATGAATCTGCAAGGGAACCGCGAGGGGGGCGGAATGCCGTTTTTTATTGCGAATATGTTCGAGAAGCATGGCGACAGAGGCCTTGCCCATTTCATATTCAGGCAAAACCGCAGTGGAAATATTGATATCAAAATGTCGGACTTTTGCATCGTGGATGGTGGCGATACGTAAATCATGGGGGTATTTCAGACCTAAGCGGTCCATACAGGTCAAGATGGCGCTGCTTTCATTATTCGTATAACAAACGACGGCTTCCGGGCTATCCTCATGGCTGAGCCATGTTTTAGTATACTGAATACGTTCCGCGATTGGAATTTCCAGCGATTCATGAATGAACCTGGGTGAAAGTCCTGCTGCCTGCATCGCACTTTCATACCCGATTCTGCGGTCGTTCACACTATAATGAACACTTTCTTTGGTGGTACCGGTGGTATAATCGACATAGGCAATTTTTCGCATGCCCTGTTTGATCAGCAGTTGCGTGAGGTCAAATCCCGCCTTTTCATCATCCGGATAAACACAATCCTGTTTTTGTTTGGAGTTTAACCAGACACTGGGCAGTTGATGCCGATGGATCGAATCGATCATGGCCTGTGGGATGTGGGCATTATAATTAATTAATAAACCATCACTTGCGAGTTGGCTCAATAAAAGAGGCATCTCCCCAGCATTGGTGAGTTTTTGATCCGGCAGGTGGGCGACCATCAGGTGCAGTCCAGACGCATTTAATGCGTGGTCGATTCCCGCCAACAAACCCGGTGGCATAATGCTATTATTTTCCTGCTGACTCAAAACCAAGGTCACCGCGCCAAATCGACCACTCACCATGGAACGGGCGGCCAAATTAGGTCGATAGCCCATAGCATTGGCAGTTTCGACCACCTTTTTGCGGGTGGCCGGGGCAAACAGTTCCGCCCGTTTGCTGGTGGGGTTGAGGATTTGGCTGACCGTGGGTAAACTCAAACCCGCTTTTTCCGCCACGTCACGCAAGGTGACCGGTTGAGAAGAGGGCTGAGGGGAAGAAAGAGCGTTCATAACGCTTTACATATGTTTATAACGTTTGTCCACAAGCTAAAACGTTGTGAACTCAGTAAATGACGCGTATCGAAACTTTTGGATTATAGAAACGTTTCAAAAGTGTTTCGACCATCGGCTAAAGTCGGGCAAAAGGGTCAGCAAAAGGGTCAGGTATTGCATTTCGTCATTTCTTGATTGACCATTTCAGAAAATTTATCAGGTATAGGGGAGAAATTCCTTTTTGTGGATTTTCGTGACAAATATATTCAACTTGCTGGAATCCGTGCGTTCTGGGGTTGAGATAATAGCCTAAGCGAGACTCTGGCGTAAATCAATCCTTCCCTTTCTGTTCCACCTACTACAATTTGTCGATGTCGATTAATGGCACATTTAAACTTGCGATGGATTTCGTCCAAAATACCTCTTAAATTGAGGGCTGGGGATGCGCCCCCGTGAGCTTCGTCTAATATTTTTTTCTTGCATGTCCATAACCAGAGCGGTACATGAATCCTTCAATATTTACCCACTCTCAATTGTTTGTTTATGAAAAAAAACCGCACATCTTTAGCGTTTTTTGCGCATTGCTTTGTTTTTCAAGCTTCTTTTATTGCTCGCTTGGGTGCGGGTGCGGATGGATGCAGATGAAACAAAACCTTTTTACCGGATTGCGGAAGTGCTGGACATTTATCAATTTCGAGGGTTGCATCATGTCGGTATCCGCACCTATGATAACCGACAACATACGCCTTGATTTTAATGATATAAAGCTATGAAGATACTCTATTTAGACATTGATTCTCTTCGTCCTGACCATCTAGGCTGTTACGGATATCACCGGAATACCTCACCGAATATCGATAAGAGTGCGGAGGAAAGTCTGCGAATGAACAATATGTATTGTTCGGACGCGCCTTGTTTGCCTTCGCGTACCGCGATGTACACTGGGCGCTTTGGCATTCATACGGGGGTGGTGAGCCATGGGGGAACGGCGGAAGTGGTGACCCCAGTGGTGGAAAAATGGATCAAAGCCAATGCGGCGAGTAAAGAGGACTGGTACCTGCATATTAATTACTGGGATCCGCACACGCCTTACCGCACCCCAGAAGATTACCCCAATCATTTTGCCAATGATCCGTTGCCGGATTGGATTACCGACGAGGTGTTTGAGCAACACAAACAGAAAGTCGGACCCCACGGGGCCAGGGAAGTCGGGATGTTTAGCTGGGAACGTCCGAAACGTTTTCCAAAACACCCCGGGGAGAACATGGGAGAATTGGGTATTTACGGGGAGCATGCCACTGCAGATCAGGCGACCACCCATATTCCGATGATCATTCGTTGGCCGGGTAAGGTCACCCCTGGAAGCACGGATGACGGCTTGCATTATAATCTGGATATGGCGCCGACCTTGGCGGCGATGTTCGGGAAAGATTCTTTTGATAATTGGGACGGGCAAAGTTATGCGTCGACGATTACCGAAGGCAAAGACACCGGCCGCGGCTGGGCGGTGCCTGAACTAATGAAACGTCATCCCCATGAATTCGAATAAATCAGGAGCCAACCATGATTAAAAAATTATGCTGCATTTCTTTATTGAGCGTTTGCCTGCTCCCTTGTCTGGTCAAAGCTCAGGTGTCCTATGAACTGCCCAAAAAGTGGGAAGGAAAAACGGAGGGTGAAACTGAGGGGAACCCATACGTTAAAAATAGAGTGGCGGTTTGGCGCTTGGATTCCATTTGGCCCAACAAACCGGAGATCAAAGCGTCGAGTTTCGTACCCATGGTGTGGGAGAAAGAAAAATCGGAGTGGCGTGACCTCAAAAATCAGCAGGGGGGACAACCTTCAGCCAAAGTGGAAGACGGAAATCTGTCGGCATCCTCCCGTGGAGAATGGGATGGGAATCCCGGACAGAAAC
>Ga0222653_1001598_pt1 | contig 10823 bp, 14 predicted proteins | sample AntAcemetagen419_FD_179856 | JGI IMG/M metagenome (GOLD analysis project Ga0222653, IMG submission 179856) | Saline water microbial communities from Ace Lake, Antarctica - #419 | ecosystem: Environmental > Aquatic > Non-marine Saline and Alkaline > Saline | place: Antarctica: Ace Lake...
TAAGGCGGATACAAATTCATTATTCACATCAGGTGCAACCAAGAACGACCATGCGTAATTTCCATCCGAATCTAATTTAACAACAGCCGCATCTATTCCACCGACAGGAGTCGCAAGATCCTGACTACCTGTGGATGGATCAAGATCAATTTCTCCGCCGAAAAGGACACCAATAACATTGTTGTCTTGATCATCAATTGCCAAAGCTGTAATGATATCAGAACCGATACTCCCGAATTGCTTTACCCATATAAACTGACCATCTGAATTATATTTAGCCACGAAACCATCTATACCTTGGACTGCGGTCAAGGGACTATCGATTGCTGAAGGGTCAAAATCTGCCGTAAGTGAAAAACCTCCTGAAATAATGACATTGTTATCTGAATCTACACTTAAACCACGAGCAGACATACCACTGTTTAATGCTATTCGCCCTAGATTAAAGGCCCAAATTAAACTGCCGTCTGGACTATAAGATGCTAGAAAAAGGTCAGGAGAGCCAAGCGGTTCTATGATGAATTCAGTCGCAGCAGGATCAAAATCGATCTCTTCACTGAAACTTCCATACACTATTCTGTTTCCTTCAGAGTCTATCACAGCCTTAAAGGCATTATCGATTAACTCGCTGCCAAGTGCGACTTGGCTCTCGATAGATATATATGAATCTTGACTATTGCCTGAAACTAACATTACCGCAAGAAAGATTGAAAGGAGTACAATTTTCTTCATAGTACAAATTGGTCTTGTGCGGTTAACCTTGAGCTTTAATAATGTACTACAAAATTGGTGCAAATTTTGGTAATATAAAATGCCCCACCTTTTGGGTTATCAGATAAATACGAACAGCGTGTTTTCATAACAAACATCTACCTATATGTAGATGTTTGATGATCAATTATTTGAGTCAATTAAAAGTCTTCGATTTGCAATACTTCGAGGGGCTTATTTGTGAAAATTTAAGGATCACCTTCTGTTTACTACATTTCTAAATTATTAGTTTTTATGAGACTACGCATCTTTCTATTATTTGCGGGAATCAAAGTTTCATAAAAGCTTCGATTATTGCACTCACTGAAAAAATGTGGCACATTACAAAACCAAAACACTCCTATCAAACGTTAATGTCTTAAATCTATAGAAAATGAAGCATTACCTAGTTATCATGACAACTCTACTCATCGCATTAACGGCATGTAGCCAAAATGCTAAAAATGGCGAAGAGAAGAACGATCACCAATACCAAGTATCTAAAACTGAAGAAGAGTGGAAGGAAATATTGACTGCTCAAGAATACGAAGTTCTTCGTCAGAAAGGAACGGAAAGGGCGTTCTCAGGAGACTTACTTGAAAACAAAGAAGAAGGTACATATACCTGCGCGGCTTGCGAGTTGCCTCTTTTTAATTCAAATACCAAGTTCAAATCTGGAACAGGATGGCCAAGCTTTTACACCTTTGTTGGCGATACGAATGTTGTGGGAATTGTTGATCGAAGTTACGGTATGGCCCGAACAGAAGTAGTTTGCGGGCAATGCGGAGGTCATCTAGGACATGTATTTGAAGATGGCCCCAAGCCTTCAGGATTGCGCTACTGCATTAATTCGGTGAGCTTAGATTTCAAAGAGGATTAATGTTGAGCGCTTTCAGGCGCTCAAATTTTTCCCCCTTTATTGATAGACCTCCTATGGCAAATTCTGCGAAGAGCTCTTCCTTATACCAATTTCTTTCCCTGGTCATCTTCACTACCTCTGCATGAGGAGTGTTCGTATAAGCTGTTTCTTTTAGTCTCTTGAGGTTTTCCCAAATGCTAAAAGTCGCCTGCATAAAGAGGGGGTATTCACCTATACCTACCTGATGAAGCGCAGGCGCTGAATGCATAAAAGAAGCGACTTTCGGTACATTTCTCCAGAAATCGAGTAAAGCCCTCGTATTAATGGTAGCTCTCGTTATTACCGCTAAGGGATCTGTTTCAGAAACAGCCTTAGCATCATAATCGAAAGGGACCTCTCCGCCCCATGAACCATGTCCCTTGAATGGAATGAGCTTGGCCAGCAAGTGCTGCTGTGCATTTTCCAAGTACCAATTGAAATCTTGATTATCCTTGAGGAAGTCTTCCAAGTCTTGCTCTGTTTCAAAAAAAGACAAGATGGAATAGCGTTTAAAATTCGGCCATATACTAAACCCACTTCCGCTTCCTGTCCCCATCATCTTGGTCTCCACTAAGCCTTTGGCAGAAAAGAGACCAGAGCCACGACCTATATTCTTAAAGGCCTTGAAAGCTTCTGGAGCTGATTGAAAAATGAATTCGCTATAGAGGAGAAGTCGCACGGTATACGAAGGACAACACTAGTTAGAGAACTTTGTTAAGTCTATTGTCGTCAATGATTGATTGACGACAATCTTTATTCCTTTAACTCCTGCTCCTTCAGCCGCTTCCAAATCGCGCCATTTATCACCAATCATAACGGACTGGTTAGGATCAATGCCGAGCTTCGCTACCGCCTTTTCTATCATCCCTGAATGGGGCTTCCTGCAAAGGCAATGACTAATCGCGTCGTGGTGAGGACAGAAATAGGTCTCAAGATAGTTTACGCCCGCCTGCAGAAATTTTGATTTCATGTAATCATCTATTTCATAGAAATCCTCCAAAGTGTATCTCTCCTTGGCAATACCGCCTTGATTGGTAATAACCACAATCACATACCCTTGCTCTGACCACCGAATCAGCGTAGGTATAACATCGGGCAGAATGGTGAATTCGGTAATCGAAGTCGTGTAATCTCCTGGATCATGGTTAATTACTCCATCACGGTCTAAAAAAATGGCCTTTTTCATTGAGAATTGGGATTGTATGTCTCAAAGGTATGGTCTGTGTAAAAAATGACAATCTTTTCGATGGATCTTTCTTCAGAAGATTTTGACTTCACCTGCTGAAAAACAGCTTTAGGCTCTTTATGCGCTGCCTTTGCTGGTTGACTTTTTTGAGTGACAGAACTTTCAGGCGACTTACCGGTAAGAAGCCACCCTGCATCTACCCGCGGAAATGCCTCAATTACTTTTAAAAGGAAATCCATCGATGGCCGATTTCGCCCATTTAGGATGTGAGAAACACCCGAGCGCTGGACTCCAACCTTATCTGCAAATGACGAACTAGTCAAATTGTTCACCGTAATTATTGTCTTAATTCTATCGGCTAGGTCCATATATACATGTGTAGCATTTTGTTTGCTTAGATAGCAATAAACAATTCGACTCTTAAGCCTAGATTCCGCATATAATCTGAACCTATGCTAGAGGATAATGTAATTTAATAACTATATATCAATGACATATAAACCGACGTCATAAACAATAGAAACGAGTTACAACAATACACAAAAGTAGTCATCCGCAGACTGCTATCGTATACATATGTAATTATTAAGCCCGCTATTATGTGTACATCTGTAAACACGAACATTTGACATGTGCGGATGTTATTGAGGGGTAATGAATTTGTCGCAAGCCCAAGACATACTTAATCAGCACCTCCAACCCTATTTCGATCACAAGAAATACGAGGAGAAGTCGCCACTCGTTTATGAGCGTCAAACAAGTTTTGGTTGTTCTGTTTTTATGGCAACCGTTACTGGAGACGAAGAAATGGCATACGTCAAGTTCTTTGCGGGAGTCAGACATGATTTAGTCGAACTCACCCTGACCAATACTTTCGGTCTGAATGACTATTTCAGAAAATCGAGTTATTCTCTGTTATTGAGTTGGAATCAATTGGATGCCCGCACCGCTCCACCAGTTTTGCCTTCAAAGAATGTAAATGATATGACTGCCATCGGTGATATGGCTATCGATTTTATGGATCACAAAGGATTTGACTTCCTTAACCATTACAAGCACCTAGCTAATCTCGACCGTTTATACAATGACAACCCATCTAAAGCAGCTGAATGGACAAACCATAGCTACCTGCACCGTTTCAGGGCGATGGCCATTGCCAAACTGAGGGGCAGGCATGACTATGACCGATTGTTTCAAATGCACAGAGGTTATTTGGAAAGTCGAGGTCTAAGTGGTCCTATCATTGCCAAATTTGATACTACTTTTACCCACTTGAAGAACCTATCCTTGAATTGATGTCATCAAATAAAAATCTGGAATTCGTCAATCCGATTGACCCCGATAAGATCACAGAAAACCCTGGTCTAATTCCCTACCCTCATCATGTGGGAAGCCCTGCCTTCGCTCCTACAGAGAAGGGAGTGATAAAAAGTCGCTCTATGAAAGCGATGGAGGAGCAGAGCAATATGCAGTTGGACCAAATTAAAGAACAAATTGCTTTATTGGCTACTCAAGCTGAAAAACTACAGAATCGCGTCGAAGTATCAAAAGCGGTTTACGCTTCTGATATGAATTTTGATCCGATCGTTGGTTCTGAATATCACTTGTACGCTAGAGACGAAGATGAATTTGTCATGTCCATGATATCTCCAGAAGAATGGGGAAAGAAGCCTGCTTACAAACATTTTGTAGCTTCAGTTCAATTGCTCGCCGACCGCACATGGAAGGTGACTCGAGAAGAACTTTAGAAATCTTTTTTCTTGAGGATCACAAATATAAGGACGGTAAATACTAAGCCCCATAACCCACCGCGCAACAAATCCATCCAAGCAATATAGTCTTGCGTTTGAAGTAAAATGTACTTCGAAAAGGGAATCCGAACCATTGATGAGATAGAATCGAGAGGTAAAACAATACCTAACTCTGGAACCTGCCATTTGAGCAGTGCAGAAAGAATAGGCTCGAGAATGAGAGAATAAATCAACAGAAGTACAATCGTGATTCCAGATCTTCTAATGATAAGAACCAATAGGATAGAAAACAGGAAGAAACAAAATAGCTGAATCGCGTGTCCAGGAATGAATACCAAGCTATTGGTGAATGCCGACAGTCCTGATTCTGAATTGATCAAACCCAGCACAAGCCCGAGTAGAAACAAGAATGCCGCCGATACTAGAGATAGGAAAGCGGCAAAGCTCAACTTGGACAAAAAGAATTCCTTCCTTGATAGTCCATCAATGATATTCTGCCGGTGTGTTTTGTACGTGTACTCATTGCTCACTGAAATGATCAACAGAAATGCAGGGAATACGGCAAAAAAGGAGGCTAGGTATGCCAAGTTGTGGTAAATATCTTCCCAATCATATATCGGGAATATCGAAGGGTTGATTCCTCGATAGTCCATTCCTTCAGCTGTCATGTAATCCAGAAAGGCTCCAGCACCAATGGCTACGGCCGCAATAGCTACAAAGTACAATCCGAGTAAAATCCAGAGTGCGCGATTCGACTTTAGCTTTAGGTACTCAATCTTTACGAGTCTAAGCATGGTCTTCGGCTTTTAGAATTTCCAAAAATCTTTGTTCGAGAGTTGTTGCCTGTGGAACGAGTCTATTTAGAGCGACACCTTTTTCCATGAGGTAAGTATTTAGATCTGCCGCACTTTTGTCCTTATCCAACATGACGACAAATGCGTCACCTTCTTTTCTGTGGGATGAGATAAAACTGCCGCTGTGAAGAGCCGTACCCAAAGAAGCTGAATCTTCTGCCCATATTTCGTAACGAGCTTTTTCTTGATCGAGTTCCCTCACTTTACCTTGATATATCTTTTTCCCCTTACGCAGAACTGCAAAATCCGTGCAGATTCGCTGCACTTCAGAAAGCATATGACTAGCTGTGATAATAGTTCGGCCTTCGTTTGCCAAGTCTATGATCAGATTTCGAATTTCAGCTATTCCTTGAGGGTCCAAGCCATTCGTGGGTTCATCTAAAATAAGCACCTCTGGATCAGAAAGCAAGGCAGAGCCAATGGCCAAGCGTTGTTTCATCCCAAGTGAAAATGAACGGAAAGGATCGTCTTTTCTAGAAAGTAACCCTACTCTATCCAGCACTTCATTGATGCGGCTCGTGGGCGCTTCTTTGATTTTGGCTGTCACCTTCAAATTAGCAGCAGCAGAGAGGTAATGATAAAAACAAGGCGCCTCCAGAATGGCACCGATTTTTTTGCGAACCTGATGGCCTTTCTCACCTTCAAACCAATCAAAAGAGCCAGACGTAGGATTGATAACCCCGAGTATCATACCGAGGGTCGTTGATTTTCCGCTTCCGTTTGGTCCTAGTATGCCAAAGACAGAGCCCTTGGGTACGTTCAGTTCCAAATTATCTACAGCAGTAAGTCGGCCAAATTTTTTGGAGAGGCCATTGATGTTTAATACAGAAGTCAAATTTCGATTTTTATGGTTTTGGTCTTTGTGGTATCAGGCTCTGTCTCTTCTGATTCATCAATAAGCTCTTCATTATTATTGCCTTTAGCAAGATCTAGAAGTGCCATAACGTTATCAGTGTTAAGGTCAGAAAGACCTTGAATAGTCTCTAGAGAAATTTCGCCTTTCATTTCTATCAGCATAGTGGCCACACCATCACCTCCAACTAGCACTACATATCGATCAATCGTCTGATCTCTCACATATGCCACGGTGCTCATGTCACCTGACTTGAATTCGGCCAAGAGTTCAAAACCTTCGGACTTCAGTCCATTCTCCAGCTCTTTTACATCTCTCAGAAGGATGTCCAAAGAATCTGACTTTGCAAATAAAAGTCTGCCCTCTTTTACACCCTCCAGTATTCCACCTTCACCATTGCTTATAAATTTGTCCAGCATCCTCACTGTGGAGGGATAAAAGTAGAGCTCTCCAAGTTCCTGATCAATTTCAGGGCGCTCAATGTAGTCATTGAGTGTCTCACTTGGCGGATTGACTTCTGCACAGCCCGCTGCCAGTAACAAAATGAAAATAAAACTGAAATTAATTGGTCTAGTTGTCTTCATCTAAATTCTCCAAGTAATCCATACCTCCGATGTTCATGTTCTTCGAGATTTTAGAGATTTTTTCCAAATCTATAATTCCTGAGATACTCATTAAGAATAAGTTGCCCTTGCCACCAGCAATCATAAAGAGCTCGGCAATTTGACCAGATTCCTCTCGGACGAAGAAACGAACCTTTTCGTCTTTCTCGTCCACGCTCATCAGCATTTCGTACTCTTTACCTACTTGCTTGATCACCTTTTGGTAATCTACGTTAGATTCAGAATCTTCGCTTGTGATGATTCTGATGCCAGTCAGGTCTTTCATGGCATCAAGTACCTCTTTATTGTCAGGGTCGTCCGTTTCGATATTCGAAAAGAGACCAAACATCTTACTACTTATGGTAATAGATGTAAACTCAGGATCATCGGCATATTTCGAAAAGTATCGATCTATGGCATCCTGGGCCATCACCGAAAAGGTCATGACCAGCGCGGTAAAGGATAAGATTAGCTTTTTATTAATCGTTTTCATTTTTGGAATCTTTTGATGTCTTATTGTAGCTCACACCTGCTACACTCAGCGTAGCTTGGTGAAACTTCTCTATATTCTGAATTGGTTTCTTCGCTTTATTCAGTTTTGATGAAGCAAAGGACAAAGCTTGCTTTGCTTCTTCAAAAGCCGCTTCGGGGGATTCGAATTGCTCTTCTTGATTTACTGAAGCCATCACTCCTACTTGTTCTGTTTCTCCTACCGCATACCATATAGCAAAGCTAAAACAAAGCAGAACGACTGCGGCCGCTGCATAGCGAACGAATTCAAGTGGAGTGAATCTTCCTCTAATAATTTTTGAGTCATCCTTTTGTTCAACTTCCGCCCAAAATTCAGATTCAAACGAATCATCAAGCTGAACGCTCGAGTTTTCAATTTCAACGCTTAGCGAGCCCACTAATTGAATAAACTCAGGCGACAATGCTTCGGGGCTAGTCCTAGCCAAAGACTTCAATTCCCTCTCTTCTTCAAGAGTCGTTTCGCCCTGCCAGTACTTATCTTCAAGTCGTTTTAACCTCAACTCATTCATAACTGTAGCGTTTTTTTAACTGGTCCTTTATTGTATTTCGAGCGCGAAAAATATTGACTTTAACCTGACTCATGCTAATTTCCATTATTTCGCATATTTCCAAATAACTGTACCCTTGAATTTCCCGCAAGGTAAATGCGGTTTTTTGATTTTCGGGTAACTCACCTGCTATCTTCTTTACGTTTTCAATAGACTCTTTTTCCGTTACTACTTGAAGTGGAGTGTGATTCGTAGAATGAGCTGGTTCGTGATGAATCTCCAGCTTTTCATTTCGTTTTCTTCCTGCCCTCTTGAGAGCATCAAGTGACTTATTTCTTGTTAAAGTCATACACCACAATTCGAGGCTATTCACTTTTTCCAATTCTGATCGAGTTTCCCACAACTTCATGAGCACCTCTTGAACGATATCCTTAGCTTCTTCTTCATTCTTAATATAGGACAGAGCAAACCGATACATTTTATTGCGGTGGACAAATATGTCTTTTTGGAAATCACCTTTCTGCATCGGCTGGTTTTGGTTCAGTCAGTTCTATTGAATAATGAACTTTCCCGAAACTTCCTTATCTCCTTTGTCAACTCTGATAACGTAAACGCCCTTGTCAAGTCCTGAGACATCGACAGAATTCATGCCCGATTGAGCGGTGAATACTTTTACTTCAACCCCAGCTGAGTTAAACACACGCACTTGTGATTTTGAGAGGTCATCGGAAAATTTCACGTTGAGTTCTCCATCTTGCTGCACTGGATTGGGGAACACTTTGATATCCGATGACATGTCTTCCAAGCCTGCAAAGGCAGAGGAGCTCGCTTTAACTAATTGTTGAGTCATCTGCCCTATATCACTCATTTTCATACTGCCGACAAGACTCATAATAGCAAAAGTGTTTTCGCTTCCTGCGATACCAATTAGTTCTCGAACCACCCCACCTTGCTCATCGATAAGCAATTTGAACTCTGTATCTTTTTCTTTAATGGAAATCAATTCTTCAAAATTTGAAGGCAGTCTTTTTTGGGCAGCCTTGGCAGTTTGAACTGCTGATGGGTCATTGTCGTCAACAATTACCCTGAGCCCTGTAATCTGGGAAGCCATGTCCTTGTATTCTTGCAGATCTGTCTCCTCTACATCAATTTGACCTACCAATTCAAATGCTTTACCCGAGAGCGTAATCGCCGTTACGTCCTCTCTTTCTTCGTATTCTGAAAAGTAAGAGGAAATCACATCTGTTTGAGCAGATGTTGAAAAGGCCATTAGAGTTAGGCCAATGAGAGTATAAATTTGCTTCTTCATGTTAGTTTGTGTTTAGATTTCATAATAGAGACGACTCACCGCAGGCTTTGTTACAAACATCCTTTTTTTCTTTCACTCTCTCGTTAATCAATCAAAGCTCATTACCTTTGCAGGCCTCAAATAAAGGAAAGTATGATCAATAAAATAATTAAATACGTTCTAATTGCATTGGTCCTAGCTTGGAGCATCTATCAATTTACTCTTGGCAACATCGGAAATGGAATTCTACTAATTTTGCTAGTTGGCTTAGTTGTGCTTTTGCTTTTTAGACACGAACTGATCTTACTATCCTTCCTTCATGTAAGAAGAGGCAAGTTCGCTAAAGCCGAAAAGACGATGCTTAAGATTAAGCATCCTGACCAGTTGATTAAATCGCAAGAGGCATATTACTACTATTTAATGGGTATGATCGAGGCTCAATCCAGAGGAGCCACCAAGTCCGAAAGATTTTTTCGCAAAGCACTTTCTCTTGGCTTGAGAATGAAAACAGATCAAGCTGTCGCTAAACTTAATTTAGCAGGAATAGCAGTAATGAAGAGAAAGAAGCGAGAGGCGATAAACTTGTTAGCTGAAGTTAAGAAGCTCGATACAAGAAATCTCTTGGATGATCAGGTAAAAATGATCAAAGGACAAATGAAGCGAATTTAGCTCTAGAGCCCTTTGCTTCTTATCAGTTTTTGACGATTCGTTCCAGGCCCATTGAATGTTGTCCTGTAGCCAATCACCAATTCTACTCCTCCTTGTCCATTGTTATTCTCAGATAATTGAGAAGCCGTGAAATCGTAGCTCACACCTAGGGAAATGTCATAGTAGTTGACTCTCCCTATGAAATAAATGGCGTCCTCATAGCGGTAGTAAGCCCCCAAATTAAGAGATAGGTTATTCTTATGGTCTGTGAACTCAGTTCGATCCCATAAAGAAAATTCAATTTCAGAACCTATGTCAATAATACGATTGGGGCCTTGAAACATCACAAATATATTGGGGTAATAAATGACGCTCTGCTTTTCTGGGGCAATAGCCAAACTAACGTGACCCGTGTACTTTCTCAGCAGATCGTTCTGTTGACCCAGCAATTCCATTGAAGGTGTATTGGCATTGAGCACTGCCGCCCCGGCCAATATCCGCGCATTGTCACTAATAGCGTTAAACCAAGATATTCCTCCACCGAGAGAAACATTTGATTCCGTTAGGTCTCCAATATAGGATTCACCGCTTGAAGAGGATTGATTAAAATTGGTCCCTGTCCATTGCGACTCCCACGTTGAGTTGGTGAAATTCATCGATCGCTGGATGAAGGCCACTTGCAAACCAAGAGAGATATAATGTGGGTTTTGTTTTGTTCCGCCCAAATCTATTGCATAGGCTACAGAACCTGCAATATGCAATTGATTGAAATCGATTGTTCCTGCATTGTCATTAACGACTGTCAGTCCAACACCCAAGAAGTTTTGGTCGTAAGCGTCTTTAGATACTTTGATAGGAGCGTCAACCGATATACCGAAAGTTTTATAGGGCTCTGAAATAGATCCGTATTGATTGCGGTAGTTCAAGGTTCCACGAATGTCATCTTCAAAGGCTCCTGAATTGGCAGGATTATA
>Ga0222653_1001599_pt1 | contig 10820 bp, 7 predicted proteins | sample AntAcemetagen419_FD_179856 | JGI IMG/M metagenome (GOLD analysis project Ga0222653, IMG submission 179856) | Saline water microbial communities from Ace Lake, Antarctica - #419 | ecosystem: Environmental > Aquatic > Non-marine Saline and Alkaline > Saline | place: Antarctica: Ace Lake | collected...
AAAGCGCTCTTACGCTGGAATGAGGCTATAACATTGCTGCGCAAAGCGGGTGGCATGCCTTTCTGGGCACAGAGCATTGCTGGAAAGGCAGATACACTTAGGGCAATGGGTAGGTTGAAAGAGGCCGAGGAAGTTTTGAAGGAAGCCCTTCAGGAAGCGGAGAACATTCCCGACCTCATCCTCATCAATGTAAAGATGTCCTTGGCACGGGTTTTTGCGGATGCGCTCCTATGGGAAAATGCGCTGATCACACTACGCGAGGCCGAGGCTTTGATAACAGAATCTACGGACCATAGCCAGCTCTTCGACCTTTATACCTGTTTTCACATGGTGTTTAAGGCATTGCTGCTGACCACAGAGGCATTGGAATATCACGAAAAGATGTATTTCCACCGCGAGAGACATCTGAATGAACTAAGCCTGAAACGCTTGGCTGAATGGGAGGCACTTTACGAATTACAGCGAACCCGAGATCGCGACCGTCAACTGGTGGAAAAGGCCAAGACCATGCAACAGCAGCTTGTCGAGACGATTAACGAACGTGATGGCCTGCTTACCGCGCAGGCGAAGTGCGATGCCGTCATGAACGAGATGCTAGAACTGATTCCTGCAAAGGCCAAGGGCCGTATAGAACGCCTTGTACGTACTGCCAGAAAGATGGACACGGACAACAGCTCCGATACTATCATTCATGGTCGCATTTCGGAAGCTCATCCCACCTTCTCCACGGCCGAGCTGCGCACCTGCGCTATGATCATTCACGGCTGGAGCAGCAAGGAGATGGCCGACCACAGCGGCACCAGTATAAAGACCATTGAAAAGCACCGCGCCTCCATCCGCAAGAAAGCAGGAATCCCAAGAAGCGTTTCGCTAAGCGTGTATCTGACAGGACTGGTTCGGTTAGCGTGAAATTGTGTGTACGAGTAACGGGCAAGTAGGGTATAGGTAGGGTTACTACCCATCGCCACGCCTGTAAATTTGAGCTTCACAATCATTCAACACCTAAATCGATAGCCATGACAACACATTACCGCATTCAAATAAAAACGCTTGCCAAAGTACTGATGGCCATTACACTCTGCGTTGGAACAGATTTAAATGTTCATGCAGGGTCGAGTAATACTATTTTACCTACAATGGAGGGTTCAGAGTCAAGAGCGAGTGAAATTGCTGATGACCTGGAACGGCCGTGGGGTTTGGAGAACGATGCCATTCTCAACCTGAGCACAGACAATGTGAGTTTGGCATTTACGATTGGAACCACCGAGGTAACGCAGATAGGCGGCACGGCCGTGGATAGTGATGGCAATTACATTGTAACTGGCGGATTTACGGGTACAATTGAGTTCGGAAGTGAGACCATCACTTCTAGCAAGGATTATGATTTCTACATCGCCAAGTATGACAATGCTGGGAATCCAATATGGATACGCACGGCAACTGGGCTTTCGAGCATTACGGACAATTTCTCTGTGGATGGCGGCATTGCACTTACCGTCAACCCATCAACAGGCGAGATCTATGTAGGAGGCACCTTCGTGAAACAGATGGATTTCCTTGATACCAACGGTGATGTGGAGGCTTCGCTAACGGATGGTAGGAGTGATGCCCTGCTGAACTATGAGCTGTTTGTAGCGAAATATGATGCTGATGGCAATATGGAATGGGTCGTGGGCGGAGAGAGCGGCAGTAGTGCTGCTATCGACCTCAACTCGGGCCGAAACATGGTTACGAGTATCATTCTCGATGCTGATGGATTTCCCTACGTTGGCGGCCGTTTTTCAGGCACCAATCTTTTCGGTGAAACTGTGAGCGTGAATGGCGAAGCAGACTTCTTCCTCGCCTCGTTAGACACGGATGGCAGCGCGCCATTTTGGGTATCGGTTTTGGGTACACCTGGAGATGATGTGCTACTGTCGCTATCCATTGATGCGCTGGGCTACATCAATGTGCTGGGCGTAATCGGTGAAGGACTTTTAGAATTGCCAAATTCAAGCGTAACCTACGATAATGCTACAGGCAACTATGACACCTTTGTGATGAGCTACGACATCAATGGCGATTGGTATTTCGCCAGTTTCCTCGGTGCGGGCGAGGCTGTTATCGGAAACGATGTTGCCAGCGACCCTATCGGTAGCATTTATGTTACTGGAACGTTCGTTGGCGAGGCCAGTTTTGCTGGGTCGAACATCACGCTTACTTCCAATATCGGTCAGGAAGGATTCCTTGCCAAGTATGACCTCAACGGAGATGCCCTTTGGGCCGTTCGATTCGGTGGCGCTGTAGGCACTTCAGGTAAAAGGGTAGTGTCTGATGCGGATGGCAACACATTCGTCTATGGCATATTCCGCGATATGGCGGTTTTTGGTCTGGAGACAGCCACGCCCGATACGCTCTATTCCAACGGACTTACAGACATGTTCCTGATGAAATACGACACTGATGGAGCGTATCAATGGGTGCGTAGATTGGACGGTACCGATACCGAGAGCCTTGATTTGATTGCGAGCGAAGAGAATGATGTGAGCAGCAACCCTACACAGATGGTTTATAGCGATGTGAACGGCCCAAAGGTCATCCTTAGTGGTGATTTCAACGGAACGCTGTTCGACCTCACCGCGCCACAGGATGTGCGACTTGGGTTTGTGGCCGCCATTGATGTGGCAGAGATTATTACCGGCATTGATGAAAAACCTACTCCAAGTGTTGGACTCATTGCTTATCCGAACCCGATGACCGATGGCGGCACGGTGCAATTCTCGTTGAATAGCACAGAGAACGTAACGCTAGAACTTACCAATGCCATGGGACAAAAGGTGAGCACGCTGGTTGCAGGATTGTATGGAAGTGGTCAGCACATCGTTTCTATAGACAGAAAGCAACTTGAAAGCGGTATTTACTTCTGCACCATCAGCACGTCTCAGACACAAGAGACCATTCGGTTAGTGCTGCGCTAACTATATAATTACCCACGGTTCAAGGCCGAAAGGAGTTTATCCTTTCGGCCTTGCCTTTTTGTGTGAGTGAGTTCTTTGGCTGAATGAAGGTTGAGTTCTCCATTTGCAATTCATTCTAACTTCGCATCATGAGTACTTCAAGCTACAAACGCGTTTTACATCCCGCACCCGAGCGGCTTTATGAAAACGGAAAGTTCCAGTACGCCTCTTTTGACGGGCCAATTAAGAACCCAAATTTGATTGATTCCGAAAGGCCTTACAAATGGCCGCTTCCGCGATTTCTGAAGTGGATGCAACTGCGCGAATGGCAGGCGTTTCAGATCAGCAATGGAACACATTTCGTGATGGTGGCGATTTACAACGCCAAGAAAATTTCGCTGGTTCAGTTCATCGTTTACGATATTGTGAACAACAAAAAATTCCGCTACGAGAAGAAAGTTGCGCCATGGTCAATTGATGTGGCAACGGGTTTATTCGGAACCGAATCGAGCTACGTCAGCAAGAATTTTAGTTTGGTTGCTAAGCACGATTTAGACAAAAACTCACTGGAATTGACCGCTTCCATTCGCAATCAGAAAGGATTGCCCGATGTGGAGGCTAAGTTCAAAGCCACGCATGACACTAAGAACTACGAACCGATGGTGGTTTGCATGCCGTTTACAGAAAAGCGCGCCATGTATTCGCACAAATGCTTAATGCCGCTTTCGGGAAGCATTCAGTTTGGGAAGGATGTGATTGCGTTCCCAGAAAAGATTAGCCAACTCATTATTGACGACCACAAAGGCTATTATCCGTATCCAACAGTTTACGATTGGGTAACAGGAATTGGCCGCGATGGTCATGGGAAACTGCTTGGCTTCAACTGCACCGATAATCAGATTCTCGACCACGAAAAGAACAACGAAAATTGCCTTTGGCACGATGGAAAATTGAGTGTGCTTCCTCCCATCAAAGTAAAACGACCCAATGGCTACGAAGGAACTTGGTTTGTGAAGGACAATTACGGTAAGGTTGACCTAGAATTCCGCCCAGTAATTCATACTGCTGTTGATGTAAATGCACTCATTATTAGAAGCAAATACCAAGGCCCGTATGGTTTCTTCAACGGCTTCATCAAAAACAGCGAAGGCGAGAAGGTGGAGATAAAAGAACTGTTCGGAATGGGAGAGGATTTTTACTTGAGAGCGTGATATTCCTTTTGTCTCGGTCAACGCTCGGTTAAATAGTATTCCTTTCCTTTACACCTAGGTCAACCATAACCCCACATTATGAAACGCCTTACCCACATTAAGCGCATTCTTGTGCTGCTCCTTTTTTTGTCCTCATCTTTTGGTTGGGCACAATCTAAAAAGGACAGCCTGCTTGGCGTGCTTCAAAATTCGGGTTTCAGCGATTCGTTGTGTAATGAATTGATTTGGGTTTACGTTTTTAATCAGCCAGATTCTGCCATTTATTTTGGAAAACGCGGTTTAGCATGGGCAAAATCGAACCGTTCGGAAAAGTTCATCGGTACGATATACAATCGAGTTGGTGTTGCTTATGACATTAAATCGATGCCCGACTCGGCTCTGCATTGGTATGGCTTGGCTTTAAAGCAGTCGCGCAAGCGAAAGAATAGAAAAGTGGAAGGAGGTGCGCTTAATAATATCGGTCTTATTTATTGGAATTTGGGAGAAGCCGCAAAGGCCATTGATTATTACATCCGTTCCGCGGATATTTTTAAGGAGATTGGAAATGAAATGGGACTGGCCAACACGTACAATAATATTGGGCTCATCCTACATGAGGATAATCAACACGAAAAAAGTCTTCGCTATCATCGGCAAGCACTACAAATTAGACGAAAGATTGGTCACAAATATGGCATAGCAGCAAGCTATACTAACATAGGTCAACTGTTCTCTTCAGGCCCTTTGACACTCTACGATTCTGCCATTTATTACATCCAGTTGGCTATTCCATTAAAGATTGAGTTGAACGATCAGTACGGTTTGGCTCGTGCTTATCACACCTTGGGAGATGTGAATTTGGATGCGCAAAAGTTTGATGATGCACTGATTAACTTGAATAAAGGGCTGAAAATTCAACTCAAACTTGAAAACATTGAAGGTTATGCATCCTCCTACTACAACATTGCTGGGGTTTACTCACAACAAGAAAACCGTACGATGCAGCTCACTTATCTTGACTCTGCAGAAACTGCTGCATCCGAGAATAACGATCGCGCATTACTCTGGAAAATCTATTGGGAAAAAGCACGCGCGCTGAGTAAAACAGGACAGTTTGAGGCGGCCTATCCGTATTGGGTTCGGTATCAGCAATTGAAGGATAGTTTGATGAGCACGGAGCGTAGCGCAAAAGTGGAAGAGCTTGAAACGCGCTACAGAACGGCCGAACAGGAAAAAGAAATTTCGGACAAAAAAGCCGCTTTGGCCGAAGCAAAACTCAAAGTAGAAAACCGAACCAAATGGATTGTTGGTTTATCAAGCGGGCTTTTAATTGTCTTGCTGCTTGGGTTTGCGCTCTTTCAGCGTAACAAACGTAAAGCGCAGGCAGAACAAGATGCCGCTATTATTGTTGAACGAGAACGCGGATTGGCTGCCATAATAACAGCTACTGAAGAGGAACGAAAACGAATTGCTAAGGATTTGCATGATGGAATTGTGCAATCGTTGACTGGGTTGAGTCTTCGGCTGCAGAAACAGTTTTCCTCTTTAGCGGTTAGTGAAGCTCAGAAAGTAGAATTCACTTCGTCTCAATCTATGCTGGATGAGTCCATCAGCGAAGTGCGAGGCATAAGCCACGAAATGATGCCTCGGGCGTTGAGCGAAATGGGACTCATTCCTGCCATGGAAGACATGCTCGGAAAATCGCTTGGCAGCACCGAAATCAAATACGAATTTGAACACCACAAAATGGAGGGCGAACGTTTTGCCGAAAATGTGGAGATTAGTTTATACCGAATTTCACAAGAGCTGGTAAACAACATCATCAAACATTCGCAGGCAAAAGCCGTTTCAGTTCAATTATTGAAAACGAAAACGCACCTAGTTTTGGTGATAGAAGACAACGGAAAGGGTTTTAAATTTGATTCTGTCGAAAGCAGAAATGGAATCGGATTAATGAATATTACCAGCCGCGCCAAAGCAATACATGGCGAAGTAAATTACCAACCAAGCCCACAACAAGGGACTGTCGCAACCATTAGAATTCCACTGCCATGAGCGATATTCGATTAATCTTAGTTGATGACCACCAGATTGTTTTGGATGGAATAAAAGCACTGCTTGATGACCTCGATGGCTTTGACTGTGTAGCCACAGCCGATAACGGTCAAAAGGCTCTCGATTTGCTCAAAGTTTTTGAGGTGGATGTGGTTTTGATGGACATAGACATGCCTGTTATGAACGGCATGGAAGCTACACGAAGGATTAAGAAAGAGTATCCTAAAGTGAAGATTATCTCGCTCACCCAGCACAGCGAGCGCGGCATGGTTAAGCAACTGCTAGATTGTGGTTCTGATGGTTATTTACTCAAGAATATTGCGCAAGACGAACTGGCAAGTGCCATCCTGAGAGTGAACAATGGCGAGAACGTTTTTTCCAGTGAAGTAAGCATGAGTTTGGCCGGAAAAGCCATGGAGAAAAACGCCAATGGAGTTGAAGTAGAACTCACCGAAAGGGAAATAGAAATACTATCGCTTGTTGCCGAAGGATTGAGTAGCAAACAGGTTGGAGAAAAACTTTTTATCAGTCCACGAACGGTTGACACCCACCGCACAAACCTCATGAACAAACTGGACATCCATAACATTGCTGGGTTGATTCGGTTTGCAATGAAGAATGGGTATGCTTAGTTCATTCGACCTACGTATTAGACGCTTCCTTCGTCAGCGAAACAACTAGAAAGTCTGTTAGAAACCGTTTGTTTCCCTGACGGAGGAAGGGTCTCTGTTTGATTAAGTCTCCAATTCTTAAAAGAAGTTAGATCATACATCGTTCTACAACAACCGCCAATACGTTTACGTTTCCAAAACATCGGTATAATTGCCAACCGAATTTTACTTGATTTTAACATGAATATCAGCACCAAAACAATTGCCACTTTTCTTGCACTTTTAATATCGATTTCCTTCTCTTTTGCACAGGAAACCAACTTAGAAGGATGGCACATGAAAGATCCATCAGAAGGAATTTATGGCGTGGGCGCAGAAAAAGCCTACGAACTTCTGAAAGATAGAAAACCAACCAAAGTGGTTGTTGCCATTCTCGATTCGGGCGTTGATACAGACCACGAAGATTTAGAGGGCAATATTTGGGTGAACCCAAACGAAATTGCTGGTAACGGAATTGATGATGACAAGAACGGATACGTTGACGACATCAATGGATGGAATTTTCTAGGAAATGCAGAAGGACAAAACTTGGATGCAGCCAATCTGGAAATCACTCGTATTTACAGAAAATTGGCTCCTAGATTTCAAGAGGTTGAATCGAAAAAGGATGTTGCCAAGGAAGACAGAGCAGATTACGAGCAATTCAAAAATGCTGAAAAAGAGATTCTGAAAGAACTCAACTCTTCAGCCCAAGAGTTTGCTCAGATTGATGGTTTTATTACAGTTTACAATGCAGCAGATAGCGCAGCAAAAGCCGAATTGGGCGAAGATTATTCTTCGGAAGACATTCTTTCTTGGCAACCACAATCTGACGACCTTAAACTCTACCAAAACATTTTAGCAGGGCTTTCTCAAGACCCAAATTTTAGTGCTGACGATTTAAAAAAGTATCATTCTTATTTGGAAGAAAAGCTTGAATATCATTATAACCCACAGTTTGTAGATCGCTCATTTATTGGTGACAATCCGGACCAAATGGAAGAGCGTTTTTATGGTAACAATAATGTTTCTGCACCGCATGACGACCACGGAACGCACGTAGCAGGAATTGTCGGTGCGGTGAGTAATAATGGCGTTGGCATGGACGGCATTTGCCAAAATGTTGAGTTGATGATTTTACGAACGGTTCCTAACGGAGATGAATTTGATAAAGACATTGCAAATGCCATACGCTATGCAGCGGATAATGGTGCCCACATCATCAACATGAGTTTTGGTAAGGGTTACTCGCCACATTTTGAAGAGGTTCAAAAAGCTATCAAACATGCCGAAGAGAAAGGTGTGTTGATGATTCATGCAGCAGGAAACGATGCTGAAAATTTGGATAAAGCAGCCAATTTTCCAGATCCGAATTACGCTTTTCAGAAGCAGCCATGCTCCACTTGGTTAACTGTTGGTGCTTCGGCTTCAACAGGAGATAAACACTTGGTTGGCGTGTTCTCAAACTATGGCAGAAAGTCAGTGGATTTGTTTTCTCCTGGTGTTCAGATTTACTCAACAAAACCAAACAATACGTATGAGTTTGAGGATGGAACAAGTATGGCTGCTCCCGTTGTAAGCGGTGTGGCAGCTTTAATCAAGTCTTATTTCCCAGAAATTACTGGCATTCAATTAAAAGAACTTTTACTCGAATCAAGTAATAAGTACCCGAAGCTTTCAGTCTTGATGCCCGACCCTAATTATCGACAAAGTAAGTCTGCCAAATTCAAGAAATTGTCTCAAAATGGAGGCGTTGTAAATGCTTTAAATGCAGCTAAATTAGCTTTAGACAAGTATTCTGAATAAGATAGGAGTTCTTTTTCGTTACATTGGTATAACCAAAATCCCAATTCATGAAAAAGTTTCTTGCCGTTATCGCTGGTCTTGTAGTTGCTTTTGTTCTCATGGCAGCTGGTACAATCGTTGTAGCTAAATACTTCGGAAACCTTGATGTTTTCAGTCCATCACTTAATGGCGCCAAGGAGTTGATTCGTAGTATTTCTGATGTCGGTCTCATCCTACTTATCGTTTCCCATGCCATTGGTTCTCTTGGTGGCGGAGTTACTGTTGGTAGAATTCTGAAGGAGGATACTATGAATGTTGGCCTGACACTCGGAGCCATTATGACCATTCTTGGATTAGTGAACATGGTCTTAATTCCTACCTACCCAGAATGGTTCTATTTAGATTTCATTGTATTCATTCCCTTATCTATGTTTGGCGCCAATTACACGTCCAAACTGTAGCCTGATTGAAACATACCGAAAACCTTGTTGTCGGCCTTGGAATTGCTGGGCTCAACCTCTGTCATCAACTCGAAAAAGCTGGGAAATCGTTCCTGGTTATTGACAGATGTCCGACTAACTCGGCTTCTTTAATTGCGGGAGGAATTTACAACCCAATTGTACTTAAACGAAAGATTAAAAGTTGGAAAGTTGATGAGTTGTTTCCTTTTCTTGTGCAGACATATTCTGAGCTAGAGCTAACGTTGGAAGATATATTTCTTCACCACAATTTTCCTATTCTAAAACCAATAAGTTCTGCTGATGAAATAAAGGAATGGAAGGCTTCGATTGCCGAAAAACGAATTGAAAAGTATGTCGAATCTGTTCAAGAAATTCCTCCAAATGGTCCCTTTCAAAAAAGTGTTGTCGGAAGTGTTACAATAGAAAATTCGGGCTTTGTACGCATTGGAAAACTGGTTCTTTCTTATCGAAATTACCTCAAACAAAAAGGGCTTTTGATAGAAGAAGCGTTTGAGCATTCTGTCCTTAAAGCCGAAGACAAAGCTGTTTCCTACAAAGAAATTTCCGCTGACCGAATCATCTTTGCAGAAGGGCGATTTATCTCAGAAAATCCCTTTTTCAACTGGCTTCCTTTCCGACCTACAAAAGGGCAAATGCTAACGGTTCGTGTTCCAGAAGAATTAACCTCAGACAAAATCTACAATCAGCAGTTTCTTCTTTTTCCAACGGAAGAGAAAAACATATTCCGATTGGGAGCAACGTATGAATGGCATGATTTGGATGAAGTGCCAACTCAAAAAGCGACTGAAGAACTTATTGAACGCGCCAAAAAAGCACTAAGCATTGAATTTGAAGTGTTGGATGCCCAAGCTGCCATTAGACCAAATGTTGCCGACAGAAGACCTGTGATTGGGCGGCATCCCGAGATTGAAAACACATTTCTGTTTAACGGAATGGGCTCAAAAGGTGTAATGCTTGCTCCATTCTTCGCAAAGCAGTTGGTTGAGCATATTTATCAGGGAACGGAGATTGAGTCAGAAGTTGACTTGAACCGTTTTGCAAAACGTTATCGAGCAGCAGTTAAAAAAGCGTGATAATTTTTTGGGTTGATGAATTCTGTGCTTGCGTTCGGGTAGGCATTCAAAAAAGTGCGAGAAAAACTGGCGGCCTTTTTGGGATTCCATTTAAACTCAAAAGCGTGCAGTTGTCCGTCATATTCTTCTACATAATCAACTTCGGCTTGTGAGTGTGTGCGCCAGAAATAATTGCTCCCGTGCCGCCTTTCGTAGTGGCACAATTTCATCCGTTCGCTTACCAGGTAGTTTTCCCATAATGCGCCAATATCCGTTCTGGCACTAAGCGGACTGAAATTGCCTATTAGCGCGTTTCGCACGCCATTATCATGGAAATAAACCTTTCTGCTCTTTTTAATTTCGTTCCTCAGATTTCGGCTAAATGCACCCAACCGAAATACAAGAAAAGACTGTTCCATAAGGTCGATGTACTTGACCACCGTTTCGTTATCTAAACCCGTAAGTTGCCCAAGCTCGTTGTACGAAACTTCGGAACCAACCTGAAACGCCAGCGCTTTCAGTAATTGCTCAAACTGTGTAGGTCGATTTATGCCGCCTAAGGCAAAAATATCCTTGTACAAATAGCTGTCAACCAACTGCAATAGGGTTTCGCGCTGCTTGCCAGGTTTGCTCAAAACCACATCGGGGTAACTGCCAAAAAGTAGCCGTT
>Ga0222653_1001603_pt1 | contig 10809 bp, 7 predicted proteins | sample AntAcemetagen419_FD_179856 | JGI IMG/M metagenome (GOLD analysis project Ga0222653, IMG submission 179856) | Saline water microbial communities from Ace Lake, Antarctica - #419 | ecosystem: Environmental > Aquatic > Non-marine Saline and Alkaline > Saline | place: Antarctica: Ace Lake | collected...
GAAAGCATAATCGACTTCCGCGTGCCACCGATCGGCTTGTCCGACGGTGCCGGTGCGATCTAGGTGAAGACTTCGATTGCTTTGCCCTGCGTGAGTGCCTGCTATTCCGCTCGCTTGAACTGGGGTTTCCTGCTTGCTACGCTCGGGCAGAATTACATTCAGGCCTACCCCGCCCTCTTATTTTGTCACCCTTTGTTTGTCAGGGTCTGATGGTACAACGTTTCGTTAAATTGATTCCGGGTACGCCAGCAGCGCATAGAACGTCATCTGTTCCTGATAGGTTCCACTGCTGTCGTATTCGAGCAGTGTTCTCCGCAGGTCAGATTCGAACGCGGGTTGCTTGTCTCCCAGAACAACGGGCGAAGCGAAGGATGTCGAATACAGATTGCCGATCAGTGCGTCGAGTGTCCAGATTTGAGAATGCTGATGTTTGATCTCGTCCAGCCTATAACCGGCGTTGGTCAGCACCAGTTCGTGTGGATCAATCGCGTCAGGAAATTCTCCCGAGCCGGCACGCCGTTTTTCACCCAGCCATTTTTTGATCACCGTCTGCACGAGAGGTAGCCAGTCGGCGGTGCCGCTCCAGATGCTGGTGTATCCCAGGATGACCAGCGGTTGTCCGGGGTGTAACCAGGCTCGGGCCTTTTGTGCGATTGATTCACGATCCATCCAATGGAAGGCGGCGCCGATGGTGACGAGTTCATACGCCTTCGTATCAGCCGTCAATTGTTCGGCACACTGCTTGCGCCACATTATATTTTCAATTCCCAGGTCAGTCGACTTCTGTTTCCCAGCGGCTAACATGTCCGGATTGATGTCCACCGCGGTCACGTCACGAAAAAATGGGGCCAAACGTATCGCGATCTCCCCCGTGCCACAACCCAGGTCCAGCAGCGATCCCTGACCGGAAATTCTCGCACGATTCCGGATTTCCGCCAAGAGAGTTTCAGGATAGGGTATTCGATAGCGCGCGTAGTAGGGGACTGCTCCCTGAAAGAGATCTTTAGCCAAGTCAGGACTCCGATTTTTATCCACTGCTGCAAGCTTTATCACAAACTAAAATCTTTGAAATCAAAAGACAGTTTAGTGACAGCCTGTGAAACTTCAATCGAAGAGCGCCTTCTGTTGCTTTTCTGTTCCAAAGCCTTCGAGGTAGCCTTTGACGCTGAATTTACGAGCGGTGTTCTTGCTGCTCATATAGCGGATTTTTCCGAAGATAGGACGTTCCGGTCCCCAGGCGCGATCATAGCGGCCGAGGCACCAGAAGATGCCGCTGTAGGAATTGGGATTGCGGCCATCGACGGCGTATTTGTTGTTGAGGTGAATCATCGTTTCTAGCGCCGCTTGTGGAGAATCGGACCAGTGCAGGATTTTTTTGCCCCAGAGCATTCGCATGTAGTTATGCAGGCGGCCTTCAGTGACGAGTTGTGTCTGCGCGGCGTTCCATAATTCATCGTGCGTGTTTGCCTGTTCGAACTCGCTCCGTGTGTAGCAGGGCTCGCGCGGATCGCGGGCATGCGCTGCCAATGTGGTTTTCGCCCATTCGGGCAGCGATTCATACTGATCATAATCGGAGCGCTGCCAACACATGTTATAGCCCAGTTCGCGCCAGGTGATCAGTTGATCGAGAAAGCCTTCGGCGGTTTCGCTCATGCCCCACCAGCCAGCCCGTTTCCCGGTGGCTTTCTGATCGAGGACTTTCTCGACCGACCAAGGTTCGCGATTGATGATCCGGTCAAAAATTTCATGTGCCGAGATGTGACCGAAATGGAGATAAGGAGAGAAGCCGCTGGTGACGTCCTCTTCCGGCAGGTTTCGTTCATCGAGATAGCGGTCGAAACGTTTATCGAGAAACTGCTTTAACCTGGATTTTGCAGCATCCATGCCTCCCTGGAAGACTGAAGGGCCAACCTGATGGTCTATCGGTAACTTAGCTAGTACCTCTGGCGTTGCCAGTAATGTTTTCTCAGAAGCCATTGGCCAACGCGCACGAATTTCTGATGGCAGGCCTTTTAGTTTTGGCAACTTCACACGGGCGAGCGGATTGGACTGTGGTGTCTGCTGCAAGTGAGTCGGTAGTTCCTTATGCAGAAACCGACGAAATGCATAGGCAGTCGGGTATACCTGAGCGGCTGCCCGCATGGGTAAGAGACCATTTGAATCGACAACTTCCACGGTAACAGGCAAACGGGGGACCACTTGCTGCAGCATACGCGGAATGAAAAAACAGGGAAAATCATCGGTGACGATCGCACAGGATTTCGCGGCCAGCGCTTCCAGCAGTCCTGCGGCATGACCGGGTTTGGGTTCAACGTAACAATAATAAGTCGCGGCAGAATTCTTGAGGCTCTTTTGATTTGCGGCCATACCTTGCAATACGAATCGATGCAGGCGGTCACTGGCCCATCCGTAGCCGCAGCGCAGTGCCTCGAAGACCAGGAGTGGTTTGTTTAATTCTTTTGACAGTTCGACGGCGCGCTGCAGACTATAGTTAAAACGGGTGCGACGATTGGCGATCATCCAGTAGAGAACGTAATCGCCGTCTCCTTTCAAAGGAATATGATTGAGTTGTCGTATACGGATTTCGGGGACGTTCATGGTGAGAGGCGTTTTATGCTTGAGTTATTTCCAGCGGTAAAGTGTCAGGTGGTTTAAGTCTCGAATCAGCAGTTCGTTCCCGCTGACTGCAATGTGTGCCCAGGAATCGTCGGCGACTTTTCGGCGTTCGATGAGTTCGAATTTTTCGGGATTGGCCCGGATCAACAGCAGGTCTCCTTTTTGGTCGAGCGCCAGAATCTTTTCACCATCGGTCACGGTGCTCCAGTATTTCCCGAAGGGGGTAGTGGTCCAGCGCACTTCGCCTGTCTCCAGGTTAAGGCAGGTAAACCGCTGGTTTCGCAAATGGAGATAGAGATGCCCGTCGATTACATTTGGTGATGACATGTAAGCTTGCGTTTTGTGTTTCCATTTCTGCTTCAGGCTCCAGCCGGCTTCGTTTTTCTCACTGGTGAAAAGAACAGAGCCACCGCCATAGCTACTGGTGAAAATTGAATCGCCGACCACGCTGGGCGTCAGAATATTCATGCCGCGGAAAGCGGGGATTTCCTGTTTCCAATACACGGTTCCCTGATCAGGATCAACGCCGGCGAGCGTGGTGCGGGTCTGCACGATGATTTGAGGCACGCCGTTGAGGGTCGTGTAAAACGGGGAAGAAAAAGCACTGCCGGACATACCACCCCCATCAGCGAGGATGCGCCAGACAATTTTCCCCGTTTGTTGATCGACCTTGCAGAATCCGCCACCCGCTTGTACATAGATGGCATCGCCGACGACCAGGGGGGAAGAGGCGAAACCGAACGCGGGGAGATTCGATTTCGTTTCTTTGACGAAGTCGATCCGCCAGAGTTCTTCGCCTGAGTTGGTATCAAGGCACACCAGTACATCACGAATCCCGGCAACGAACAGTCGGTCGCCATCTAATGCGGGGGTAGCCCTGATCCAGTCGCCGTTGGATTTGGCAAAGAAGGGGACGCTCATCGAGCCTGACCAGCTCTGTTTCCAGAGTTCCTTGCCCGTCTTGCGATCCAGGGCACGCACGACTTCGGTTTTTTGGTCTACTGTTTCGGTAACGAACACGCGATCTTTACTGACGATCGGTCCCGAGTAACTGGGGCTCAGTTCCACCCGCCAGATTTGCTCCAGACGATCCTCCGCGAGGCTCTCTGGTAAAGTGGTATGAGTGACCGAACTGTCCCTGTGCGGGCCGCGCCATTGCACCCAGGGGTATGGTACCGGTTTGTCATCAGCGGATGTGGCAGGGGAGAATACCGGCAACAGGAGCAGGCAGAAGAGGAAAAGTAGAAGTCGCTGATGCATGATGGTTCCTCAAGGTCTTTGAAACAAGAAAGACAGCTCGGATTGATTTCGTAGAAATAGATCCACTTAATTTGTTATACCGGACGAACCAAAATTTAAAGTAGGAAAATTGAAAAATCGGGTCAGAGAACTGAAATAATCAAAACTGAAGAAAAGCAGTTTTTAATAGGATGAGCGTATCTATAATGAGATGAGGAAAATTTGAACTGGGGTTCTGGATTTTACTTGCAATTCTGTCTGGTGTTTCATATCAGTAAGCCCTCTCACGCGACGAACGACTGGAAGGGACGGGGCGGTGATTGTTAATTTCGCTAAAAATACCGAGGCGTTTTGACCGGATCGCTGCTCATGTGCCCTTCAATTCAGAAATTGAAATTCAACTTCAAACGCTGATTTAAACCCGCCAACTAATTTATTTGTCTGAGTGAATCAACATGGATGACGCGCGTCTCACAAAGTATCCGCTTTCTTACCTCCCCCGCGATTTGACCGCGGGGCTGGTTGTCTTTCTGGTGGCTTTGCCGTTATGCCTGGGAATCGCCTTGGCTTCGGGGGCTCCTCTGTTTTCCGGGATCCTGGCCGGCATTATCGGCGGAATTGTCGTCGGTTCGATCAGTGGGTCGAGTACCAGTGTCAGTGGCCCAGCAGCCGGTCTGACGGCGATCGTGATTGCCCAGATCGCGACCCTGGGTTCCTTCGAAGCATTTCTGCTGGCAGTGATGATAGGTGGTATCATTCAGATTGGCCTGGGCATTGTCCGCGCGGGTTCGTTGTCTGCCTTTTTCCCGTCGAGTGTCATTAAAGGGCTGCTGGCGGCAATCGGGGTGATTCTGATTCTCAAACAGATTCCACACCTTTTAGGCCACGATACCGACCCGGAAGGGGAAATGTCATTTACGCAGCCAGACAAGCAGAATACGTTTACCGAAATCATGACCCTGTTTGAGGGAGATATTCACTTTGGAGCCGCCGTGGTGGGAGTGATGTCGATTGTGTTGCTGACATCCTGGGGCCGCGTCAAACTGCTTAAGAATTCGGTCATCCCCGGTCCGTTGGTCGTCGTACTGTTAGGGGTGAGTCTGCATCTTCTCTTTCAAAGGCTCGGCGGTCCCTGGGCCATTGGGGCCAGTCATCTGGTTCAGATTCCGGTTGCGGAAAGCGCCAATGATTTATTATCCCTGCTGAAGTTTCCGGACTTTTCCCAGTTAGCCAACCCAGCAATCTATATGGCCGCAGTGACGATTGCCATCGTGGCTTCACTGGAAACTTTATTGAATCTGGAAGCCGTTGATAAACTCGATCCCGAAAACCGGAATTCCCCACCCAGTCGTGAACTTGTCGCACAGGGTGTGGGTAATGTGGTTGCCGGTCTGGTAGGAGGTCTGCCGGTCACTTCCGTGATTGTGCGTGGTTCGGTGAATGTTAATGCAGGTGGAAAGACCAAGTTATCCAGTGTCTTTCACGGTATCTTACTGCTGATTTGTGTCGGACTCTTTCCCGTTTATTTGAATATGATCCCCTTGGCAGCACTGGCAGCAATTCTATTCGTCACCGGGTTTAAGTTGGCCAGTCCTGCTCTGTTTCGGCAGATGTGGAAGGAAGGCCGCTATCAGTTCGCGCCCTTTATGATCACGTTGGTCTCAATTGTATTTACCGACTTGTTGACAGGGATTCTGATTGGTCTGGGCGTGAGTGTGCTGTTTATCCTTAACAGTAGTCTGCGTCAACCAATTCGGCGGATTATTGAAACCCACCTGGGAGGCGACATCTTACATATCGAATTAGCCAATCAGGTTAGTTTTCTAAATCGGGCGGCCCTCGATAAGGTATTCAACGATGCAGAGAATGGTACGAATATGCTGATCGACGCGAGTGATACGGATTATATCGATCCCGATATCCTGAGTCTGATTCAGGATTTCAAAAATCAAATCGGTCCCGCACGCGGGGTGAGTGTGAGCCTGCGTGGTTTTCGGAAGAAATACCAACTGAATGACGAGATGCAGTTTGCTGATTTTTCAACCCGCGAGTTAAAGGATCGTATCACGGCGGAACAGGTTCTGGAAATTTTGCGTGAAGGAAATCGGCGTTTCTATACCGGAAATCGACTTTCTCGCGATCTGGGGCGACAGGTGAACGCGACGGCGGAAGAACAGAATCCCTTGGCGGTGGTGCTGAGTTGCATCGACTCACGTGTGCCGGCGGAACTGGTACTGGATTTGGGAATCGGAGACATTCTCAGTGTTCGTGTTGCCGGTAATGTGATTGGGAATAAGTCGCTCGGTAGTATCGAATATGGTGTCGCTGTCGCCGGAGTCAAACTGGTGTTGGTGCTCGGTCACACGCGGTGTGGTGCGATCATGTCAACCGTTCAACTTTTGGGACGCAGCAATACCATCGAACAGATCGCAGACTGTTCTCACCTGGATTCGATCACCAATGAGGTCGAACAAAGTGTCGATCTGAAAGTCTGCAAAGGCTGGAACCAGATGAACCCTGCAGAGCAGGAGGCTTTCATGGATGAGGTCTCACGAAAAAACGTGCTGCGCAGCGTACATGAAATCATCGAACGGAGTGAAGTCATCCAAAAGTTAATGGACGCCGGCCAGGTGATGGTAGTGGGCGCACTGTATGACGTCAAAAGCGGAAAAATGGAATTTCTAACGGAACAGTCGACCGGAAAAGTAACGCAGGTTTAAGTTTCGTTTCCTAATTTGAAATGCACTGGATGCGGGATGACTTCCTTTATCTTCTCAGCTATTCCTCTTGCTGATTTACTTCGGGATATTGTATTGAGAACGAAGTCTGTAAACACAGACCAATAAAGCAGGCCTCTTTTCAGTTAGAAAAAGAGGCCTGCTTAGTATTGTTTTTATCACTCGTTTAAAAATCAGCGACGACCGCCGCGACCTCCGCTTGAACGGCCCGATGATCCGCGGCTGCCGCTCGAACGTGATGAACTTCCTCTGGAATAAGAGGAGCTACCTCTTGATGAAGAGGGGCTGCGGTTTGAGTAAGACGACCGGTTTTGCGAACCACGTGAAGAACTGGACGTTGATCTTTTCTGTGAATAAGATTGATTTCCCTTTCGAGAGGAAGCAGCAGCTTGAGACGAACGATTGATCTGCTGGTTCAACTGTCCCCAGTTTTTCTGCATGCTCTTCAAGCCGGATGAAATCTGCTGACTTGACGATTTACTGTAACGCGAGTTGGAAGCAGATGATTGACGGCTGGATCGTGATGACGCACTCCGGCTATTCCGACTGCTGGAATTGGCGGACCGTTGATTCGCCTTGGTTTGTCGGCTGCTGGCTGATGAAGAACCTTGACCGACCTGTCCATCGCCGAGTGTGCCGGTAGCCGAACCGTTTTGTGTGGTCACTGTTGAACTGACTTGGCCGTCCGCTGCCGTCGTACTCACCGCAGCAGAGCCTTTACTCGAATCGATACTGGTCGATCCGTTATAGGTTCCGTTTCCGTTACCGGTTGCGGTTCCGGAACTGTTATGCTGGACATCGGCGTAACCCCTGGTTCCTTGTACTGAAGTCGAAGACGAACGAACGCCACTTACAGAGCCGTCCGCGTTCTGGTTCAAACTGCCATTGGTGTTTCTTGTTCCGTACGCGTTGACGCCGGTGTTGGTGGCGACAGAACCGCTGGCCTGTGTGTTGTAGTTAGCACCCATTTGCGTTTGTGTGACAGAACCGGTGGCCTGACCGGCTCCCGCTCCAGAAAATCCATTCGATGTATTAACGGTTCCTCCGCCGGCTGCGCCGAAATACGTGGTGTCGCCGACGGTTGTTTTGCCTGCGATTCCTGCTCCGGTTACTGTACCCGAATTCCCCTGAGGACCAGTCACCGTGGTTGTAGCGGCACCAGCTCCCACTGTGGTCGCACCGTTCTGATAGACGACGCTCCCCCCTTGTGTGGCTCCGTTCACAGTATTGCCGTTTGGTCCAGTGTAGGTGGTGGCGCTACTGCCTGTGGAAGCGGTTGCATGTCCGTACGGTCCCGTGGTTGTTGTTTGCGTGGCGGAACCACTGACGTTTTCCCCTTGATAAGTTGCTGTTGTCGTGGTTTGATTCGGATGGGCATACGCCACATAAAGTTCAGAAACGTTTGCAGGCACAAAATAGCGACCGGCAACATAACCGGCGGCGGCGATATAAGCGGCCTGGCCCGTTAATGGGACGCCGCTGGCATTGACGAATTGTTCCGGCTGTTGTTCCAGTGCCGTGTCGACTTCGGCCCGCAATTTGTCGATGGCGCGCCAGACATCATCGGGTTGCGATTGATAAGCGCGGCCGAGTAGCGTCGTCGTGGCGATATGATCTCCCAGTTGCGCCAGAATATCAGGATACTGTTTTAACTTTTCCACATTCGCATCTGTTACCTTATTGAATTGTTGCACGCGTTGTGCAAATCGACCGCCGCCAAATTGAACTCCGTTTTGTTTGGTGGCCTTGCGAATGGCCAGCGGATGTTGAGACGCCTGCAGAATGGTTTCGACCAGGTCATCAGGATAGAAGGCGATGCCCGTGACCAGGCTTTCGAGTGCGCGAGGTGATAATGTTTTCTGCTGCATGATGGCGCCCGGCTGTTGCGCGCTGGCGACGCCGGATTGAAGCATGAAACAGACTCCCGCTGTGATGGCGATCATTCCTTTGAAGTAATTCTGTGAAGTTGATGACATCGATTTCCCCGTTTTATTCTGAGTGTTGTGAATAGTTGCTTCTCGATTCACATCTTGTCTTCTCTGATGTTTTACGAACTTGTCGTGCGCAGGTCTTTATTCATATAGCTTAGTTTTTTGAACCAGACTGAAATGGATTTCAGGAAAATGAAGTATTTCATGAACTGCTTCCCTGTAACCTTACAAACACAAGTAAAACGATGTTCAAAGACAACATGTTGCCAAAAAGAAACAACACACGGTTCCTCTCAAAACCATGATGTTTGCCCCGCGTCATGAATACTCAACACTGTTGAAGACGGTTTCAGAAACCAGAGAAAAATATTGAGATTTGCTGAATCGTTCTGGAATCAAAACAAAAATAATTCGAAACGAAACCGGAACTCATGTGTTAGGTTAGTATCATCACAGAACGCGAGATTCGAACGCGCCGCAGGCGATAGAAATCGGAGGCTCGACAGTTCTGTATTCAAAGAGATCTCATGTCAGCAAACACAAAAATCTTCGTGCGACTGACCACGTTTTGAATGATGTCACGCTGACTCTGTGTGTGCCTGTCGAATGAGCTTTAATGGCACTGACTCTTCATTCCTGTTTCTGATTCGACGCGCAGCCATATTTCTTTCCATGCGGCTGCTCATTCCTTTTTTATCAATTTCGAACAAATCAAAAAACGTTGTTGAATATGGTCGAGCTGCCACGCATTCCCTGATATAGTAGCAACAGAAATCTCAGCGACCATCAGGGGAGAGTCTGGTATGAAGTCGAAACAATCATACGTTGATGAAACTGCACAGTTCATCAAGTCGAGATTATTAAGCCGTCGCGAATTGCTCCGTACTTCAGGTGGGGGAATCGGCTTAATGGCTTTGAATTCTCTTCTCAAAGCAGATGGTGTTGCGTGTGCCTCTGATTCTTCCAGTTCTCTGAAACCAAAAACGCCCGATTTTCAGCCCCGCGCGAAACGTATGATCTGGCTGTTTATGCACGGCGGCCCGAGTCACGTTGATTTATGGGACCCGAAAACAGATCTCATCAAGTATGCAGGCCAGCAGCTTCCCGACAGTTTTGGTGAAGTCATGACGCGGCGGAAAGTCGCGAAGAATCCGTTGCTGGCACCGATCAAGCCGTTTCGACGGCGTGGAGAATCGGGGTTAGAAGTCAGCGATTTCCTGCCGCATACCGGGGCGCTGGTAGACGATCTGTGTGTGGTGCGATCGCTGCACGGTGATAGTGTGAATCATCCGCAGTCGGTTTATCAAATGAATACCGGCAGTATTCTCATGGGGCATCCCAGTGTGGGGAGCTGGATGGCGTACGGGCTGGGTTCAGAGAATGCCGACATGCCTGCGTTTGTTGTGATGCCGGACCCGGGGGGAGGCGTAAAGGGAGGGCCGCCGGCCTGGGGCAGCGGTTATCTGCCGGCGACGTTTCAGGGAACCACGATGCGGCCGGGGCAAACGCCGATTTTAAATCTGAAACCTCCCGCATCGATTTCGTCGCGACAGCAACGAGCCACGCTCGATTTAATTCAATCGATGAATCAGCGACATCAAGCGGCCCGCGATCAGGACGATGTATTATCTGCGCGGATTGCCGCTTATGAATTGGGCTTTCGGATGCAGACGGCGGCGCCGGAAATTGTCGATCTCACACAGGAGACGCAGGAAACGCAGACGATGTATGGTTTGGATGATCCCCAGACGCGGGATTTCGGTGAACGCTGCCTGCTGGCACGACGCATGGTGGAACGCGGCGTGCGTTTTGTACAACTTTATTCTGGCGATACGATTGGCTGGGATGCACACAGCGATGTTACAAAGAACCATACAGACTATTGTCGTAAAACGGATCAGCCGATTGCCGCCTTGCTCAAGGATCTCAAACGTCGCGGGCTGCTGGAAGATACACTGGTTGTCTGGTGCGGTGAGTTTGGTCGAATGCCGATGAGCGAACAGGGTAAAGGCCGCGATCACAATCCCTGGGGGTATTCCGGCTGGTTGGCGGGCGCCGGGATTACAGGCGGTCGCTCTTATGGTGCCACCGATGCGATTGGCTTACGCGCGGTCGAGAATAAAGTTCATGTCAATCAATTTCATGCCACGCTACTACATTTAATGGGGCTGAATCATGAAGCGTTAACCTATTTCCATAACGGTCTGGATGAGCGTCTGATTGGACCAGCGGAAGTAGATATCGTGAAAGGACTCCTCACATGATGCGTGCCTGTGTGCTCACTT
>Ga0222653_1001604_pt1 | contig 10807 bp, 10 predicted proteins | sample AntAcemetagen419_FD_179856 | JGI IMG/M metagenome (GOLD analysis project Ga0222653, IMG submission 179856) | Saline water microbial communities from Ace Lake, Antarctica - #419 | ecosystem: Environmental > Aquatic > Non-marine Saline and Alkaline > Saline | place: Antarctica: Ace Lake...
CGGCGTTGAAGGTTTGGATACGGCGGCAGCAGCAGCGGGTTTCGCTGGCTCGGCAGGTTCCACAGGCTTGGGTGCCTTGGCCGCTTTTTCGGCCTCGATCGCAGCAGCTTTTTCTTCGTGCTCGCGTTCGATGTCAGCAGCAGACTTCACGAAGACGCCCTCGGGCAGCTTCGGTGCAGCGGGCGCAGCAGGCTCTTCAGCGGGAGCATCGACTACTTTAGGCTCGGGTTCGGGCTTGGGAGCTTGAGCGGCGAATTCTTCGCGAAAAGCGTCAGCGGAAATGTTATCAACGGTGCTGGAAGCGCTCTTCACCTCGAAGCCACGACTTTTCAGGAGCGCAATCAGCTCCTTGTTCTCCATTCCGATTTCTTTGGAAAGTTGGTGTATACGAACACTCATAAATGAGTTATCTCTTTAAGTCTGGTTATAACGGGTGGGAAAGCGCGCAGAGGGCGACTAGCCGTTTTGATTAAAAAATGCAGCGACCTTGGCAATCACGTCGGACGCTTCGTCTTCAGTAAAGCCGGTGCCGACAAGATCTTCGGCGGTGACGCCCTCGAACACTTCGGGGCTGGCGAAACCAATCGCGACTAAGCGCTGAGCCACTTCTGGATGCAGGCCGGCTATGGCGTTGAGACCTTCGACCGCTTTGGCCACCTTCTCGTCGAAGCCGACGGCTTCTTTCTCTTCCTTAGCGATGTCGAGCTTCCAGCCGAGGAGGCGTGAAGTCAGCTTAGCGTTGAAGCCACGGCGACCGATCGCGATCGAAAGATCGTCTTCCGCCACTTCAAAATGAATGCGGCGTTCGCCCTCGTTGACCTTAATGTTCTTGGGAACTGCAGGCTTGAGAGCTTCTTCGAGCAGTTGCAGCGGATCTTGGTAAAAACGGATAATGTCGATTTTTTCGCCGCCGAGCTCACGCACGATGGTTTTAACGCGAGCACCACGTGCACCGACGCATGCGCCGACAGGGTCGACCTTAGGATCGTTGCTGTTGACAGCGATCTTAGTGCGATACCCAGCCTCGCGTGCCATGGCTTCGATCGAAACAGTGCCGTCTGCGATCTCGGTAACTTCGAGCTCAAAGAGGCGGCGCACAAAGTTAATGTTTGAGCGAGAAAGGATGATGTCAGGGCCGCGGTTGGTCTGCTCGATTTTCAGCAGCAGGCAGCGGATGCTTTCGCCCGGGGCATAATCTTCGCCGGGCACGCGCTCGCGAGGTGGCAGGATCGCCTCGGCCTTTCCCAGATCGATGATCAGATCGCCGCGCTCACGGCGACGAACGATGCCCGTTACGATATCACCGACGGTGTCTTTATAATCGTCATAGATGCGATCCTTCTCGAACTGGCGGATACGCTGCATGATCGCTTGGCGCGCAGTCTGGGCAGCAATGCGCCCGAGGTAAGCAGGATCGACTTCCTTTTCGATCGTGCCACCAACTTGCACCTCTGGATTGATTTGGCGCGCCTTTTCAACATGGATTTCAAGATCCGCATCGCCCACAGAATCTACCACCTGCAAGACAGTCCACGCCTTGAGGGCACCCGTCTTCGGATTAATAATGACACGGATATCTTGCCCCGCACTCACGCCCTTTTGGGCAGCGCTCGCGATGGCACTAGAGATGGCTTCGATCATGTCTGGACGACTGATCCCCTTCTCTTTTTCCATATATTCTAAAACTGATAGTATCTCGTGGCTCATTGGGTGCTAAAAATAAAAAAAGCAGGCTAGGCCCGCTTTTAAGTGTTGCTCGATTTAAAAGTGAAATCGGCAGAGTAGAGGAGGCTAAGGTCTTGTCAAGGTACCTTGTGGAGCGGATTTGATGAGATTCTTCAGCCTAGATATAAATAGCCTGTGTATTTATATTACTAGATATAAATAGCCTGTGTATTTATATTAGGTTGACATCGTTTTGCATGCCTCAAATCTCTTCCTATGAAATCTCGAAAACGTATACTCATGGATGATCGTTCCGCGGTTTACCATGTGGTGAGCCGCACGGCTTATCAGTCGCTTCTTTTCAATCATACTGAAAAGGAAATTTTCGTTCGTCTTCTCTTTCAGCAGGCGGCTTTTGCGGGGCTTGAGGTGCTGGGCTACTGTATTATGAGCAATCATATCCACCTGCTGCTCAGGGTCTGTCCGATTGATGCGCTGACGGACGATGTTCTGCTGGAACGCTACCGAGACTTCTATGGCGCTCATAAGGTGCCGCAATCGTCTTACTCCTTCGAAGAGCTTACCCATATTCTGCAGTCTGGGGGCGACGAGGCAGAAATCGCCCGTCAACGACTGCTCTCCCGTATGGGCGACCTGCCTGCCTTTATGCGCGAATTGAAACAACGCTTCACCATTTGGTATAACCATAAGCACGCTAACAAGGGCACCATCTGGGCCGCTCGCTATAAGAGCCTGATCGTGGAAGACTCCCCGGAGAGCCTCACCCGTGTGGCCGCCTATTTGGATCTGAACCCTGTCCGCGCAAAGATCGTCGAAGACCCGAAGGATTACCGCTGGTGTGGCTACGCTGCGAGCATCGGTGGTAACCGCATTATGCGGGCAGCCATGGTCGAGCTATTTGGGCAAAAGCACGATTATACCGAAGCGCTTCAAAATTATCGGCTCATTCTTTTTGGAAAGGGCTACCTGAGTAAAGGAACCGTTCATTCGGATACGGGCTCCGTCTCTGCGGAAAAGCTGGAAGCTGTCATTCGCAGCGGGGGCAAAGTGCCTGTGCACGAATTGCTGCGCTTGCGAGTGCGTTACTTCTCGGATGGGCTTGCGCTGGGGTCGAAGTCGTTTGTGGAATCTGTCTTTCAAGAGCACCGCAGTGCCTTCGGAGCGAAGCGCAAACGAGCAGGCACCGCCCTACCAGCTGGATCATGGGGGCAACTGCACGCGTTGCGCAACTTGAAGCGTCGTGTGTATTCATAGCTAAGGTGGGGTGAACGAGATTGTAAATACTTTCTCTGAAGTGTGCTTCGTCCCACATTTGTTTTAACATTTTGATCAGGCTGGAAGGGACTCCTTCGCCGGATGCTTTTAGCTTTTTGAATTGATATTGAACATCACTCTCGGGCAAATCGCAGACATTCATAAAAAACATGATGAAGCTGGGCAAGATACTTCGGAATCTGTCGCTTTCTTCCAGGTCGAACCCATAAGGCATTTTCTCCATGAGCCTCGGTGCCTTCGTAAAAAAGGCATCGCGGACGCCGAGGCAATAGCTGTCGAGCATGAAGACGCCTGCTTCGACTTTCGCGGGCTATTTGATGCGGAGGGCGATGACTTGGCCTTTGCCGACTCCATCTTCAACGAGACTTTCAGATAGATAAGCGATGTGGGTGGTTGCCATGTTTCGAGAAATCGCAGCGAAATCGCCAGCCAATTAATGCTGGAATTGCGGAATGATTTTCTGGCTTAAATTCCCTAAGGGTGACTGAGGGTGCCTGAGGGTGCCGCGCGCGACGACACCATATTTAAATTGTGCAGCCACCTGAGCCTGTGCTTGCTTTGAGCTGATAACGGCCCTCTTTGAAATCGGCAAAATAGCAACTGATGCGTGGATGCTCGACTGGCTGGCCGCTAGCGTCTTCTGCGAGGTTGGATTGGGCGACATAGGTGCTGAGACCACCGCTATTGTGCACTAATATATGATACCACGGCTGTTCGCGGGGAGGTTGGGTCTTGTTGGTCTGATACCAAGTATTGCCCGCCATGCAGCACGCATCCACCGCGACGACTACGCCGCGATAGCCGTAGAGCTGGTGGGTCACAACTACGCCGAGGTTGTAATAAATACTTGGGGTTGCCCCTCCTTCAAAATTTGTAAGTCCTATTAACACTAATCATTAGCTTAATCAGCTCGGCAAATTCTTCAAGCCTCGGACTGAAAAGCTTCCAAAATTTCTGCGACGGGTCGAATCGCTTCGGGTGGGAATAGGCTATTTATGCGGTGGATCACTTGCTGGATGATACCATCGGGGCAAGATGCGCCGCCGGTCAGCAGGATGCGTGGCTTATCGACAGCGGTTTTTAAAAAGGGACGCTCTTCTTCTACCGTTGCGGGTGCGGCACCGGTGAGATTGTAGGGGAAAATATAGTGCCGGACTGATTCTAACGAGAGAATGTTAACCTCTGACTGGATGTAATGCGCCGCCTCCCCGAAGCGCTCTTCGCATACGCGGTAGAGCTGGAAGGTGTTGGAGCTGTTTTTGCCTCCGACGACTAGCGCCACATCGATAGGTTGCTCGACGGCTTTTTGCAGCGCATCTTGGTTGACTTGGGTAGCATAGCAGAGCGTATCGCCTTTGCCCTTCGACCAGAGGTGATTGGCGACTTTTGACTCGCCGAACTTTGCGGCGATGACGTCGCGTAGGTAGTCGATAATCGAAAGAGTCTCGTTGCGTAGCAGTGTGGTTTGGTTGACTACGGCGATTTTTTCCAGATCACACAGTGGGTCGAAATTGTCGGAATAGAGTCCAGCGAAAGAGGCTTCGAAGAGATCGGTTTTTTTGGAGGTATCGGTTTGGATCACTTCGGCTAGGCGACGGGCGTGCTCCATATTACGAATCATGAGTGCGGGACCGTAACTGGAGCTGTTAGAGAAAGTGGCCTTGGTCTCTTCGTGCTCGGACTTGCCGTGGATCAGCACGGTATAGCCTTCCTGCGCATAGCGCCGAGCGGCCTTCCAGACTTTTTCCACCAACATGCACGTGGCATCGTTTTCGCGGATCGACAGGCCTCGGCGGATCAGGCGCGCCTTGTCTGCGTTGGTCGCCCCGAAGGCTGGGATAATCACGATATCTTCTTCGGTAAGCTGGTTCCAGAGCGCTCCGGAATCGTCTTTACTGTTCGCGATGCTGCCATCGGCTCGTAAGGGAAGCCCCTTGTCCGTCTGCAAATAACGCAGCCCTCGCGCCAGCAGATCCTTGTTTACAAAAGGATTATGGATCAGCTCACTCAGCATGAAAACGCGGCGATCGGGGTGCAGAGCTACGGTTTCGTAGGCGCGCTCGATCGCGTTTTGCACGCCAAGGCAGAAGCCGAAATGGCTGGGGATGACGTAGCTGACTGCGCCGAAATCAAGCACGGCCGGATCCCCAGAGGTTTTTTCTTTGGTGCGCCTTACCTCTTTGATCACTTGGCAGAGCACACTTTGGTAGAGCGTCTCAGAACGATCGTCGATGTAAACAGCACGATTGCGCTCCTTATTCGTGCGAAAGCGGAAGATGTATTCGTTCTCTCCCATACCTAGGTAGGGAATACGGTAAAGTTTGGAGTCGATGGCCTGCAAAACCTGCGTTAGTTGCGGGGTCAGGTGTAATGCGCTCAGATTGTAAAGAGTTTGCCATTCCTCGGTCGTCTTTCCCTGATCCGCTGCTCTTTCTGTGAGCACAGCACAGAAAATGGGTGTCGCTCCGGCTTCGATATTGACCCGAGTGAGCTCGTGCCAGTCGTGGTTACCCTTGTCAACGTTCGCTAGATTCCAGCCGTCTCGGTCGTCTTTTGTCACTAAAAGGCGATTATGGGAATCAAAAAGCAGTCGGATTGGAGCCATATTTGCAATTACTGCCAGTGAAAGATGATCGGCTTATCAATTTCCGAGCTGAGACTATGATGTAAGGAGCAACCTTTGGCCGCTTGCTCGACTGGACGCTTTTGCTTGGTGTCAAATTTAGCAGGCAGCCATATTTCAGTGCTCTGCTCAATAATGCGGCGCGGGCGATAACTAGACAGTTCTTTTTTAACCATTCACAGAAGCCTACCAATTATTTCGTTTGGGTCAATCCGTATGGATATCTGATGGTAAATAAGGAAAACAAAGAACAAATGATAAATACCCTGTGTATTTATTTTAGACCGGTTTGTATTGCACCACCATAAATACCCTGTGTATTTATTTTAAACTGGTTTGTATCGTCTGTCCCTCTACATTCTGCGGTTGCACACTTGCCGCGCCCAACTAATGTCCTGAGAAATTTCGAAAACGTCCCCGATAGGAAAACCATGTTTCAAGTCAATTTCAGCGAACAAAGTATGCACGAGCTCAACCAGCTCAATACGCGCTCTCAAATGCTTCTGGTGGAAGTGGTCAGTACGCTTCAGCAAGAGCAGCTGGACAATCCAAACGAGGAGCTGGGGCGCTTCCACCGTAGCGGCAAGACTTACTACCGGGTGCGAGCTGGCGAATTTCGCATCTACTTTGAACAAAAGAATGACGCTCTCTTCGCTCACTACATCCTGCATAAAAATACCCTCTCCGACTTTGTTTTTCGCTTCAAACTACCGTTCGCTGAGGAGTTTATGGTTGAGCAAGACGATTCTTTTTGGAAATACCTCGAATCGCTGCGTCACAAGGACGATACGGCGAAATAACACTCAAGCGTATGACTGGGACTAAAGAAAATACCGATAAGCTGGATGAAAAATCAGCCGAAATGATTGAAAAGTCGCGCCACCAATACGCTGATTCGGGCGAAGCTAGCCACATTTATTTACTGCCTAACAGTTTAACAGCTGGAAATCTTTTTTTTGGCTTTCTGGCGATTCTCCGCTGCATTCAGGCAAACTATGAAACGGATCCGGTGATTGTGACCCAGAACTACACGCAGGCAGTCTGGTTCATTTTGTTCGGAGTTATTTGCGATGCGCTCGACGGGCGCCTGGCTCGACTAGGTGGCCGCGAGTCGCTATTTGGTAAAGAGTTCGACTCAATCGCGGACATTATCTCGTTCGGTGTCGCTCCTGCTTTGATGATGATTTTCTTAGTGTTGACGCCCACTGTCGATAAATACCCGATCTTCCTCCAAATCAGTTGGTTAATTGGCTTCGTTTACCTGCTGTGCGCGGGCGTTCGCTTAGCGCGTTTCAACGTATTGACTCACCCGATGCTGCCCCCGGCCGAGCGGCTTAAAGGAACGAAGGATTTCCTCGGCTTGCCTGTTCCCGCCGCTGCCGGAATGATCGCATCGCTAGTACTAGTCATCACGAGCTTAGAGACACCCACTTTCGACTCGCGCAGTCTAGCACTGCTGATTCCGCCCTTCATGCTGGCAATTGCTTATTTAATGGTTAGTAATATCCCCTACCCTAGTTTCAAAGAGGTCGACTGGCAAACACGGACTAAGATGCGCAGTTTCATCGTCCTTATCTTAGGACTCGGCACCGCCTTCTTCTTCAAAGAGTTCACTTTCGCTATCTTGTTCTTCGCCTACATCGCCTACGGCCCCATTCGATACTTTAGCCGTGTTTATCGAGCACGCCAACGGCTCAAAAAGGAGACCAAATCCTCCAGTGAATAACTTGCGAACAAGCACGAATAGTCTGTGTGTTTGAAAAAACTTATTCCAATTATTAACTGAACCATCAATCCCTTCACCTACTTTTACACATAAAAAATCTCACTTTAAGTGTTTTTAAACAAGCACTTAAAAAGTTTCTCTCACTACTCACCCCCCTTACTGTTACTAAGAGATTTATATATTAAAAAAGAACTCTTATATAAGCATTGCCAGTAAGTCCAAAAGTCCGACAAATTCTCTACCATGAAGTTTAAGATCAACCAAGATCATTTCAGCAACGGTCTCCAACAAGTTCTCAATGTTGTCGCGACACGTTCCACCATGCCCATCCTCAGCAACGTGCTGATCGAAGCCGAGGAGGGACACATTTCGCTGACCACCACGAACCTCGACCTCGGTATTCGTTGCCGTATTAAGGCCGAAGTCTCCGAGCCTGGCAGCATCACTTTGCCCGTGCGCAAACTCGCTACCATCATTCGCGAGCTTCCCGTCACCGAAGTTTTCATCGAGATCAGCGAGAAGAACCAAGCCAAGATCACTTCCGGCGGTTCACTTTTCAAAATCATGGGGATTAGCTCCGAAGAGTTCCCACCGCTGCCTACTTTTGAAAATCGCAAAGTGTTCGAGCTCGCGCAGGAAAAGATCGTTGGTATGCTTAAGAGCGTCTCCTATGCCCAATCCACTGATGAGAATCGCTATATTCTCAACGGCGTGTATTTCAACTTCACGGATGGAAAGCTCACGCTGGTGGCGACTGATGGTCGCCGCTTGGGGCTCACTGCGCTAGATCTAGAAATAAGCGAAGAGAATGCAGGTAGCCTCATTCTCCCTGCCAAGACCGTCGCTGAGCTAGAGCGCCTGATGGGCAAGGGCGAAAAGGTCAAAATTGCGTTTAACGACCGTCAAGCCGCCTTTGAAATCGATATCGACGAATCGGGCGATTCCGGACTCGTCGATCACTTATACCTCGTCTCGAAGATCGTAGAGGGCAACTACCCCAACTACCGCCAAGTCATCCCCAAAGAGACCGAGCACCGCGTCAAAATCGAGCGCGAGCTGATGCTTGAGTGCGTGCATCGCGCCGCGCTAGTGACTTCCGACAAAAGTAATTCTGTAAAAATAAAGGTCAGCAAAAACCTACTAGAAATCTCTGGCTCTTCGACCGAATACGGCGAGTCTCACGAGTCGATGGCCATCGCCTACGATGGCCCTGAAGTGCAAGTCGCTTTCAACCCGCAGTTCTTGATGGAGCCACTCAAGGCGCTGACCAAGGACGAAGTCTTCTTCGAGTTCAAAGACGAGCTCAGCCCCGGACTCTTCAAGACGCTGGATAACTTTATCTGTGTGATCATGCCACTGCGGTTAAACTAATTTGTGACGGAAACCTCAGAACAATATCAGTGGCTACTCTTCACCGTAGCCATTATCACGGTGCTGCTACCGATGTTAGGGAGTCGCTTTTCGATCCCCACGTTTCTAATTATCGGGCGTTGGCTGCGTTGGTTTCTTTTCGCCGCACTCTTTGCTTATTTTCTAAAGGCTTTTGAGTTATCCTTTCGTGCCGACTGGGTACATCTGCTTACAGGTTTTGCCCTCTGGTTTGTCTTAGAGACCGGCTATAACTGGATCGCCATCAAAGCGCTCAGCCGCAGTGAGCTACCACTTTTCCCAAAATTTTATGAAAACGAAGACGGCGACGAATGGCCGGCCGACAAGCGCTTCATCGAGCTCAAAGATTGGCTACGCGCTGAGAAATACGCACGGCTTAAAGCGCTCAAAGCCGAACTCTTTGCAGGCACTTACCTACGCGCTTCGATTTACGAGAGTCAGGATCAACTCACTCGTATCCAGATTCTTTTTCTACCAAAGCGCAAAGGCGGCGCCACCGCGTGCTACACCATTAGCACACAGGCCAAAGACGGCGCGCGCGTCATCACAGATAATCTATTTCTCCCTTACGGAGGCTACTACCCTGAGAGTTGGGACATGTGCCGTAAGCCATTGAATGGTTCTCTGCGCAGCCTGCTAGCGCTCCATCGGAGACGCGTGCTCCAAATTAAAGTAGAGCCCACTCCTGTCGAAGACGACGCCTTAGAAGAGCTCAACGATCAGCAACGCATTTTAGAGCGTTTAAACACCGAAATCGGCTTCCTAGTGCCCCGCCCCCGGCAAGAAGAAGAAGGCAAAATCACCTCTGACGGCTGCTATCGATTGTGGAAAGAAATGTGGCTATTGGCCTACCTAGGTAGGTCTTGCGCTTGAGTTTCTAAACGTAGGGGCTTATACGCCGGAGGTGTTCACCAAACGAATACACCACGAATGGCGGGTATTCGCATTACAGGGAGGGCGGTTGTCTCAACCGCTGCGTGATTCAGTCCAGTCCTTGGCGCTCCATTTCGTCTTCGTCCCAGCCGAGATAGTGTCCGAGTTCGTGGAGGAAGGTGATGCGGACTTCTTGACGGAATGTCGGCAGATCGGCATCGGCTTCGTCCCAGAGGTTTTCGAGGTAGAGGTGAATTTGCGGGGGGCTGGGCAGCAGGGTTTCACCGCGTTCCTCGACGGTTTCTCCAGAAAAGAGGCCGAGTATATTTTCGCCCAACTCTTCGATTACGTCGGCATCGGGTAGGGCTTGCAGGTGCACGGGGAGTTCGGCTAGCGCCTCGCGGACACCGACGGGTAAAGTAGCGGAGAGCCGTTGAATCTCGGCGGCTGCGACTTTTTCGAGCGTCTTGTAGGAGGGCATGGCTTAATATTTGGCTTTAGCTTATCTCAGCGACCCGACTTAGCGCTACAAAAATGGATATAAAAAAGCCTCTTAGTTACGGGAGGCTTTTGAGATCTAGCCGTGGCGTGTCCGCTTGTTAGATGCCTTCTCCACGGTCTGATCGATGTAATCCGAACCGACGCCAGCGCTTGTAAGCGAGCACACCACGTTAGGGTGATTACCAAAACCTTGTAAACTACATCTCTAGCTGTGGACGGTCTGCTTTAGGCCAGTCGATGTGGTAGAATTTGCCGCGTGGTTGGTCGGTGCGTTCGTAGGTGTGGGCGCCGAAGTAGTCGCGCTGGGCTTGCAGGAGATTTTGCGGGAGGCGGGCGCTGCGGTAGCCATCGTAGTAGGAGAGCGCGGAGCTGAAGGTGGGCACGGGCACGCCGTGCTCCGCTGCGAGTGAGACGACTTTGCGCCAGCTCTTTTGGGCGGTGTGGATGGCCTCCGAGAAGTAGGGATCGAGCAGCAAGTTGGCTAGGTCGGCGTCGCGTTCGAAGGCTTCGGTGATCTTTTGCAGGAAGGCGGCGCGGATGATGCAGCCACCGCGGAAGATCTGAGCGATCTCGCCGAAGTTGAGGCTCCAGTTGTATTCCTTCTGGGCGTAGGCCATGAGCTGGAAGCCTTGGGCGTAGGAGCAAATCTTCGAGGCGTAGAGGGCTTGGCGGATCGCCTCGACCATCTCTGCCTTGTCGCCAGTGAAGGGGGCGGCTTCGGGGCCTTTGAGAAT
>Ga0222653_1001610_pt1 | contig 10796 bp, 10 predicted proteins | sample AntAcemetagen419_FD_179856 | JGI IMG/M metagenome (GOLD analysis project Ga0222653, IMG submission 179856) | Saline water microbial communities from Ace Lake, Antarctica - #419 | ecosystem: Environmental > Aquatic > Non-marine Saline and Alkaline > Saline | place: Antarctica: Ace Lake...
TTATCTGTTTTACCTAGAACAGGGCTTACTGTTAACAATCTAAATCAAACTCCAATATTATTAGCATCAGAAGCACAAAAGTCAACTACTTTTTTAAATAATAATACACAAAGATTTAATAACGTAGATGGGTTTACTGATATAGATGCTAGTTTAAATTTAGGAAATACAACATAATTTAATGGCTAGACGGTACGAAAATATAGGAATTCAAAAAACCATAAGCGGTAAAGTAGGGTATTTACCTACTCGCTATCCTTCACTTGTTCCCTCAAATAATGATACATACATTATAGCAAGAGCTGAGGATAGGTTAGACTTAATAGCTACGGATTTCTACGGAGATCCTACACTATGGTGGGTTGTAGCTATGGCAAATGATTTACCTGGGGATTCGATGTTTACTTCATTAGGCTTTCAATTAAGAATACCTGGGAATTTAAACGATGCTTTAAACGCTTATGATAAAGCAAATATTATTTAAATGTTATGGCTAATTATAAAAATATTGTTGGTTCTCCACCTTTAGACTATGTTCAAGATCAAATAAATAAAAGAACAGAGTTAATAAATAAAACCACTCATAGTTCAAATGATCTTCAATACTTAACTAATAGAAATAGTTGGCTTAGACTAAGTTCAGCTGCTATAATCTCCCCTTTACCCCCCGATCAATTAATTTTAAAAAATCTAGCTCAATCAGATATCCAAATCCAAATTGAACAAGCTCAATTAGACTCTACTTTTGTTACAGATTTAGCTCAAACTAATATTTTACAAGGTGGTACTATAAGTGCGGGTGGAGATAAAACAGTAATTAGAAAAGGATTTAAAGAAACCTATACACAAGGTACTACAGACAAATTAGGCTTTAAACCGATGCCTGGTATTACAAACGTAACTGTAGGTACAGGGGGTAAATGGCAAACTTTAATGCAAGCAGATATTGATTTTATCTGCTATGATTTAGATCAACTAGATTTAATGACTAAACTTTATATGAGTTTAGGAGTAACGGTATTTTTAGAATGGGGGCATACACCTTATTTAGATAATAATGGGCAATTACAAACTAATATTCGTCCCTTAGATTTTTTCAACCCAACTTTCAATACAAAAGAAAAATTACTTAAAGAAGTTACTAAAAAACGAAAAGATTCATTTGGAAACTACGATGGAATCCTAGGTACAGTATACAACTTTAGCTGGTCAGCAAATAACGATGGTTCTTATAATTGTAAAACCCAAGTAATGGGACCTGGTGGTATGGTTGAATCCTTAAGGATAAATACCTCAAATAACATTGATTTTGATAATTCTCCTGAAGATGAAAGTGAAAAATATTCTTCTGTTATAGAAAATGCTTTATTTTCTATAAAGAAATATTTAAATCTAGCATCCCTATACTTAGTAAAAAGTGACACTTCACAGGCAGGTTTACAAGGCGTAAAATCAGGTACAAAAACTATTCTAAAAGCTTTTAACAAAGTATCAATATCTAGCACATCAGCAACCACACATCAAAACTTTGGAGATTTCTTAAACACCATCTATTCCCAATCAACCTATCAAGGCCCCAAGTTTAAAAGTTCAACTGTAAACTATGGGGATAATGAATTATCTAAATATGGAAATGCTTGGCAAAAAGTAGCAGGAATTAAAGACAACAACGAAACAATACCTGAAATCCCCTCAGATTTTTATTCGGGATACTTAGGATATTTTAAAAGCTACGAAGATGATAAGGTTTTTACAACACCTTATATTACATTTGGTCACTTATTAACCTTAATTCAACACTTAGGGGTGTTTACTGAAGGAAATAATTCATCCTCTGACACTTCAGCATTCAAACCTGTAGTTTATTTAGATTATAACCCCGAAAATACTATAATATTAACAGGTGCTTTAGAAGCTAGTATAGATCCTACTACTTGTATGATACCTTGGTCTATTAAAAGTAGTTTAGTTAATGGTAAACAAAGAAAAGTTTTGGCTCCATTTTTTTACCCATTAGATATAAACAAACTCTCTACTTATGATTGGTTTAATAGTAGTAAAAAAGATGGAAATGCTTATAAAAACTTTAATATTTCATCTGTAGCAAAAAAGAGTTTAGCTGTTAATGAAGCAATAAACAGTCAAAGCTTTGGAGGGAAATTATTTAATGTTTTAATTAACATAGATTTTGCTTTAAAAAAATTAAAAGATTTATCTACTGGAACTGATGATAGAAGTGTTAGTTTAATATCTTTCATAGATGCTATGTTAGATGGTATAAATTTAAGTTTAGGTAAAATTAATAGTTTCCGAGCTTTTGCAGATCCCCTATATCCTGTAATTAGAATAATAGATGAAAATTTAATTGAACCACTGAAAGAACATATAACTGTACCTATTTATGGTACTAAATCTATTGTATATGATTATGGGTTTAGTTCTAAAATTACTCCTAAAATATCTGCACAAGTAGTAATTGCTACACAAGGATTACAAAATGGAGGTATAAAAGGATTTCCTGAAGATGTTTTATCCTATCAAAAATTAAATAATGATGTTAGAGATAGATTTTCTAAAGTAAAATATCCTGCTGTAAAATCAACAAACTATGAAGATGTAGCCAAAGATGAAAAAAAATATGTAAAAAGTTTACAAAAATTATATGATCACATATATAATGTATACTCTACAGATGCCGAAAAATCATTATCATCCTCAACAATTTCTAACTTAACAACACTATACTCAGATTTACAAAATAAACAACGTAAATTATCTAAATCTTCATTTCCTGGTGGGATCCTACTTCCATTAGAGTATAACATAACCTTAGATGGCATTTCAGGTATATTGCCTTACAATGCTTTTAAGGTACCTGATAATCGTTTACCTAAGAAATATAAAGGTAGAGTAGCATTTGCTATATTTTCTATTAACCATTCTTTTGATAATAATAATTGGACTACTACTCTAAGAGGACAAACTATTATGTTAGACCAAACTCCAATAGCAGATAATAGAATTATTAGTGAAACTCCTGAAGTTTTACCCACTAGACGAATAAACCCAGAACAAGAAGAATTAATATCTAATTCTTATCCGGGAGTAGTAAATACAACAGCATTTGAAACTACTCCTTCTCCTCAACAATCAGCTACAGGTACACCTTTAGATATATCTCAACAACCTTTAAGTAACATAAACCCCCTCACTGGAAAAGTTAATCCTGATCTACCAGGTACAGTAGCTTTACCTCAACAAATATTTTCAAATAACGATGTTCCTGTTATTTCAAACTTTATTAAAAAACTTGAAGGTTTTGAAACAAGTTCATATAATGATAGAGGAAGTTTAAGAATAGGATATGGTAGTGATACAATTACTAGAACAAACGGTAGCATTGAAAAAGTAAAATCCAATAGTATTGTAAATGAAGCAGAAGCTAACCTAGATTTACAAAGAAGAATAATCCAAGATTTTAAACCTAAAGTTCAAGCTCGTTGTAAAGAATTAGGAGTAGATTACACCCAATTACCACTTAAAGTTAAAGTTGTATTTGTAGATTGTGCTTACAATTACGGATCACTTTGGTACGATATAATTAGATCGTATATTAATGGAGGAAAAGATGGTCTAATAGCTGAATTACAAAGAAGAGCTGGAGATGGTGCTAGCCAGGTTCCATCACGTAGAGCAGCAGAAATTAAATATTTACAAGGATAATGAGTTACTACCCTAAAAAAATGGTAAATATCAATTTATATACTTCTGGAAATGAGTATGTAAATTCTACAAATGGTCAACCATATTCTGGTCCCTATCATCAAATGTATGATGGATCAGTATATAGCGGTATAGACCCAACAGATCCTAATAGAAACCCCTTGGATGTATCACGGAGTAGCATTGTTCAAACCAACCAAGTATTGCCTATAAGAAATAATCTTGATTATTCCCAATTAAATAGAACAAATCAAGAACTGTACGAATATGGTAAAGACCCTGATTACTTTGTAGTCCAACCTACGGGAGATGATTATAAAAGGGGTACTATAACACGTTACTTTTCTAGACGTAAAAACCAAACCCCACCAGAAATTAGAGAAATATCTAAACCTACATTTGACGATATATCTAGACAAGGCCGAGAATATAATTATGCCTTATGGGACGTAATTAGTATGTTCTGGAAAATAACAGGGCCCCTAAATGATTCAAAAAATAAGAATGGTGTGCTAACAGCTGGTATTGTAAATACAAACGAAAGGCTAAGAGCCTCTGCTAACCAACAAATGAGAGGTATAAAATCATATCTTAACGACCTCATCCAATACTCAGTTAAAACAGATCTTGAAATTATTTCTGGACAGTATACGGGTGGTGGAGATTTTACAGTAAGACAAAATAATAGTGACTTTATAGGTTATTACCATATAATGGCCGATGGTACTATTATGGATGGTGGTACTCACGAACAAACTACAAACGTAATTATTTTAGCAGGAAATGTGTTAGTTCAAAACCAAATTAATACATTAGTAAGAATAGCATTAGGTAAATTAGGTTCATCATAGAATAGTTCGTATATTTACCCAAATAAGAAAAGGTTATGTTTTATATTGTTGAGACACCCCAACAACTTACGAATCTACACTGTTTAGGAGACGAATGCTACATTAGCATCATCCCCCTAAATGACGAGTACCATTCAGCCTTAACATCACCCTGCCTTATATATTTTAGAACTTTAAATAGTAAAGGATATATATTTCCTATAAACCATAGTGAAGGGTTTAGCCTTAAATTAAAAGATGTTTTAGAGTGGATAGATTCAAAGTATAAGAATATCTATACCCGAAATAAAAAAGAATGTTTATATTATTTTAATAGTAACAAATTAATTGACATACAATATGACAACAATAGAGCATATACTACTGGGATTCGTGATTGGTTTTATAGGTTATATCCTAATAAACCGTTTACTAATTCACTGGTTCCTATATCAAAGCATTATGAAGAACAGGAAAAGATCTTCGAAGAGGTCAAGGCCCAACTTGAGACAAGCCCAAATGGATTTTATAACGAAGCATACCCTGAAGTCTTCAAATCAATCGAGCAAGAAGGGATAAAGATAGATCCTATCCTATTCGATAAACACTTTAAATATCACGAAAAAAATTGGTTTATAAAGGACGATACTGTCTATACAAAATATAACTTGTATAATTTAACAACTCGTCCTACAAACTCTTTTAATGGAGTTAACTTTGCCGCACTAAACAAAAACGATGGCTCACGAGCAGCCTTTATCCCCAAAAATGATTTATTCTTTGAATTCGATTACGATGCATACCACGTACGTATTTTGGCGAAACTCATTAACTATCAACTAGATAATGGATCGGTACACACCCAACTGGGCCGTATGTACTTCCAAAAGGACACGCTGACAGACGCCGAATATAGCCAATCTAAAGAACTTACATTTAAGCAATTATATGGGGGTGTGTTTGACCAATACAAAAACATACCATTCTTTAAACAAATGACAGAATATGTAAATATTCTTTGGAAAAATTTTAACGAAACAAAACAACTTGAATTAGTTGGAGGTAAAATATTATTATTTGACCAAATCATAAACCCAACCCCAAACAAAATACTAAACTACATCATCCAATCAGCGGAAACCTATAATAATGTAGTGTCTGTAAAACGAGTTATAGAATATTTGGATAACAAAAAAAGTAGTGTTATATTATACACATATGATTCGTTCTTGATAGATTATTCTAGAGAGGACGGGAACGGAACATTAAAAACAATTAAACAATTATTAGAACAGGACGGTTACGTGGTTAAAGTCGAATATGGACTCAATTACGATTCTCTCAACAAAATTTAAAAATGACTACACCCACAACAGTTACACAAAACCACTACATATTTATAGACAGTGAAAATTTCTCACTAGACTACGATATGAATAAACTATTTTGCACGTTTACCACTAAGGACCAGCTAGACACTACCATAGAGACTATAAAATCACAATATCAAATCTTATTTAATAAGATATTTGTGCTTTATATTGAGTCAACAAACGAATACGTGTGCACATATAATGTAGATTCATTTAATATGTCTAATACTATATTAGATAATACTATACTTTTGCATAGAAAAAAAGAATCCAATACCCTTTATACAATAAATGCTTTAAATGATTTAATTCGAGAATTAAATGGTGGGAAAGCTGACCCAAGCTATAGAGTCAGTTGGCAAGAATATAGAAATTGTATCTTACTAACTACTAGTGGAGAACTAAAACGACTGGATACTAAAATCCACGAAATTTTAAATTTCTAATAAAATATTTGGCTTCACGGAGGAGCCTTATTATATTGAATCGTTATAAATTAAAACAAACAATTAGTTATGGATTTAAGTGTTATCTCAAGCAAGTTAGAACAACTTCAAACACCACAAGGCCAAGGTTCAGGCCAAAAAACAGACCGCTCCCTTTATTTTTGGAAAGCCCAATTAGGTAAACATCAAGTTAGATTTGTCCCTTCAGCAGTGAACAGGGATAACCCATTCCAAGAAGTGTATTTCCATTATGGTATTGGAGGTAAAACAATGATTTCACCAATTAACTTCGGTGAAAAAGACCCAATCGTAGAATTTGCAAAAGAATTACGTAAAACATCTGAACCCGAAAACTGGAGGTTAGCTAAGAAATTAGAACCTAAGATGAGAACATTTGCCCCCGTTATAGTTAGGGGTGAAGAAGAAAAAGGTGCCCGTTATTGGGAATTTGGTAAGCAAATCTATCAAGAATTATTATCATTAGCAAATGATGAAGATATAGGAGACTACACAGATATCGAAAACGGATTTGATATGACTATAGAGGTAACTAAAGGTAACCCTTATAATGAAACCGCAGTCCGTATTAAACCAAAACAAACTCCCCTATCCCCAGATGCTACTAAAGCAGACACCTGGACTAAAGAACAACCTGAATTGTTTAAATACTTTAAAAAGTATTCTTACGATGAAATGAAAGAGGCTTTATCTAGTTTCCTAAACCCCGAAGAAAGTGAAGAGCCCACCCAATCCGGTACACCTTTAGATACTATTGTCCCAAAAACACATCTATTAGATGGTTCTCCATTAGCTGAAGATGTACAGGTAAAAGAAAAAAAGGATAGTAAAAACTTTGGCTTAAATGTTAAAACAAAAGAAGCATTTAACGAAAACGAATTCGAGGATTTATTTAAATAACTAAAACCAATTTATGGCAAAGAAAACAACAAGCCTTGGAGGTGATATCTCTAAGTCTGTTAAAGGTACATTCTCCCTTGATAGGTTTAAAAACTCAAAGGGATTAAGTGCTTCTAACAGCTCGTTTAAAGCACAAGAATGGATACCCTTATCACCCGCATGGCAAGAGATGGTTTCCTTACCTGGAATACCTCATGGTCATATTACATTACTTAGAGGCCACTCCGATACTGGAAAAACAACAGCTCTACTAGAGGCTGCGGTTAACGCACAAAAGATGGGAATATTACCTGTTTTTATCGTTACGGAAATGAAATGGTCTTGGGATCATGCTAAAATGATGGGTCTTAAGTTTGAAGAAGGAGTAGATGATGAAGGTAACAAAATTATAGATGGTGATTTTTTATTCGCGGATAGAGAAGTATTAGGTACTGTAGAGGCTGTTGCCGGATTTATGATAGACCTAATGAATGAGCAAAAGAGAGGTAACCTACCTATGGATATGGTATTCCTTTGGGATTCTATAGGATCTGTCCCATGTCAGATGTCCGTTGAAAAAGAAAAAAACAACAACGAATGGAACGCTGGAGCAATGTCAACCCAATTTGGTAATTATGTTAACCAAGAAATATTATTATCTCGTAAAGAATCCCGTCCTTATACTAACTCGTTAGTTGCTATTAATAAAATTTGGGTTGAAAAACCTATTGGACCTATGCAACCACCTACAATGAAAAACAAAGGTGGAAACACTATGTTCTTTGATGCTAGTATAATTGTAACATTTGGTAACATATCAAATTCTGGTACACTAAAAGTAAATGCTGTTAAAGATGGTAAGAAAGTAGAGTGGGCTAAGAAGGTAAAAGTTTCCGTTGAAAAAAACCACATTAATGGTGTTACCTCTACAGGTAAAATTGTAGTAACTCCACACGGGTTTATTTCTGAAACTAAAAAAGATATGGATAACTATAAAAAAGCTCACCAAGATGAATGGTGTGATGTTTTAGGAAGTGGACCCTTTGAAGTAGTTACTGAAGGAAGTGAAGATGAAGATTTTAGCAATATAGTATCAACTAATGAATAAAGCATATCAAGATATTCTAAACAATTTAAATAAAGAAGAATCAACGCTGGAGCCCCTACACTTAAATAGTAGGGTGCTCTTAATTGATTCAATGAATACATTTTTACGTTCTTTTGCGGTTATCCCAAACGTTAACACACAAGGAAATCATGTTGGTGGGTTAGTTGGTTTTATGAAATCTTTAGGATATGCCATAAAATTAATTCAACCTACACGAGTTATACTTGTATTTGATGGACAGGGAAACATTACAAATCGCAGAAACATATACGCTGATTATAAGGGAACCCGCAAAATAAAGCGTGTTACAAGGTGGAACTCATTTAGTTCGCTGGAGGAGGAATCGGCATCAATTGGCGAGCAGATGATGCGTTTAATTGATTATCTAAAAGTATTACCTATTAACTTATCTATTATAGATAAAATAGAAGCAGACGATACTATAGCCTACCTTGCCCAAAAATTAAAGAATGATGTTGTAATATATTCAGCTGACCAAGATTTCCTACAATTAGTAAACGATAGAGTTACAGTGTATTCTCCTATTAAAAAGAAATTCTACAAACAGCAAGACGTATTTGAACATTATGGTTTATATCCTAAAAACTTTATTACAATGAAATGTTTAATGGGTGATAAATCGGATAATATTCCGGGTGTTAAGGGTTTAGGTGATAAAAAATTATTCAAGTTATTTCCCGAATTATCTGAAAACAAAAAATTTACATTAAAGGAAGCATACCAAAAAGCAACCAATAATATAGAGGAACATGGGTTATATGGAAACATTCATTTATTTAAAAATCAACTTGAAATAAACTATAAGTTGATGAATTTAGAGGATATTGAACTAATGGAGGCTGACCAACAAGAATTAGATACCCTAATAGAATCAGAAACATATAACTTCAATAAAACTAAATTCTTACAAATGTATGAAAAGGATTTACTAGGTCGTGGGATTCCTAATGTAGAATTTTGGCTTACAGAAGTATTTTCTTACCTTCAAAATTATAAAGTAAAGTAATGATAAAAGAAGACGCATTATCTCTTGTACAAGAAATAAAGGACAACATTCATATATGTTGTGCTATAACAATGGAGCCCGATGATGTTTTAGTATTATTAGATAAACTTGAAAAATATATAAATGAACAACCTCGATAAAGATTATCAAAATTTACTTCAAGATCTCCTCGATAATGGAGTAACAAAGAACGATAGAACCGGAACTGGCACACTATCAGTATTCGGCAGACAAATTAGACATAAAATGTCAGAGGGCTTTCCATTATTAACTACAAAAAAAATGGCATTTAAAACTATGGTAACCGAATTACTTTGGTTTTTAAAAGGTGATACTAATATAAAATTCTTAATAGATAATGGATGTAATATATGGAATGGAGATGCTTATAAGAATTATGTGAACAGTCCTGAAGTAAAGATTCCATATAGTAAAGAAGAATTCATTAACAAAATCAAAACTGATAAAGAATGGGAAATACAGTGGGGAGAACTTGGTCCTATATACGGAAAGCAATGGCGAAACTGGACCTATCAAAATAAAAAAAATCACTATGTTACTCAAGGTCAACCTACCCACCATAATAGGAATGTAGACCAAATCCAAAACCTTATCAGTGAACTCAAAACAAACCCAGATAGTAGAAGGTTAATGGTATCGGCTTGGAATGTAGGTGAATTAGATCAAATGGTACTACCACCTTTCCATTACGGATTTCAAGTTTATACAAGAGAATTATCTCCAATAGAAGTAATAGACCAAGCTAAGAAGGATGGGCTATGGGAAGATGGGTCTAACTTTGATGGTAAGGAGGGAATTAGTCCTAATTCAAATGGAGAATTATTTCATGAATATATGAGTAAAATCCAATCTAGATTTAAAACCAGAAAAATTTCATTAATGTGGAATCAACGTTCAGTAGATACCTTTTTAGGCCTACCATTTAACATAGCTTCCTATGGTTTACTTTTATCAATGTTGGCAGATGAAGTTAATATGGTACCTGATGAACTAATTGGTAATTTAGGAGATGTTCATTTATACTCCAATCATATTGAACAAGCTAAAGAGCAAATTAGTAGAGATTCATTTCCATTACCCTCTATACAAATTCAAGATGGTATCTTTTCTTCAATTGGAGATGATATTCGATTAGTAGACTATAAATCACACCCTACAATAAAAGCTCCCCTAAGTAATTAGGATTATAGGTTTAATTTTATTATATTTAATTATAATTTTAACATTTAAAATAAAAGGTTTTTGACACTCAAAGCTCTCTCCCAATACGGCCCACATTTCCAACTAAAAGTATTAAACTCATTACTACGTAATAAGAAATTTATACTTAATATTCGAGATGTCTTATCGTATACTTTCTTCGAAAACCAA
>Ga0222653_1001613_pt1 | contig 10784 bp, 7 predicted proteins | sample AntAcemetagen419_FD_179856 | JGI IMG/M metagenome (GOLD analysis project Ga0222653, IMG submission 179856) | Saline water microbial communities from Ace Lake, Antarctica - #419 | ecosystem: Environmental > Aquatic > Non-marine Saline and Alkaline > Saline | place: Antarctica: Ace Lake | collected...
TTAGAGTCATTCATGGTGGTCTCCCCGTCGGCGTCAACCGACGATTAAAACTTGAAATTGCGAGGGCCGATTATCGTCCCTCGGGAGACCACCTTTCAAGTTTCAACAATTATTGGGACACTTCCGATTTCGAATACAACAAGAACACAATCGTTTTGAGAACATCATTGTAAATGTCGAAAGATTTGATCGTTATTCCAGAAAACTAACATTTTCTCGGAAACATCATCCATATCTCTGGTGTTAAAGATATTGCGTAATTCATCGGCAACCTGTTTGCGCAAATGAACCTTGGGAACGTATTGCATCAAATGAAACTGGCAACGCTGCCAGGGCGTTTCAGCGAACATGTTCAGTCGCGCCGCTTTCAAGCCTTCGTGCGCATCACTGACGATCAGTTTCACTCCATGCAGTCCGCGCTGGTTGAGCGAGCCCAGGAATTCACGCCAATGAACTTCCGCTTCGGAGAGTGACACAGACACCCCAAGCACGCACCGATGACCGCTGGCCAGAATGCCGATCGCAATCAGCACCGCACAATCTCGCACGCTACCCCCAACGCGAACTTTTTCATAGCGGGCGTCGAGGATCAAATATTCCACTTGCCCCAGCGGTCGATTACGCCAGGTTTCCAGCTCTTCATCGAGTAGCTTAGCCGCACGACTGACCTGCGTACTGGTGACATCAAAACCACAGAGTTCGGTGGTGATTGTAGCGACCTTCCGGGTGGAGACGTCTTGAACATACATTTCGGCGATCGCCAGATTGGGCGCGCGTTCACTCCGTTCGCCGCGTTCCAGTGCAGACGGATAGAAGTCGCCATCACGTGTCTGTGGAAAACATTAAAAGAAAATCGTGGGGCAATACTACTCGCCCGTGTAGAATTGCTGTGATGCGCTGGCCCTTTTGCAATCCTTTTCTATATCTTCATCTCCGCACCCCACACATGTTCAATAAATGCGCATATACGAGTGCGTTAATCAAAAGCGTGAAATCTTTTGAATTGAAAATAATTCGATATGTTCCAAAGATTCTAATTATCCTGTGAAGTGAGTGTCTACTTGATTCAAAAGTATTTAATCTCAACGGATCTTAATGTAATTCCCTCCCTTTTAAACCGATATGCAATGATAGATGCTCGGGGATTTTATGGCACAATTTCTTATACTCGTTTCTCTGGTTAAATCATCATGAAAATCTATCATCTTATCTATGTCAGCAAGAGTATCGCTCAAATGTCAAGAGTCGGGTTGAAAGAAATCTTGAAGGTTGCACATCAGAACAATCCAAAACAGGGAATCACCGGAATATTAGTCTATGATCGCGGTCATTTTTTCCAGGTTCTGGAAGGTGAATATAATGACGTCGAATCAGTGTTTGCCCGAATTCAAAAGGACAAGCGACATTGTCGAGTCAACCGAATCATTTCCTACACGATTCAGGATCGCCTCTTTGAAAATTGGAATATGGGATTGTATCATCTGGATGAGACTGCGGAGCTCGACTTCCATAAACTGAAAAAGTGTATGAAATTACTCCAAGATGTGATCTCAATCAGTGAAAAGCAAACTTTGGCAAAGTCTGCATTAAAAATATTTATCGATCTCAAAGAGAATGTGGCGACACAACCAGAAATCTTGTTCGTTTCTTCCTGCATGGCTTGAGCCTGGAACCGATCCCTGCTGTTTGTCCCGATATTTTCGCGCGAGTTCTCGCTCCTGGGAATAGTCAAATCCTTTCGGCAATGAAACACAGGGCATCATCGCCGTCCGAAATGACTCTTCCAAATTGGAACATCAATTTCGGGATGAAGTCGCCGTTGGAGATTACGCACTGCGCACGGCCAACCGATCAAATCCGTTCTGCCACGCTTCACCTCGCATACTCAACTACTGACCGTGAGAAGTTCCTCACACATCCGACAGACCTGAGCTTGATTCGCCTCCAGCTGTAATTTTCTCGCCGCGATTCGTGCATCCTGAAGTTGCCTCGGTATCTCTTCGCCGGTTTCGTCAGCCAGCCTCGGGCCGTAGATCGAGGGACGCCACGTTGATTTGCAACATCGATATTGCCGGTGGACCGCTGAGTCCGCTGCTTTTGAATTTGTACGTGTACCATACCGAAGGTTGATCCAGGCCTTGATTATTCTGGCAAATCAACTCGGCCTGGATGTGATCGCCGAAGGCATTGAAACTCTGGAACAACTGGAGCTCTTGCGGAAATTAGGATGCGAATACGGACAAGGTTATTTCTTTTCCGAGCCGCTCAGTGCGGAAGATCTGGCACTGTCGATTCTTCATCCGAAGTGCAACTCCCCACATCTGGCGAGTGTCTGATGATGTTCTGAAAACAAAATAGACTGTGCCAGCCAGATACAGCGCCGCTCAGAGGTAGTCCAGTTTGAGCGGCTGATACATATAAAACAGCACGAGTGCCGAAAGCGTGATGACTGACCTGCAGTAAATATTCAACGAGTGTCATCTCAAACCATACTTTTTTGCAGTACAGTTTGTCACGACATTCCCAACATTTTCGCGCGAGTTCTTGCTCCTGGAAATAGTCAAATCCTTTCGGCAACGCTTCACCTCGCATACTCAACTACTGACCGTGAGAAGTTCCTCACACATCCGACAGCTCTGAGCTCGATTCGCCTCCAGCCGTAATTTTCTCGACGCGAGACGTCGTAAGGTCAATTTATTGAGCCGACTTGTAAGTAGAATTATCTAAACATGTTACAGTCGATCATCGATAGTGAGTTTCAGCCAATTTTGAAAGCCGCAGCTAACTCTGCTCTGTAGATAAAGTAGTAATACAACGCTGGTGTTATCATGAAATATCTGAATGTTGATCATTCAGAATATATTTATTTTTACACCATTACCTCAGTCGTTATGCTCGTTCGGTCGACAACACCGAATGTAATTGGCGTCCACTCTAACACGCTGAAGTTGGACAAACTTCTGTGGTGAAACAGAGTCTCTATCTCGCGTCAGTATTATAGACCGAAGTAGAAAGTTGGCGATTCGGCCGTCCCAGAAACTCGTCGGGAGCTAGATTTGAATTCTCGGACGTGCCGAATATCGACCGTTTTCGCAAAATGGAATTGGTCGAATAGTAATCGAGATTAGCGCATTGTCAGTGAGCGCTTCGTTCGATATCAAACGACACTCAGATCGAAGAGAAGATCATATTTCCGCGAAACTCGTCGAATGCAGGACAACAAACAAAAACCAACGTTCGTCCTGATTGATTTCCAAACAGCTCATTCAATTTTGCATATCGAAAACCTCGGCGGAGGCGTACGTCACGATACTGGATGAAGAGCGACCGCCAATGAGATAATTGATCTTAACGATACGGATGCAACAGACACCGACATGAAATATGTCCGATACCTTTGGCTTTATCACGCCGTTTATCTGAGGAATAGTGAAATCACAGATGACAGACTTCTGTTGAACGAAATCGACTTGACTGGAACCAAAGTAACTCCTGCAGGGATTAAAGATCTACGTCATAAACTCCCAAACATGCAGTACATAATCAAATAATAACCGTAAAATATCAACATAACAATATGTGGAACCGGGGCGGAGAACATAGATTGTCATCAGGCATTTTAAGTTTGTCATAACACTACGTTTACTTTTTATGGAGTGTGAGATGCTTTCCTGGAATCGTACTCTGGTAATCAGCTTGATTTTGTTCCTCGCCACTCTTGCAAGACATTCATGCGCTGCGAAAGAAGAACTCTTTATTCAGCAATGGGGGCTTGCTTCTGCCGATAGCGTTTACGACTATGATCCTGAAGCAGGACATCTGCTGACGAGGCATCAGGCAAGTGCTGTTCTGTGGGATGTGAAAACGGGACTGGCATTGCGGCACTATCCGTTCAACACCAGAAAGTTCTCTGCCAGGTTCTTGCAAAACGGTCGAGTGTTATTGAAATCATCAGAGCTGGTGAGGCTGTTGAATAAGCAGAGTGGAGAAGTCATTCGAGATATTGACCTCGTAAAGTATAAATACTCCAATTATTCTAACATCCTGTTGATCAACGACGGGCAGCCAATTTTCGTCGCTTCCTGCGGACCAGAAATGATTCGTGTCTGGAATCTGGAAACAGGTGAAACACTCAACCAATTTCCGACAGAGGGAGATATCAGCACAGCGAAGCTCTCACCTGATCTACAATTATTGTTAGCAGGTTCTGGTAACGTTGGAATTCTGTGGAATCTAAAAACAGGGAAAGTCCAACAACGGTTCTGTTCTCCCAATACGATTCATACCGTTGAGTTCAACGACGATGGCAGCAAATTTCTAACCCTGGGATCAGGCGATTTCTGGTACACACCGCGTGTGATCGTTTGGGAGACAGCGACCATACTTCCTTTGCTCTTCATACCACGACCTGCAATTTATGCCGGCTTTGTGAATGATGATATTTTGTTGGGTTACCCCCAGGGAGACGTTGAACTCTGGCCCTTGGATCGGCATGAAAAACCCCCTGCAAAAGAGGAATGGCCCACCTATCAATCATCAAGAGAGAATCGCTGGTGGGTCACAAAGAATCATTGGCGGCTGCATGTTGATTCGAAGCAGAAAACCATAAGCCTGCATGGCCCGTTACCGGATTCTGAAACGATTGATATCCCCACTCAGACGTCATTGTTTGCGGCAGCGAACCATCTCCCCTTGGCGTTCTCTGCATCAGGTCGCTGGCTGCTGACAGGCAAATCAGGTTGGGGGTTTCCTGGGGAGCCGAGTGCGATCTGGGATCTGGAACAGGGGGAGATGAAATATCATTTGAAGAATATCGACTACGGATCTTTTCATCCAACAGAAGACAAAGTACTTCTTAGGGAAAACGAATTAAAAGTCATGGACCTGACCTCAGGCGAGGTCCTGCAATCACTGCAAAGAGAGAAAGGAGACTCATACTTTGAAGGGACATTCACGTCGGCTCAGTTTTCTAAAGAGGGGAAGCACGTGCTCATCTCAACGGGAGATTGGTATGACGGAAACGGAGGAGGGATTTTAATTTGGAATCTTCAAACTGGTAAAATTGAACGAGACTATGCCAGATCGAGCAAAGCAGTCATGTACGCCGGGTGGAGCTCAGATGAGTCGAAAATCGTCGCTGCACTGACAATTGGACTCGATGGAAGAGCCAGCATTGACGAGATCACAGTGATCGATGCCAAGAGTGGAAAATCGTTGCAAACGAGGATGTTTCCTGATCCAGGGATCAAGGTCGGCGGCGTTGATCCGTTAGGAAAGTTGATATCAGCTACTTCCCACAACTGGATCACAAACAAAGTGACAGCCAACGGACCGACCAGGCAAGTTACAACTTCTCTACTGACAATCGACAATCTCGAACAAAGCCGAGCCGACTTACCCGGGCAACATCTCTTCTGGAACGTAACTGGAAGCATTGCCGGATACCTTCCGCATCGCGGCAAGCTGAGTTTCTTCGAACGAGAAGAAAACAAGACGCTTTACTCGCGAGCGACTTCGTTTCGCGAGTCGTCACCACTTCTCTTTCACCCGGGTCAACTGCTCATCGCAGGTTCACCAGGAAATCCACCTCAACCGGTCGGGATAGTCAGTCATTCTGTCGGTTTTGAACAAACTCTGACTGGTGATCTGGAGGCAGAAGCATTCCTCTTTTACGGCTCTGAAGATTGGCTTATTAAAACGAAATCCGGTTTCGTAAACGGATCGCCCGGTGGATTACGCCACGCGACAAGTCGAGTCCCGGGAACCCTACAAGTCAGTAACAGAGCCGACTTCACTGAGTCTATCACCAAGCCGAAGGCGGTCAGCGAAGCGCTCACTCAGTCACTTTCGAATGATTTGAACCTTAAAGCAGAACTACAACAGTTACCGCAGCGAGACATTCCAAACCGCGCCCCAACCCCCAAAGAAAAACCGCAAAGGTATGACGACCCCACAAAACGACTCAAAGAGATTTCCGAGAAACTGAAAGCCGCAGGGGCGAAAATCAAACAGGCGCAATTCAGCGGAGTCACCTATGTGCATCTCGAAGGTCATTCGGTCACCGACGACCTCATCAAAAATCTTCGCTCGGCTGGGAAAATTGATCGACTCTATCTGGCAAATACCGGAATCACCGATCAACAACTCGATGGAATTGGGATTCTGAAGCATGTCAAAAGGATGTCACTGTGGGGTAATCCGATTACCGACGCCGGTCTGTCAGAACTGACTGCCATGTGGAGTCTGGAAGTCTTGGACATTCATGACACCAAGGTCACTGCAGCCGGTTTGAATCAGTTGCGAATGCTACCGGGCCTGAAAATACTCATCATCCCAGCGAGTATCAATGTTGACGAACTTGCTCCATTGAAAACTCAGCTACCTGATTTGGAAATTCTTTTGCGAAAAGAAAAGCGATCTTGATATTTTTCTGACACTCCCCTCTCGGTTGCATGCGTAATCCTGTGAACCCATACGTTTTCCGCTTACCAACTCTACGGCCGGAAGCGACGCCATCGACTGCACGGCGAATTCGCCCAAGCTGCGAAGCCGCGCTGACAAAACAAGACCGATGGTGCATGTTGGCAATCGTCTTTTTTTATTTTCTATCGAGATGAACGAAATTTTAACTTAATTTCAGGGTACCTTTACCTACCTCTACGATACTGCTTGGAGACACATTTGTTTCAACTCAGTTTGCTGGAGAATAAGATGATAAGCCTTGTGCCCTTTGTTCAAGTTACTGCTGTGATAACCGCCGCAGTGCTTTTATCAGTATACATTTCCGGAGCCATCAGATACCAACGCGACGAGAGTATTCGAAAACGCCACAGCCAATCTGGTTTAACTATTTCAGGGAAACCTATAAGTCTAGAATATAATGATCGTATTGTTGAAGAGATTATCCTTCCAGATAATTGGAGACAACGTTGGGAGAGAAAGAAGTACGGCGAGCATCTCGAGATCACTGGCAATAAGTAGTAATTCCTTTCTTTCTCGGATACGTACGCGTTCTTGATGTTGCAATTAGAAAGGAAATTGAATGATAATTTATACTCAACACTTATCAGATCAATGGACCAGTAGCATCTTCACAACGGACACCACAAACTTGACTAGGACACCACCAATGCAGGCTCGTATTTGTGTTTTCATCCTGATCGGCTTCTTTTTTACTCCAAGCTGGGTCTTGGCCGAAAAAACAAGTCCCAATATTTTATTCATACTCAGCGACCAATGGCGGGCACAATCGATTGGGTATGCGGGAAACCAACAAGTTAAAACACCCCATATCGTTACCCTCGCAAAACAGAGTGTCAACTTTATCAATGCCGTTTCCGGTTGTCCTGTGTGTTGTCCATACAGGGCCTCATTACTGACAGGGCAGCGGCCTTTAACACATGGTGTTTTTTTGAACGATGTACAATTGCCGTCCAAATCAGTCACGATTGCCGAGGTAATGTCCGCAGCGGGTTATACGACCGGGTTCATCGGGAAATGGCATTTGGATGGTCGGGGGCGGACGAGTTTTACACCGCCTGAACGACGACAAGGATTTCAGTTTTGGCGGGCGCTGGAATGCACGCATAACTACAACCGTTCATTCTACTATGGCGACACGCCCCAAAAACAAACCTGGGAGGGTTATGATGCCTTCGCCCAAACACGGGTTGCCCGGCAGTACATCCGCCAGTGCTCAAAATCCGGCAATCCTTTTGTGCTGTTCATGTCGTACGGTTCACCGCATAATCCATATCACTCGGCTCCTGAAGAATATCAAAAGTTGTACAAGCCAGAAGAAATTCGGCTGCGACCTAATGTACCGGAAGACAAGAAAGCGATTGCAAAAAAAGAACTCGCCGGTTATTTCGCCCATTGCACGGCCTTGGATGATTGCGTGGGTGACCTGCTGGCTACACTAAAAGAAACGGGCATCGATCAAAATACCATCGTGGTGTTTACATCGGACCACGGAGACATGTTGCATTCCCACGGAAAAATCCGTAAACAGAAACCATGGGATGAATCGTTACGAGTACCGATGCTGATTCGGATGGACGGGAAACAGTTTGGAAAAGGCCGAACGGTCGACCCGCCGATGAATTCGGAAGACATCATGCCGACTCTGTTAGGGCTGTGCAAACTCAATATCCCAACAACAGCGGAAGGGCTTGACTTCAGTGGTTACTTGCGAGGTGGAAGTAATCCATCGGATGGCTCTACAGTCATTACCTGTCCATCACCGTTCGGTGAATGGCAGAGGAGCCGCGGCGGAAAAGAGTACCGGGGCTTGAGAACCAGTCGTTATACCTACGTTCGAGATCTCAACGGGCCATGGCTGTTGTACGACAATGAGACTGACCCGTATCAGCAGAAAAACTTGTGTAACGATCCTGCCGCGACCAAACTACAGTCGCAGCTCGATGCGGCATTAATTAAAAAGTTAACATCCCAAGCCGACCAGTTTTTGCACGGAAGTAAGTATATCGCCAAGCATGGACACGAGGTTGACCCCAAAACAGGGACGGTACCTTATACAAATTGAGAGGAAATTGAGCGTTCTTAACTTGATTGATGTGACATACCAGTTTCACGGCAGACAGATCATTCGATACAGGGATTAGCCTGCCGAATTCCCTTACCTCGACGTCTAGTTAGGAAAACCTGTCCGAATTGGTTTCCTGCGCAAAAGAACTCCGTTTCTTTTTACAGGGCCCACAATTGATCATGTCGGCCCCTTTTTGCTAGACACGGGTGCGAATCCAACAGGTACACTGACTCCGTTTTTTTGATGATCTCAAGTAGCGAAATGAACTAAAAACGCTTCGCTCCACAATTCTGCAATCAATTGCCGGGGTCGGCTCGGTTGAATCAGGGAAACTGCATGTAATGGCAGTAAAAGCTTCTGGCTTATAGAAGTTAATTGTAAAGAAAGGCGAGTCGAATTCGCCTGGTCTGGGATTTTGGTCGCGACACTTTGGCATACTCCTCATTTCCTGATCCATTTGTGATGAGAATCACGAGACCGCTGCTGGCCGCAGGAGACCCTGATGACGAATCGACCAAACTCACATCCAGCGCAATCACGGCGTTGAACCGTTTTGAAACAGTCAATCAAAGTTTCCTGTCGGATGTTCCGATTCATGATCTTCACCCCTGAAATCCTATCAGCTCCAACTGAAGAAATCTGACTTGACCGCATCACGCCATTCAGAATGATATGCTTTTACCTGCGTCGCGCGCGAGAAAACTACTGATTCAGGTGATGCTTCTGAACGACTGAAAAATTCAGCACTATAAAACCCGCTCGTTTCAGCACGATTTTCAAACCCCCCTGCTCACTTGCACCTCAATTATCAAACGACATCGCAGGCCCATCGCATGACATCACCCCGCCTTCCCATAGCTTCATCAAGGCTTCCCAAACTATCACGTGTCGTTCGCAAGAAAAATTCGCGACTTCCCATTGACGGACTCACGCCGTTCACGATGATCTGCAGCACTAACGATGTATATTTATCCCAGCCACGGGTAAGCCCGGATGCACATCCGAACCGATCGCAGCGAGCAGGAAATGGACGGATCAAATCACAATAACAAAGCATGCAACCAACTTCACAAAAGTAGGGGCGGGACCCATGTGTCCGCCCGGAGCGATCGCTTCAACGACCAAAATCACAATCCCGGAAATTCAAAATACCTCCTGGCCTGAGCAGTACGGCACGAGCCGCCATTTCAAATAGGAAGCAACAAAACCGAAACAAACCAACGGTTCTCAAATCCTACTCGATATCACCAGAACCCACGCAGATGAACAATCAGCAGTATTCCTGCTACGACTATCCACAGGTGAATATCCTGACTGTAAACACCGGTCAGCATTCGAAGAAATAACAACCTTGAATAATTTGTTATCCGCATGATCGCAGTGTAATCGCCCGTCTGCTCAAACAGCGTCATCCGCATGAAAGCGTTTCCTCTTTTCTTATCCCGCATCGGTTTTGACAGCCACTTGAAGCTGAAGTTCTACAGCAGTCTGGTCACCACCGATGCGGGACTGCTGGCCTACCAGGAACTGGATGCAGCACTCGGGTTGACGGAAATGGGCGGAGATGTGCTGACCGATTCACGCCCGGGCCGCAATAAGCAGCACCAACTCGTGCCGTTGTTGCGTCAGTCGATCTACAGCCGACTGGCAGGCTACGAAGATGTCAATGATGCTGAGCGATTGTGTGTGTGTGTGGACCCGGTGCTACGCCACGTGGTTGGCGGAAGGGCGAGTCAGCCGGATAAACAAGCGGCGTCAAGCAGCGAGGTGGGCCGCTTCGAGACGGAAACGCTCAGCACGCAGCCCAATCTCACGGCGCTGATGAAGCTCTCCGGACGTTGGATCAACAACCTCCACCGGCGGCGACCCTCAAAGAACTCATCCTGGATCTGGATAGCTCGGTCAGTGAGACCTACGGCCGGCAACAGGGCGCGGCCTACAACCTCGGCAACTTTCTGAGGCGGCTGGCGTTGCCGAAACCAGTACAGCATTGGTCGCTGACGACGCTGCGAGAGAAGTTGGTCAAGATCGGGGCCAAGGTGACACGCCACGCCAAGTACGTCACTTTCCAACTGTCCGAGGTGGCAGTGCCACGGCGGCTGTTTGCGGCCATCCTCGACCGGATCGCCCAGTTGTCGATTCCGCCACCGACAACCTCTGGAGGTGTGAATTGAACAAGTCGACTTGGGAAAATGTGGCTCTTGAAGGAAGTCTACTCGCCGAAATCAGTTTTCGG
>Ga0222653_1001617_pt1 | contig 10766 bp, 11 predicted proteins | sample AntAcemetagen419_FD_179856 | JGI IMG/M metagenome (GOLD analysis project Ga0222653, IMG submission 179856) | Saline water microbial communities from Ace Lake, Antarctica - #419 | ecosystem: Environmental > Aquatic > Non-marine Saline and Alkaline > Saline | place: Antarctica: Ace Lake...
TTGATCACAATACGGAAATGATCATCAAAACCTCTGGAGATAGAGGTGCATTAGCGATTGACCTGCAAGGGTCTTGCGATTACCCTGGAGTTTATTACGACGAGACTTTTGGTGAATTAGATCAGGATTTGAAAGAAGCTCTGAATGAAGTCTTGGCCCAAGGTCAAATCACTCACGACTATGGCGCTGCCCGTGATGAAATGTATTTGATTATTGATAACCAGAGAGTGAATGGTCAGGGCTCAGCCCAAAACCGCTTGACTCGAGCGTATTTGGGAACGGATGCCGTGTCATATACAAGTCGCAGCGATCTCTTCAACAACTATGACGTCAATTGTGAGCATACCTTTCCGCAAGGAAATTTCAATCAAAATTTACCCATGAGATCCGACATACATCATCTCTTTCCAACGGATGTTGATGCCAATTCTACAAGAGGCAGTTTGAGGTTCGGCAACGTCGTTAGCGGTGTTGATTGGAGTGAGGGTGGCAGCCAAAGAGGGCTGAATGGTTCTGGTGAGCAAGTTTTTGAACCTCGCGATGGACAAAAGGGAATGTCTGCCCGAGGGATTCTATACTTCCTAGCCCGATACCAAAATTATGGTGGTCACTTATCAGCAAACATGGAAATTGCCATGAAGGAATGGCATTTCGAATATCCTCCCACTGAAGTTGATATTCAAAGAAATGAAGATATTTTCGCATACCAGAACAACAGGAATCCATTCGCGGATTATCCTCAGATGGTTCACCGAATTTTCTCATTTCGTTCAGATCAAGATCGCCCTAATATTGGAGAGTTGGTTTTGAGCCATGACGAAGCGGACTTTGGCGTGGTCGAGGGAGAATCAGCTGATTTTAACGTCGTTTTGGCCAATACGGGTGAACGCTTTTTCAGTGTCTCGAATGTATCTGTGAATGGAGCGGGCTTTAGTTTAGCAGCTGGTCAGGACGATGATTTTGTGGTTGTTCAGGGTGGATCTGCAAATGTAAGTGTGAGTTTTGATCCTTCACTTTCTCAAGGTATTTCAACTGGGAATTTGACATTTAGCACGAATTTGTCAGGTTCGGAGACAGTAACAATTCCTCTTAGCGCCGAGGGTGTTCTTGGTCTAAGCAACCTGAGTGATTTAGGAATTGTTCTTCATCCGAATCCTGCACAAGACGTTTTCCGTTTAAGCGGCACATCTAGTGAAATTCTAACTGTTCAATTGCTCGATATTCAGGGGAGAGAGATGAAGACTTTCGCCAATTCATCCTCTGTCTATCCGTTGGAATCTGTTAGCAATGGAATCTACTTAGTGAAGGTGTATTTCCAAAATGGGACTTCAGGGATACAGCGTTTGGCAGTAAACCGCTAGTCGAAGTAGAGTATTTCCTGAAAACGGCCTTTTTCGGTGTATTTACGAATAACCAGCTCCAACTCGGGAATAGGTTCAAATCGTTTGATTAGATCGTCTTCATCGATGTATCCATTGTGACCCTCACCTTCTACAAAACCATATCCTATTACATGGGTTCCTCTCACGAACACCACCGATTTCTCAGATGCTGATCGACCCTCGTCAATTATGAGGTATTTTTTTTCAGGAAAAATAGATTTCCCTTCACCTTCTAAAGAGGAGGTTAAATCGAGGGTAGGAGTGTTGTGCTTGCCGTTTTTAACGTATTGAATCTCTATGCTAGAGGAGCTTGATAGCTCTTTAAAATAATCAAGGCCTTCAAAAAAGCTAGTGAAATAAATTTCTGCTTTTTGGCCTTTTATGATCTTTTCCAATTTTAGCTCTACCGTGTCTTCTTCGGTCTTTAGATATGCGGCAAACCTAGGTTTAATGCTGAATTTTCCAGCATTGAAGAGTGGCTTTTTGACAATCACTTCATAGGCCTCATCTAGCTGGGATAACAGGTCGCTCCCGAGTGGAGACCAGTCAATGCTATGGAGATCTTTTAGAAGTTCTTGACCTGAGATACTGTCTGCTTCTGATAGCTTTTTGCAAACATCGGTCAGCATATGTTGAGAGCGCTTCACATATATGACCTCGTCTTTCTGATTGTAAAATCTAAAAACGCCACTTTCATCAGGTATAGAGTCAATAAGTTCCTCATCAATCAGTGGACTCGCAATCAGTGCGAAATCTGGTTTTCCAAAATTGAGGTCAAATAGATCTTTTTGACTCTCTTTTTTGATAATCATTTCAAAAAGCTTCGTGGTCGCTTTGGCATCTACCCCAGCTCTATGATGACCCTCTAAAGTGATAGAAAGCTCTTGAGTAATCTTACCCAAACTATATGAAGGCAGTCCTGGAAAAGCTTTTCGGCTCATTTGAACTGTACACATCTTACGACGGTTATATTCCATTCCGATTTTGCGAAATTCTTCTCGAAGGAATCGGTAATCGAAGTTTACGTTGTGCGCTATGAAAATAGTATTGGCGGTGAAGCGGTCAAACTTTTCAGCGATTTCGATGAAAAGCGGAGCATCTGCGACCATTTCGTCAGAAATACCAGTCAGGCGTTGTACAAAAGGGGGGATAGGCCGCTCTGGATTTACCAGCGTCTCAAAAGTATCGACTACTTTCTCTCCATCGTGTTTGATGGCAGCTATTTCGGTGATACGACCAGTGTTCTTATTCCCGCCTGTCGTTTCAATATCTACAATTACGTACATCTCTTTGATTATTGTAAAGGTATTTAATCTAAGCATCCTTAGGGTAACTCTTGGTAATTTTCGGTTCTTTGCCTAATGGCAAGTACATTGTTCACGCAATTATGTGTTTTGTGGTTTAAGCTCAGTGGTTGGGGCTTTAAGGGAGAGATTCCCGTTAACAGAAAGCAGTATGTGCTAGTTGTAGCTCCGCACACGAGCAATATTGATTTCTTCGTGGGTGTAGCAGCCAGAAGGTTGCTTAAGATTGACGTGAAATACTTAGCCAAAAAGGAACTGTTCATGTTTCCGTTTCGCGGTCTGTTTTTAGGTTTGGGAGGATACCCTGTAGATCGATCTAAAAACACTTCACTGGTAGATCAAGTGGTAGGCTTCTTTAATGGTCCTGAAGATTTTGCTCTGTGTGTAACCCCCGAGGGGACGAGGAAAAAAGCAGAAGCATGGAAAACGGGATTCTACGTAATGGCCCAGAAGGCCAACGTTCCAATCGTAATGTGTGGTTTTGATTTTTCATTGAAGAAGGTGGTGATCAGTGAGTTTTTTGACCCTTCAGGGAATATGGGAGATGACCTTATTCATATGCACCAGTTTTTTGATAAGATTTCTCCAAAGCACCCCGAACTGTCCATGTATCAACATACTTAGTCCAATTTAAAATTCAACAAGACAGATAGTTATAAGTGTTTTGTTTTTTGCAAGACCTATTTATCAACACGGTTTTTTTATGCACATTGCGTAGTTCTTAACATAGTGTTGAGTACTTTTAAAGCAGACTTAATAATTAAGTAATACCAATCCGAAGTCATTACTCCTTCAACGGGGTTTTAATTCAATTCACCAAATAAAATCACTCTGCAATGGATAGATACGACAGCCTTATTTTGGAAATCATACAAGAGCATAAAAAACAAACTACAGATAAATCCAAAATCAGATTGCGGAGTTTAGAAACAAAGTTTTGGAAGGAAGTAGAGTCTCATTCAGATTTAAGTCTTGGCCAGGGAAGAGTAGGAGAAAGAATTACCAATCTTTATTTGAAAGGATTAATTGAGAACAAAGGCGGATACGGTTTAACCCGCAAAGGAAGAACCCAATTAGAAACAGCAAGAGCCCACGCATAAGTTTTGTCATCTCCATCATATTCAGAGGCTGTCTATCTAAAAGACAGCCTTTTTTATTGCTTCAAAGAATGTCAGCTACCGTTGTTAACATCCGTGAATAACTGTTGTGAACAGGATGTTAGAAAGACCTTCCATGGTTATATTGACAACTTAATGCCGAATGTTACCTTAGTGTCAGTCGACGAAGAGATAGTTGGTTTACCAAGCGAGGTAAGGCTTTCGTTGAAGAAGTTGAAAGTGAGAAATCACTGCTTTAATTAGCTTTTCGACTTGCCTGAGATACGTGATGAAAGGTGTTGATTTCGGTCAACTCTGAAACGATTTAGTTCGCAAAAATCATTATCAGAAGGAGTAATCCTGTGAAGGACCTCTCCGATAGGTGTTTTCTCTTATGAAAGAAGTGCCGTTTCGAATTCTTCGGATGAAGAAGCATCCATGACACTTCCGATGTGGCTTAGCCTTTGGCAAAATCACGATTAAGAAGAAATCTTTGATTGAAGTTAGATCATGGTTCTTAGGAACACATGTGAAATCAGTGAACTGTTAGTTGGCCATTGAAAAAGGCCAAGGCTTTTTTGAATGAGGCGGAACAAAGACTCTTTGTTCCGCCTTACTGTTTTACAGTCTCTAAAACTGTCCACGCTTTCATGTGAATAAGTGGGTTTTATGTCTAGTTCAACCCAAGCTGATGCACCTATCTTTAAGGCAGACAAAGATCGAGATGGCAACACGAAAAACTACCACAACCAAGGTCAAAAGCAAGAAAATATTTGTCCTTGATACCTCCGTTATTCTCTACGACAGCAATGCAATCAAGAATTTCGAGGAGAATGATATCGCTATTCCAATTCAAGTTCTGGAGGAACTCGACAATTTCAAGAAAGGGAACGAGACAGTAAATTTTGAAGCGAGAGAGTTCATTCGATTTGTGGATGAAATATCCAAAGAGAAACTGATCAATGATTGGGTTCCACTAAACGGAACAACAACAGGTAATTTTAAGGTGATTCTGCACAGTCAAAACAATGGAATCAATTCAGAAACGGTTTTTGACGACAGCAAGTACGACAACAAAATTCTTGATTGTGCTTTACAGCTAAAGGAGGAAAATCCCGATCAGAATGTAATTTTAGTCTCAAAAGATATTTGTCTCAGACTAAAAGCTAAGGCTCTAAACCTTGCTGCCGAAGATTATCAAACAGGCAAGGTGAAAGATGTCAAAACCATTGATAGACGTCATGTTCAAATTGATGGGGCTAGCGAGGGATTGATTGACAAGTTATTTGCAGTTGGCATCGGAGAACCCGAGCTGCTGAAGACAAAGAATCTTTATGCCAATCAATACTTCATATTAAAGTATCGACGAAAGTCAGCACTTGCCTATTACAACAAAGAAGAAGCAATTCTCGAAAGAGTAACCGATCAAGAGGCATACGGAATCAATGCATTGAATGCTGAGCAAAATTTTGCAATGCATGCTTTAATGAACCCCGCGATAAAGTTGGTTACCATTCAAGGGATGGCAGGAACAGGAAAGACACTTCTTGCCCTTGCAGCAGCCCTCGAACAGCGTTCTAGCTACCGACAGATATTCGTTGCGAGACCAGTAGTACCTTTGAGCAATCGCGATTTGGGTTACCTCCCAGGTGACATCAAGTCCAAACTTGACCCCTACATGCAGTCATTATGGGATAACTTGAATTTTATCAAAGAGCAATTCAAATCTACCGACAGGAATTTCAAGCGCATAGACACGATGCTTGAAACGGAGAAGATTGCTATTTCACCATTGGCTTATATCAGAGGGAGAAGCTTGGTGAAGATTTTCTTCATCATAGATGAAGCGCAAAACTTGACTCCACACGAAATTAAAACCATTATTTCTAGAGCAGGTGATGATACTAAAATCGTTTTTACTGGTGATATTCACCAAATTGATACGCCTTATTTGGATGCCCAGAGCAATGGGCTTTCCTATTTAATTGACAAAGTAAAAGATCATCCCATTGCCGCTCATATCACACTCGCAAAAGGAGAGCGCTCTGAATTAGCAAACGTTGCCAACGAATATTTATAATCATGAAAAAAAATCTTGCCCTATTCGCATTACTGGGTATTTTTGCCGCTTGTACTGAAAGCAGCACTCCTGGAAAAAACACAGAGTCTGCTGAAATACAGCTAGAAGAATTAATCGAAGAAGAAACTCCCGAACCCTTACTTATGGAATACGTCGTAATTGAAACGAACAAAGGAAATATTAGCCTTGAGCTAGATCCAAATAAAGCGCCCATTACAGTTGCTAACTTCATGGCCTATGTTGATGCTGGGTTTTATGACAACACTGTGTTTCACCGTGTAATTGATGGTTTTATGATCCAAGGTGGTGGCTTTACTGCTGATGGTGGTAAAAAAGAAACCAGAGACCCCATTTTGCTTGAAAGCGAAAATGGCCTTAAGAACGATGTTGGCACAATAGCTATGGCGCGTACCAACGCTCCGAACAGCGCTACAGCGCAGTTCTTCGTTAATTTGAAGGACAACGGCTTCTTAAACTATGCACCTGGAAATCCGGGTTATGCAGTTTTCGGGAAGGTATCTTCAGGGATGGATGTCGTAAATGAGATCAGACAGGCAGAAACAGCAGTGAAACAAGGAATGAGCGACTGGCCTCAAGAGGAAGTTGTCATCACAAAAGCCTATCGCGAGTAAAAGCTTTCTTGACTTTTTCCGTTTCCTGTTGAAACTGTAGAATGAAGTATTACTTTGTTTTTATCCTGCTTACGGCATTTTCCGGAATGCTAATGTCCCAAAATTCTTTTCCTTCTGTAGCTACAGAAACGATTCAAGGTGAAACGGTCCAGGTGCCTCAAGCTTTTGAAGGTAGTTTCGTTTTTATTGGCATTGGGACTGGTAAAAAAGCTGAGGAGGAACTCAAAACTTGGCAAGTCCCTGTTTACAATAAGTTCGTAGCTAAAACTGGACTCATGGACAACATGTATGACGTGAAGGTTTGCTTTCTTCCGCTATTTACGGGTGCTATGAAAATGGCAAAGAACCAAGTGGTTCAAAAACTTCAAGAGAATAATGAAAAGTTAGTGTTGGATAACGTTTACGTCTATTCGGGAGAGCGGGAGCCTTTTGTGAATTTCGGTGTTGACGATAAAAAGCAGCCGTACTTTTATCTCCTAAACCCAAAAGGTGAAGTCCTTTGGAAAGGTAAAGGTTCGTTTAGGCAGAACTATTTTGATAGGATAGAAGAAATTTTATCGCAATAAAAAACCCGACTTAAAGTCGGGTTTTATATTTCAATCGATGATTACTGCATCGGGGTATTTTTCCTTCCAGAACTCATACTTGGTCATATCCCGAACGGTAATTATCGTTTTATGATCAAGTCTTACTTTAATCTTTGGCTTGAGTTCCTTTATTTTATCTGTTTTCTTACGTCTTGCCATTTGTACTTTATTTGTCTTTTATAACGTGTTAATAACCAACATGTTTTTGGATTTGCCAAATCTTTAACAACTTTTTAAGAATTAATCATTTATTTTAAAAACGTAGGCACCTTTTTCAGCGCCCCATACTTGATTCCCTTCCACGTCATACCCGCGCTCCCAGCTTTCTAATACCCCTTTTGTGACCTTTATTTCAGAGGTGGCATAACTTGCGCCTCGAAGTGTGCTTTTACAAGTTTCTGCATTGGTACTTCCCGAATACTGAAAGCCATCGTAATCCAAAAATACCGCGCATCCATCTTTATACTTGAGGTCAAACTGATCCATCTCCATAAACTGGGAAGCATCTTTCCAAGCGCCAACGAACTTCTCCTGTTCAGGAATAATATAAATATCGCTACTAAACTGACCATCTCCCATCTCTCTTAAGAAGTAAACTCGTTGAAGGTATGGCTCGTTTGGGGTGGTGGCTAGAGCTTGTTCCACATAAATCCATGCACCCGTTTTTTTTTCTGGCCAGATGCGGGTCAGCTTCAGGGTTATATCGTCATAAGCAGTTTCGGCAGCAGCTTGCTCAGCACTGGAAAACTCTCCTGTCATCCAATCAAGTAATTGCAGGAAGTCATCACTTTTTTCTTGGCAGTAGCCAAAGGATACAATTAGAATTAAAAATGCCGAAATTGCTATTTTTTTCATTTCGTTAGTTTTCAGAAGTCGGAAAGATAACAAAAGAGAATACAATGAATGAGTTGATTCTAGGTCTGTTTTGGGTGGTTTACTTCGCAATACACAGCGTTATGGCTACGTCAAGATTTAAGCTCTATTTAAGGCTGTCGTTACCCGCTTTTTATCCTTACTACCGTTCTGTTTACTCCATTTTTGCTGCGGTGAATTTTCTTCTACTCATTTGGCTGCATGTCATTGTTCCTTCAGAATTGATTTTTGAGACAGGAAATCTAAGGTATGCAGGATACTGTTTCGGCCTACTTTCTCTGCTAGTTCTTGTCATAGCTGGGAAATCTTACGGAGCTGGCTTTTTCATTCGTGAGGTAAAAAATAAATGCTTGATGCGTTCTGGCTTGAATGCCTATGTTCGACATCCGCTGTATTTTGGATTTCTTCTTTTTGTGATTGGTTTTTTTCTCGTCTCTCCCAATTGGAAAAACCTAGTTTGCGCAGCCATTACTATTCTCTACCTAGTAGTTGGAGCGTTGCTCGAAGAGCGGAAACTTATTGATGAATTTGGCCAAGAATATGCGAATTACAGAAAGGAAGTGAAGATGCTAATCCCCTGGATTTTCTGAGTCGAAGTCCACTGAGACAGAATTAACGCAGTACCGCAACCCCGATTCTGTAGGCCCATCATTGAAAACATGGCCCAAGTGACTTCCGCAGCTGCCGCATAAGATCTCAGTTCGAATCATTCCATGAGTAGCGTCTCTTTTTGTCACCACGGCTTCTTCGCTTACTTGATTGCTAAAGCTCGGCCATCCGCAACCCGATTCGAACTTACTATCTGAAGTAAAAAGCTCGTTGTTGCAAGCACGACACCTATACAAGCCGTCGGAAAAGTGAAGGTTGTACTTCCCTGAATAGGCTCTTTCGGTTCCCTTATCACGAAGTACACGATACTCTTCTTCGTTCAACTCTTTTTTCCAGTCTGCATCAGACTTTTCAATTTTATATGCCATGATTCAATAACACTTGGCTACCTCCGAGGTTTATTTCTATTGCCGCTGAATTTATTGCCTTTTCCTTTAAATGGTCTTTTTCCTTTGCTACTTCTAGCCGAAGGGTTGTAGGTGAAGCTATCCCCGACCTCTTTAGGTACAGGTTGTTTCCTGATTTCACTGCCAATTAAGGCTTCAATTCTGGAAAATTTCTGTTGTTCATCAGGCGAAATGAACGTTATGGCCATACCCGTAGAGTCGGCACGGGCCGTTCTTCCCACGCGGTGCACGTAATCTTCAGCTTCGTCGGGCACATCGTAGTTGATTACCAGCTTAAGCTCTTTAACGTCAATTCCGCGTGATACGATGTCTGTAGCAACTAGGACTTGCACCTTTCTAGCCTTGAACATGCGCATGACTTCTTCTCGCTCACTCTGAGCAAGGTCACTGTGCATTTCCTCAATATGCAGTGGTGTAGACTTTAGCCTTTTGGCAATTTGCTTTACGTTGCTCTTGGTTCTCGAGAAGATAAGCACTCCTTCGAGACCTTCTTTGTTGAGCAAGTTCTTAATGAGTTTCGGCTTATCGTCGGGATACACCATGTAGGCTACCTGTATCACACCTTCCGCTGGTTTTGAAAGTGCTAGAGTTATTTCGTCGGGATTGCTGAGAATGCTCTTTGCCAAGCCCCTTATTTTGGGAGGCATGGTTGCCGAGAACATCAGGTTTTGACGCTTTTCTGGAAGAAAAGAAACAATTCGATTCAAGTCTTCCACGAAACCCATGTCAAGCATGCGGTCAGCCTCATCCAAGATCAAAAACTCCAGATTTTTCATATTCATATATCCCATGTTCAAGTGGGATATAAGTTTACCTGGAGTGGCTATGATCATATCCGTTCCAGATTCGAGCGCTTTTTTCTGTTGATTGAAATCAGCTCCGTCGCCTCCACCATAAAGTGCGATGGAGCTTACGTCGGCAAAATAGGAGAGTCCCATTACTGCTTGATCGATCTGTAGAGCGAGTTCTCGGGTGGGCACAATTACTAAGGCTCTGATTGAATTGTCATCTCGACGATTTGACATCAATTTTTGCAACACTGGTAGGACGAAAGCAGCGGTTTTTCCCGTACCCGTTTGGGCGCAGGCTATGAGATCCTTGTCGTTAAGTATTTTGGGTATTGCTTCTTCTTGGATGGGGGTAGCCTTTTCGAAGCCCATAGCATCTAGGCCTTGCAATAACTCTTCTCCTAATCCTAATTCTTTGAATGTTGCCAATCTTAAAAATTTTAAATTACCAGGTTATAATAATTAGGCGTTTCTCAGTGTGTTGTTAACTTTACCGCCGTTTCAGGAATATACTATTCTTATAAATGATAGCATTACTTTCACCCGCAAAGAGTCTCGATTTTGAGTCGGTTTCACCTTACGAGCGAAGATCAGATTTGATCTTTGTCAAAGAAGCGGAATATTTGGCAAATAAGCTCAAGAAGTTTTCAGCAAAAAAACTGAAATCAATGATGAGCATCAGCAATGACTTGGCTGAGCTCAACGCTGAAAGATTTGCTCAATGGTCACCTCCTTTTACTGGTGAGAACAGTAAACAAGCTGTTTATTCTTTCAATGGCGGTGTTTATCGGGGTTTAGAGGCCGCTACACTCTCTGATCAGGAGATGGATTTTGCGCAAGATCATCTAAGAATATTGTCAGGACTTTATGGTATTCTGCGCCCCCTAGACAGCATTCAGCCTTATAGATTGGAGATGGGCACTTCATGGGCGATAACACCCAAACAGAAAAACCTCTACAATTATTGGAAGTCAACTGTTACGGAAAGATTGAAAGAGGATATCGCA
>Ga0222653_1001623_pt1 | contig 10744 bp, 7 predicted proteins | sample AntAcemetagen419_FD_179856 | JGI IMG/M metagenome (GOLD analysis project Ga0222653, IMG submission 179856) | Saline water microbial communities from Ace Lake, Antarctica - #419 | ecosystem: Environmental > Aquatic > Non-marine Saline and Alkaline > Saline | place: Antarctica: Ace Lake | collected...
AGATGCTCAGCTATGCTCTCTCGCCCGCGTGATGACAACACTGACACTCTCGCAGTCGGCGAGGATGAACTTTTCCACCTCGAGGGTGACGGCGCAGACTCCGTCAAAGGCGATCACAGCGGCGGCGAGTTCCTCAGCGAGGGTCTCGATCAACTGCCTTTCGCCGGACGCCGCGACGTCGCGCAGCTTTTCCGAAACCCGGTAATAGTCGATCGTGTGCTCGAGGCGGTCATCGAAGCCTTTGAACGACTTGGCGAGCGTGATCGCGACACTCACCGAGACCGTTTGCGGACGAGCCCGCTCCTCCTCCGGCACGCCCACGGTCGTGACAAGTCGGAGGCCTTTGATATGAATGTGATCGCCCATGTGATAAAAATGCTTCCGCCATTGTCCGAACTCAGTCCACGAAAAGCAAGCGGCACTTGCGCATCAAGGTCTGCTTTCTGTCCTTGAAAGGTTCGCCGGTTTACACTTGAAGGAGAGAAAAAAGACCGCATCATATCGGCAACCATGTTTCACTCTATCGTCGCAGCGGCGGGACCTATCAGCGTTGATCCAAACGCGACCGGGTCCTGGACCATGCTGGCCGTTTATTTCTTCGTCGCTATCGGCGTTTCGTTTTTCTGCTCTGTCTGGGAGGCTGTCATCCTCAGCGTGACGAATCCTTACGTTGCCAATCTAAAAAAGCAGCGTCCCAAAGTCGGGGCACGCCTCGAAGATCTCAAGACGCGGATCGGTCGCCCTCTCACCTCGATCCTGACGCTGAATACGATCTCCCACACCGTTGGTGCCATGGGCGTCGCTGCTCAGATTGCCGTGCTCGGAGGTGGCAAATGGGACATGCTCGCGGGAGCGCTTATGACCATCGCGATCCTCATCCTCTCGGAGATCATTCCGAAAAATCTCGGGGCTCGTCACTGGCGTGCCTGGGCGCCGTGGGTGAGTTTCAGCCTTCTCTGGCTGACCCGCTTCATGACGCCGGTGGTTTGGTTCATTGAGCTTTTCAGTAAAGGGCATCACGGGGAAGCCGCCTTTTCACGCGACGAGTTAAAAGTCATGGCCGAGCTCGGGACGCGCCAGGGCAAGCTCAAGGAGGACGAATCCCGCATTCTCGAAAATCTCCTCCGACTCGGCGAAATCTCGGTGCGCGAGGTCATGACGCCCCGCATCGTTGTTTTTGCGCTCACCGAGGACACGACTGTTCAATACTATCTCGACCGCCACAACAGCTCCCCCTTTTCGCGGATTCCGATCTACAGCGAGAACCGTGACGACATCAAAGGCTTCGTTTTAAAACACGACATCCTCCTCGCCGCCGCGAATGATCAGTATGAACTCGAACTCAGTGAACTGCGCCGCGACATCGCCGCAATCCCACACACGACGAAGCTGACGGATGCCTTCCAGCACCTCGTCGCGAATCGACACCACATCGCGATCGTCCTCGACGAATACGGCGGCATGAGTGGACTCGTGACAATGGAAGACGTCGTCGAAACCCTGCTCGGCCTTGAGATCGTCGACGAGGCGGACACCCGCGAAGACATGCAGGAATTTGCCCGCAACATGTGGAAGACTCGCGCGACGAAGATGGGCCTCGAAATCAGTGAGCCCTCAGAGACGATCATTGGCCCTTCCAGTTAAGGACGATCACGCCAAAGAGCATCAGGGCCAGCGCCGCTGCTTTGCGGGGAATGTTTTTCCGTTCCCCGAGGATCAGGATGCCTCCGATGAAGCCGATGATCACCGACGTCCGCCGCACCGGTGAGATCACCGAGATGAGCGCGCCGTCCTGCGCGATCGCGAGGAAGTAAAAAGCATCAGCGATGAGCAGTCCAATCCCGACGGCGGGAATGACCCATCGCCATTGGAACGGCGTCCGCACTTTCATCCCGAACCTCCAGACGAGGACAAAGGGCGTCATGACAACGACGAGATAGATCGAAAACCAGAATTGGAGCGTCGCGACGCGGATCTCGAGAGTTTGCAGGAGAAACTTGTCGTAAAGCGCGCTGAAGGCACCCAGCACCGTCGCGACAACGAGAAAGTAGACCCATTTGTCGCGATGAAAGACGATCCCCTCCGCTTTTCCGAGGAGCGAAAAAGCGTAGAACGCGACGAGAATGAGGAGCACGCCCACCCACTGCCAACCGCTCGGCATTTCGCCCATCAAAAGCACTGCGAATAAAATCGTCCATATCGGAGCGGTTGAGCGAATCGGGCCGGCGATGGTGATCGGCAAATGCTTCAGCGCAAAATAGCCAAAGATCCACGAGCCCGAAACGAGGACGCCTTTTCCGAAAAGATACCAGTGCTCCGCGACAGTCAGCGCATCGATCACAAGCCCGCCCTGCCAAACCTGCGGGAGAAACGGCGTCAGAATTCGCAGGATGAGCCAAGACCCCGCCCCCGTAAGGACCCCGAAAAACAGCACCGGCGGCACCGCATTGTCACGGACCGCGAGTTTCTTAAGAAGATCGTAAATCCCGAGAACGATCGCCGAGCAAATGGAAAGAAAAATCCAGGACATCAAATCGAGATCGAAGAGTTTGAATTCTGACCACGAATGGACACTGATTCACACGGATAGACAGAAGAAAACGGTCTCGACATTCGTGCTAATCGGTGTCCATCCGTGGTTCTGCTATCCAAAGATTCCCCGGCGCCCTCGTCGCAATTGAAATCAGTGCTTCGTCCCAGAACTCTCATCCTGCCTCAATCTCCGCCAGCAAATCGCGACCGCCAATCTCCCCCAACGCCGCGAGCTCCTCTCTCAACACCTGCCAGGCCGGCTCCCCCGTTTCCTCGGTTCGTCCGCAATGCGTCCGACAAACAAACCCATCGTAATCTCCAAACCGCTGCGGGTCGGTCTCCTCACTATAAAGCGTCAGGACCGGTTTGTGATTCGGACCCGCTTTGATCGAGAGCGGATGCAACCAGCAGGTGAGCGGTTTCCAGTGCCAGGGATGCAGCCCCTGATCAACCGAGTAGGCCTGCAAAGCGCAACGCGCATCCGGCAGGAGAAAGACACAACTAGTCTCAGGAAAATGCGCGGGGTAATCAGCGATCGATTTTCTCATCGGCGCTGACTTCGTCGCCGTTTTTGGACCCGAAGCAATATCGCGCCACTTTCCGTAAACCACGACTTGCTCAGGGAGTGGAACTCCCGTCTCCTCGATTTCTTTGCGCTCATCCTGAACCAGGGTCCGAATTGCAGCGGCCTCCTCGGAGGAAAGGTAAACGCCGTCGTGGCAACAAGTTCCGCCACAAGCACCGAGATCGCAGCGCTTCAAAGGTCGAGAGAGCGCCTCCCGGTCCAGCGTCATCGCCCGAACCGTCTCCGCAAGGAGTTCCCGGGTGTTCGGGTAAGCCGCAATTGCGTGACTCATCGATCAACGTTCTTTCGTAAGAAGCTCCTCATTCCCGCTGTTTCTAGGTAAAGTCGTCAAAGCCCTCCATCATGCGCGCCGCTCTTTTCATTTTCCTTTCCCTCGCCGCCAGTTCTCTCGTCGCGGAACCGATCGATTTCAATCGCGACGTTCGGCCGATTCTTTCCGACAAATGCTTCAAATGCCACGGCCCCGACGCGAAGAATCAGAAGTCCGACTTCCGCATCGATACCTTCGCACACGCCACCGAAGACCTTGGCGACTACGCCGGGGTTGTTCCCGGTGATCTCAAAGCGAGCGAAACCCACTGGCGGATCCACTCCGACGATCCTGTCGACGCGATGCCCCCGCCCGACTCGAAGATGACTCTGACAGAGCGTCAGATCGAGATCCTCGACCAATGGATGCTCGAAGGGGCAAAGTATGATGAGCACTGGTCCTTCGTCGCCGTTCCCGAAACAATCGAGGTTCCCACCGTCGATTCGGAATGGGTCAAAAATGACATCGACCGTTTTATCCTCGCAAGACTGGAGAAGGAAAATTTCACCCCCTCTCCCGAAACGAGCCGCGAAAAGTGGCTTCGCCGCGTCACCCTCGACCTCACTGGCCTTCCCCCCACGATTCCCGAGCTCGACGCCTTCCTCGCCGACAAATCAGCGGATGCCTTTGAAAATGTCGTGACCCGCCTCTTCGATAGCGACGCCTACGCCGAGCGCCTCACCGGCGAGTGGATGGATGTCGCACGCTACTCGGACAGCTATGGTTTCCAGGTTGATCGCGACCGCACCGTCTGGCCATGGCGGGACTGGGTCATCGACTCGTTTCGCGAGAACATGCCCTTCGATGAGTTTATTACCCTCCAGGTCGCGGGCGATCTCCTCCCCAATGCGACGCGCGATCAAATTATCGCAACGACCTTCAATCGCCTTCACCCGCAGAAAGTCGAAGGCGGCAGTGTCCCCGAAGAATTCCGCATCGAGTATGTGTCCGACAGAATTCACACTTACGGCACCGCCTTCCTCGGCCTCACGATGGAGTGCTCACGCTGCCACGACCACAAGTATGATCCCATCACCGCGAAGGATTACTTTCAGCTCACCGCCTTTTTCGACAACATTGACGAAGCCGGGCTTTACTCCTATTTCACCCCGTCCGTCCCAACCCCGACCCTGTGGTTGCCCGATGACAAGCAGAGCGAATCCCTAACACGCCTAGAAAAGGACATTAAGACCGCCGAAGCAGAACTGGAAAAAGTCAGCACCGATGCCGACGAGGCCTTCGCTCAGTGGCTCGACGGAAACGCTACCCTCGCAGTGCCCTTCCCCATTGCCGCCTTCAGCTTCGAAGACGAAAAGCCCGCTGCGCTCGCGAACAATGTAGAAGGTGGCGACCCCGGAAAGAGTAATGCGAACAATCTCTTCGTCGCCGGAAAACAAGGAAATGCGATCAAGCTCACTGGTGACGACGCCGTGACCCTGCCGGTCGGGAACTTCACCCGCGACGACACCTTCTCAGTTTCTCTCTGGATGAAAACTCCCGAGTCGCCGAAGCGAGCCGTCATTTTCAGCCGTTCCAAAGCCTGGACCGATGCCGCGAGTCGCGGCTACGAACTCCTCCTCGAAGACGGCAAGCTGAGCGCCGCCCTGGTCCATTACTATCCCGGGAATGCGATACGCGTCCGGAGCAAAGAACCACTCCCCGTGAATGAATGGAAACACGTCGCGATGACCTACGACGGCTCGAGCCGGGCCGAAGGTCTCAAGCTCTATCTCGATGGAAGAGAAATCGAAACCGAAACCGTCCGGGACAAACTCACCCGCGAGATTACCGGGGGCGGGAGTGACACTCTCGTGATTGGACAACGCATGCGCGACAACGGATTCAAAGATGGGCTCGTTGACGAATTCCAGATCTTCCCCCGCCAACTTGCCCCTGCCGAGATTTCCCTCCTCGCCGGAAACGGTTCCGCGAAGCCTGACAAAGCCACTTTTCTCATCACTGCGTACGAAGCTTATCAGGCCCGGCTCGAAACCCTGACCTCGCTCCGCCGTCAGCGTAGCGAACTCGTCAAAAAGATCCCCGAGATCATGGTCATGGAGGAAACGCCCGAGCCACATCAAACCTACCTCCTTGATCGCGGGCACTACGAAAACCGAACCGAGCCGGTCTCCGCCGAGACTCCACATTTCCTCCCGGCGATGCCGCAAGGCGCACCCAGGAACCGCCTCGGACTCGCGCAGTGGACCGTTTCTCCGGAAAATCCACTCACCACCCGCGTCACCGTGAATCGCTACTGGCAGATGCTCTTCGCGAAAGGCCTCGTCGCCACGAGTGAAGATTTCGGAGCGCAAGGGCAACTCCCGACTCACCCCGAATTGCTCGACTGGCTCGCGCGTCGTTTCATCGACAGTGGCTGGGACCTGCAGGATTTACTCAAGGCGATGGTCCTCTCCGCGACCTATCGACAAAGCTCTCACATTTCTTCCGGGGAACTCACGGAACGCGACCCGGAAAACACCCTCCTCTACCGCTACCCCGCCCCGCGCCTTTCCGCCGAGGCAATCCGCGACAACGCCCTTGCTGCGAGTGGCTTGCTAGTCAGCAAAGTCGGCGGCCCTTCCGTGAAGCCCTACGACATTGCCGTGTCTTTTAAGCCGTCCGAGCCTGGCAAGGGCGATGCCCTCTACCGCCGCAGCCTCTACACCTACTGGAAGCAAACCGCGCCCGCCCCTCTCATGACGACATTGAATGCGTCAAAGCGCGACGTCTGTCGGGTCCGCCTTGAAAAGACGGACTCTCCGCTTCAGGGACTCGTCCTCCTGAACTCGCCGCAATTCGTGGAGGCCGCCCGCACTCTCGCGGCGACTCTCGTGACGCAGCATGGAGGCAACGATGCCGCGATTGTTGAAGAAGCCTTTCGACGCTTAACGAGTCGGCACCCCGACGCCGAAGAATCGGCCCTCCTCACGCGACTCCTTGTAGAGCAGAGCCTCCACTTCGAGGCGCAACCTAAGGAAGCCGCTAAACTCCTCGAAATCGGCGACTCTCCCGCTCCGACCGGAGAAACCCCTGCCCGCATCGCCGCCGTCACCACCCTTGTCTCCACCCTCATGAACTTCGACGAGTGCATCACGAAACGATAACTACACTCTAACGGCCTTCAGAAGCATCTCTTCTTCTTACTCCTCATCTTCTTCTTAATCTCCATGTGAAGCGGAAAGAGTAAGAAGAGGATTAAGATGAAGAAGAGGAGCCCGATTCTTCCTACCTTCCCCCTTTTAACATTCCCGGCTGAAAGCCGAAAACCGCCATGAATTGCACCGGATTTGAATCACCCCTCGGCATGAGCCGACGCTCCGCCCTCGCCGGTTTTGGCGGTGGACTTGGAAGCCTTGCCCTCGGCAACCTCCTATCAAACGCACAAGCCGCTCCTTCGGACAGCTACCTCACCGGAAAAGGAAAAGCAAAGCGGGTCATCTTTCTCTTTCAGGCCGGAGGCCCTTCCCAGGTCGAACTCTTCGATCACAAACCACGCCTCACCGAAGAACAGGGCAAAGAACTTCCCGACTCCGTCCGCTTGGGGCAGCGCCTCACCGGCATGTCAGGAAATCAGGCGAGCCTTCCCCTCGTCGGATCCGCCTACCCCTTTGCCCAGTACGGTGAAGCCGGCACCTGGATGAGTGACCGTCTCCCCTACACCGCCAAAATCGCTGATGACATCGCCGTCGTGAAATCGATGTACACCGAGGCGATCAATCACGGCCCGGGCGTCACCTTCATGCAGTCCGGCTCGCAGATTGCGGGGCGTCCCAGCATCGGCTCCTGGCTCTCCTACGGTCTCGGCTCGATGAATGAGAATCTCCCCTCTTTCGTCGTCCTTGTCACCAAAGACAAAAAGGGACAACCGCTCGTGAGTCGTCTCTGGGGCAGCGGTTTTCTCCCCGGCAAACATGACGGTGTCCGTTTTCGCGCAGACAAAGATGCTGTTCTTTATCTAAACAATCCAGAAGGCCTCGACCGCAAATCCCGTCGCATGATGCTTGATCGCCTCGAAGAGCTTCACCACCTTCAATTGGCAAAATCAGGTGATACCGAACTCGAAACCCGTATCGCCCAATACGAAATGGGATTCCGCATGCAGTCATCAATTCCTGACGTAACCGATCTATCAAAAGAGCCCGAACACGTTTTTGACCTCTACGGCGAAGACGCGCGCACTCCAGGCACTTACGCCGCTAACTGCCTCATGGCCCGTCGCCTTGCCGAGAAAGGCGTCCAGTTCATTCAGCTCTACCATCAGGGCTGGGATCATCATGGCGGGGTTCCGGGCGGCATCAAAAAACAGTGTCAGGAAACCGACAAAGCTTCCGCCGCTCTCGTCACCGACCTCAAGCAGCGCGGACTCCTCGACGACACTCTCGTCGTCTGGGGCGGAGAGTTCGGTCGCACCAACTACTGCCAGGGGAAATTTAATCCTGCCAACTTCGGTCGTGATCACCACCCGCGCTGTTTTTCCATCTGGATGGCCGGAGGCGGCGTCAAAGGCGGCATGACCTATGGAGAAACCGACGACTACTCCTACAATGTCACCGAGGGCGGCGTTCACATTCACGATTTCCACGCCACAATGATGCACTTGTTAGGGATCGACCACGAGAAGCTGACCTTCAAATACCAGGGCCGTCACTTCCGTCTTACCGATGTCCACGGTCACGTCGTGAAAGACATCCTAACGTAGCAGCGAACGTAAGCGAGTAGTCTCTTCGACCGTCCGCCCCCATCTCCTCGCTCACGCTCAGAGCTACGCCGCCGATTTACCCGTAGCAGCGAGCGTGAGCGAGTAGCCTCTTCGACCGTCCACACCCATCTCCTCGCTCACGCTCAGAGCTACGCCGCCGATTTATCTCCCGATCCTTCATCGCGTCCTATTCGGATTGTCCTCCCATGCTAGCATCGCTGACATGCGACGAATTTTCTGCTGCCTCCTTTTCCTAACCGCCACTCTCGCCTCGGCTCAGCAAAGCCAATGGACGGCGCTTGAGATCGCGCCTCTGATCGGGAAAGACAATGCCCTCGCCGCGCAGAAGATCCGCAGCAGCTACGGGGCAAAGGGACTAGCCGAAGGCAAGAACCGCTGGATCGAAGAAACGACGCTCCTCATTGCAGTCACCTCGGAAGAGCCCGTCACCGCGATCAAAGAAGACGACAGCGAGCTCGGTGCGCTCACGAAACTCGACGAGGACGGGCTCTACGCTTTCTGCGCCGACATCGGAAATCATCAGGACTTTTCCTACCGCCTCGAAACTGCCTCCGGTAAAATCATCGGAAGCAACACGGTGAAGATCGAATACTACCCCTACGCGAAGGATTCGATTCACAACCCGCATCACCCGCAGGGAACCCTCCACGAGCACCGCTGGACAAACTCAAAAATCTACCCGAACACGGAGCGCGATTTTCTGGTCTACATCCCTGAGCAATACGACGGCTCGAAACCGGCGGCCCTCATGATCTTCCAGGACGGCCTTCGCCACGCCGACACGGAACTTAGCGGCGGCCTTCGCGCACCCATCGTCTTGGATAATCTCATCACGAGAGGTGAGATGCCGGTGACGGTTGGACTCTTCATCAATCCCGCCAATTTTCCTGATCAGCCCAAGGGAAGCAAGCCTCGCAACCGCAGCGTCGAGTATGACTCCCTCGGCGACACCTACGCGACCTTTCTTCTCGAAGAGATCATTCCATTCATCACCGAGAAACATCAGCTCAACCTGAGCGATAATCCCACGCACTGGGCGCTCGCCGGAGGATCAAGCGGTTGCGCCTGCGCCTGGACTGCAGCCTGGGAGCGGCCGGACAAATTCGGCAAAGTCCTCGGCTGGGTCGGCACCTTTGTCGATATTCGCGGGGCCAACGCCTACCCGAGCCTGATTCGAAAAACGGAACGCAAACCAATTCGTGCGGCATTGTTAGGGGAACGCAACGACCTCGACAATCAGTTCGGTAACTGGCCTCTCGCAAATCGACAGATGGAAACCGCGCTCAAGTTCGCTGACTACGATTATCGCTACTGGTGGGGCGACGGTTTTCACGGGAGCCGCCACGCCGCTGTCATGCTGCCGGAAATGTTGAAATGGCTATGGAAAGAATAAAATTCCTGACACTGCTCTATCTCTCCTTCAGTGGAGTCGTCGTGGCCGAAGCCGAACCGATTTTGCCTTGCTGGATTTGGACGGAAACAACGACAGATGAACCCGTCGTTTTCGATCACGAATTTGCTAACGATAGACTGCCCGAAAAAGCCATCGTGCGGCTCACGGGAGATTTCTGCCATGTCGAGTTGCGAGTCAATGATCAAGTCGTCGGCTTCGTTGAAGCGTTTGATCCGGTAACGGAGTTTGATATCCTCCCTTTCTTCCAGTTGGAGATCAACAAAGTCAGCCTCGTCGCCTACCCCGTACTCGGCCCTTCAGCCGTCGCAGCCACCCTGACAACCCGCTGGGGCGACGCGGAAGGCACCATCGATACTAGCAGAGGCTGGAGTCATAATGCGACGATTGAGCGCGGACTCGTCACTGCAGCCCGATGGGGTGACAATGAACTGCGCGACATCGATCACTCCGCCGAATACAATCAATGGAAAGAAGCCTTTGCCGACGCGTCCGCGATTCAGCTTTCTGATCTCCCGAAAGACTTTCGTATCGAAAAAATCAAGTCCGCCTCCGAAGAGGAAGACTCCTGGGTCAGCCTCGCGATTGATGAAAACAATCGCCTCTACCTTGGGATGGAAAAGAAGGGCATCCTTCGCCTCACTCCCGGAGGCCCGACCCAAAAAATCAAAGACGCAGAAGTCATCAACGACAGCCTCGAGGAATGTCGCGGCCTTGTCTTTCACGAGGGTGCTCTCTATGCCAACGCCAACGATTCAAAAGCGCTCTATCGACTCCGCGACACGACCGGCGACGATCAATTCGACGAAGTCACGCTCATCCGACAAACCGAAGGCTCCGTCGGCCATGGCCGCAACGATCTCGCCCTCGCGCCCGACTGGACGATCCACGCGATTCATGGGGACTCCGTCGAAGTTCCTGACGGAGCCACCTTCGACACCGCGAGTGAAGACTCCGCATCAAAACCGCTTGGCCACTGGCTCAGCCTCGGACGCGAAGCCGACGAATGGAATATTCATTCCCGCGGCCTCCGAAATCCTTACGGTCTCGATTTTAACGACGATGGCGAAGCCTTCACCTACGATGCCGACAACGAGGGTGATGTCGGCCTGCCTTTCTATCGTCCCAGCCGGATCAACCACCTTGTTCGAGGAGCGAACTATGGGTGGTGGCAGCGTCCCGGTA
>Ga0222653_1001628_pt1 | contig 10735 bp, 4 predicted proteins | sample AntAcemetagen419_FD_179856 | JGI IMG/M metagenome (GOLD analysis project Ga0222653, IMG submission 179856) | Saline water microbial communities from Ace Lake, Antarctica - #419 | ecosystem: Environmental > Aquatic > Non-marine Saline and Alkaline > Saline | place: Antarctica: Ace Lake | collected...
AGGCATTAAAAATTCTAATTTGGAATAAACCAGCAGTACTTGATTTGATAATGGCATTTTCCTGAGTTGGTTTTACTTCCAAATGCTTCTCTTTCAATTCCTCATTTACATTGCTTTCATTTGTGGAAATCATTAATGCAGGTGATATAGGCAAAATGCTCGCTGAGCTCCACGAAGTCTCCAAACCTGAAACGATGCATTTTACCTGGAACGCGATATGCACTGTCTCAGTTGCATTTATAAACTTGCTGGGTAATGGCCAATTGGTCAAACCCAAACCATCATTATCTATCAAATTTGGATACGGAATTACGGGTGACTCCCCAGCTGCGATCGGCGGTTCCATTGCGGTAATATTAACTGTAGTCTGAAATGCACGGACGGCACATTGATCATAATCATCACCAGCGGGATTGAAAGTAATATCATTCTTACCATTATTGTAACGCACCTTCCAATCAATACTAACCTGCTGCTCGTCTGGGTTATAATCAAAAACTTCAATACTGGCATATTTGCTCTCATCTTGGTAAAGTTGGTCTACACAATCCGGTTCGTCTTCGTCTATTGTTTCAGGATAAGATCCAGGACACTCTGCATCAGTTCTATCAGTACCATCTGGAGCAGTAGTTAATCCTAGTTCATTATCAACAATAACCCTCATTAAATCGGGAATTTGGCCATCATTTTGGATAAAATTTTTCAATGATCCATACAAGTCAGACAGCGCACCGCCGAGGCTATGGACCAATCTTGCATTTTTTCCAGCAGCATCGTATGCATCAAAAACCACTTTTCCGTTGGCAGGGTCGTGGCCATCCGTTGTGTAAATCTCTTCATGATAATGCATAACGAGGTTAGGGCTTATAGAACTCACCCAATCTGGAGGACGCGTACCTGCCCATGAACCATTTGGAAAGGCTTGAGCAAAATAGATTCCCTTTATTTTATTGCCATAGCGCTGAGCATACCTCCATGAAGCAACGGTACCTCTTGAATGCCCCCCGATGAAAATACTTGAAACATCAATGTTTTCGACGTCTCCAATTGAACCTACTGGCGCCGGGATTTCTTGGTTTTCAATTGCATCAAAAATAATTTCCAAATCGAGATACGGTTGATGCAGCCCCTCAGGGTCGTCTTCGTCCAACATAATTGTTGATTCCCAGCTCAAAAGATGGATTTGGTTACGCTTGAGAGTCTTTTTCCACAACCTGTTTTTTGCGGTTGGTGAATCTGCCCTCTCTCCATTTGCATGAGACCAAACATAAATCGGTGCGCTTGTAGTGATGACCATATCATTTTCATCAGTAGCAAGATACAGGTCAAACCATTGATTATCGTCATCGCCATAACAATAACGAGTAGCCCCATCGGGTATAGTTGTGGTCGCATTTGACACAACAGAAAAATTGCAGATGCTCACGCCATTTTCGTCCTCCACAATTTGCACGATATCCCCGATCTCCGCGAGGCCGTCACCATACAAACTTGCACATCCACACGACACTGTCTGTCCATTTGCAACTGACTGAACAAGTCCAACACAGACAAGTACAGCTAAAAAGTTTAAGTATTTCATCATCTCGGGTTTAAGGTTACAGTGAAGATAAAAATCTAATTTTAATCTCAAAACTCATTTTCAATAAGTTTTCCTTTAGCCCAGTATTTTTTTAGTGAGCTCAGCTTCGAGAAGTTCTAAACCTGCGAAAACCAAACGAGATGCATGCTCAAGCACAAATGAGCCAAGGAGTATACAGATGTAGTCATAGATAGACCAGTCAAATCAATGCATTGGCCCGCAGGTCAAAGAGCCTGCAAGGCAGGGGTTACAAACCCTGCGGAGTGGGGACAAACAATGTCGTTCATAGTTTTTCTGTTTTCTGTGCATCCCAATGCTGGACAAACTGCCCAGTCGAGACCTGTATGGATGAGCGCCCCTCGACGCACTCACATGTTCTTCCTCAAATATAATTGAATCCTCGATTTATGCGAAGGGTTTAAAGCGAAAGAACAATGGAAGGAGGAAGAGTTTAGTGCCGCAGGGTTTTGAAGGAGGTGGAGCGGGTTTATAAAGCCAGAGGAAAGGTTAAAAGTTGAAGCAACGGCTTAGGCGCAGGGTTACATACCCTGCGGAGCGGTTCGCAGGTGCTGTAGTCTTTGCTGTGCGCCACAACGTTCTGGTCCAATTACGGCGGCTAGAAAAGCAAATGTATCGTAACTATTCAGAATCACCATTAATTGTTTCCATTATTTCCCTAAAGGCATTCAAGCCAGATTCAATATTTTCAATAATCTCATTTGCCAATATATCTGGGTCTGGAAGATTATCCAAGTCAGTTAAACTCTTGTCTTTAATCCAAAAAAGATCTAAACTAGTTTTATCTCTTGAAATGATATCTTCATAGGAATATTTACGCCATCTGCCCTCTTCATTTTCTTCACTCCAAGTCTCTTTTCTTTTGTCTAAGTTCTCAGAGTTGTAAAGCTTAATAAAGTCCTCCAAATGCTGCATAGTCATGGTGCGCTTCTTTGGTGTATGGTGGATATTCGTTCTGTAATCGTAAAACCAAATGTCTTTTGTCCATGCTTCTTTGCTTGCAGGTCTGTTGCTAAAGAACAACACATTCGCTTTTACACCTGGAGCGTAGAATATTCCTGTTGGTAAACGAAGTATGGTATGAAGTTCTGTTGTCTTTAACAATTGCTTTCTGACTTCCTCACCAGCACCGCCTTCAAAAAGAACATTATCTGGCAATACAACAGCTGCTTCTCCGGTTATTTTTAGCATGGTTTTAATATGCTGTAAGAAGTTCAATTGCTTGTTAGAAGTAGTTTCCCAAAAATCCTGACGGTTGTAGCTCATATCCTGCTTTTCAGCTTCACCATCTTCATTGGTAATGGTCATACTACTTTTCTTACCAAAAGGAGGATTGGCTAAAACATAATCTACTCTAAAACCATCGTCAGAGATTAGTGCATCTGTTGGTTTAATCGTTGGCGTTCCTTCCAGTTCTCCAATATTGTGCAGGTACATATTCATTAAACACATTCTGCGGGTATTGGCTACAATTTCATTACCGTAGAACGTTTCATTTTTAAGAAATATTTTTTCCTCACGATCTAGGTCATTATTGTCAACAATCCAATCGTAAGCGGCTAAGAAAAAGCCACCCGTGCCACAGGCAGGGTCAGAAATAGACTTTTGAGGTTTGGGTTGAACACAGGCCACAATAGCCTTTATTAAAGCTCTCGGGGTGAAATATTGACCGGCACCAGAACTTCCACTACTGTCCATGGCGTTCTTTTCCAACAAACCTTCATAGATTTTTCCTTTGATGTCTGACCCCATCATGTTCCAATTCTCCTTATCGATTAGGTCGATAACTTTTAAGAGTTTAGAAGGATCTTGAATTTTGTTTTGGCTCTTGGTATAAATCTGACCCAACATGCCTTTTTCTGTAGAAAGCGTACGGAGTAGCTGACTGTAAAAAGATTCTAGTTCAGCACCTCTTTTACCTGAAAGGGTTTCCCAATCACATATTTCGCCATTAACAATTTCGTTACCATCTACATCTTTCAGTTTTGGAAAAACCAGACCTTTGCTATAAGGCGGCTTATTGAGTTCATCTGCCATTTTAAGAAATAGCAAATAGGTGATTTGTTCTAGGTAATCGCCATAACCAACACCATCATCACGCAATACGCCAGCGAGGTTCCAAATTTTTGATACAATACTTGAGTCTGTCATTCTATAATAAATTTATTTCCGATCAATTTTTCTTGAGACCTATAGCCCCAATATTCCAACTTGATCTGAATAAGGTCTTTTAATCGATTAAAATAATCTTGTTCTTGCTCTGTAAGTTCTGCTGGGCCAATTATGACCAATCGCTTACAGGTAATTTCTCCGTCCATTAAGGCGTATTCAAATATTTGCCCTAAAGCTTGTCTAATGTTTTTTAATGCAGTGTTACTTGTTTTTACTTCAAACAAATCAAACTCATTATCATGCTTTAGTACAACATCTACAATGGCACCACCAACACGAGTTTTTTCAACTGAAATGTTTTCTTTTTTATATCCATTAGAAATTAGATAGTCATACAAGTCATCCGTTATTTCCCCATGCCTCCTTTTTACTTTGGTCTTCTTGTTGGAAGCTGATTTAGTATATTCACCAGTATTGGAAGCTTTACCATGCTGAAAATCAAATTTGATTTTTTTGACAAATTCATTTTCAATAGATACTTCCAGTTCTACCTTTAAACGATATGCTTGAAACCTGTTAAACTTTGCACCATCAAGGAAGCCCACCGAGAATGGTTCATTAAACAAGTCCGCTTCATTCCATTTAAATTTTACATTGGGTAATAAATAATCATTTTTAAATCGCTTGAAATCAGCATTTACCTCTTTCAGCTCATCTAACATGGACGGCATGTAAGAAGCAATTAAGTTTTCTATTTTCTCTTCCTCTTCTTCATATCCCTCAATGATTTCTACATTATGGATATTTCCTACTAAACACCTCTGTTTGTCATCTCTTATTGTGTAAAGAGTGATTTGGTCAATAAACTCAGCATCTTCTGATAGATTGTTTACTCCTCTTATATAACCATATTGATAACCGTTAATTCTAAACCGTTCGTTAAACAACCATTCCTCATGGCCAAAGCCATATTGGTTTTCATATGCTATAGTGGTGTTCCCTTGATTTTTGGGATGCCAAGCATGACCACTTGGAGTTTCCCAGTTGTTTGAGTTCCATGTTAAACGCATGATACGTTTATCAACTTCAGCGGGGGCATTTTTATGCAACCATGATTCTGTGGCTATTTTCTTTACCTGATTTTGATGAACCTTAACAATACCTTGCTGTAGTTTGTATTTGAATATTAGATTTTTGGGTAATTCAAAAAACTCAACGTCATAATATGAAATGTTGTTAAAGTCATCAACATTGTATGTTTTGAGTTCGTCAAGCAGGTTAGTGTTTAAATTAATTAGAATAGGGTTACTCTTTACTTGTGCTATTGCCAAAACAGAATGACCTTCTGCCACCAACACTAAATCTCCAATACCATAAGGACCTCTACTAGCATGATCAATTACAACATCATTATTCTTCAGAGCAGGATAAAAGCTAGGTTCATTTGAACCCCAGTTGCAGCCAAGTTTCCAAAACTTGATATCAGAGAATATGCCGTTTTCGTTTACTATCATGCCTTCTTTTTCTCCGCTTTAATTTTTTCTAATAAAACCGAAGCAGGTTCATAATCTGGTGCTGCCTTGCAGGCTGTTATTTCTGCTTCTGAAAGCAAGTTACCTTCAAAGGCTTTTTTAAGAATACTTTGGCGTAAGGCTTTTGCTTTTTCTAAACTTTCGGTAATGCTTTGCTCTACATTATCGCAAACGGATAAACGAGATTCAATTTCTTGTACGATTTGGTGCTGTTCTTCTTTTGAACATAATGGAAAAACAAAAACTTCTATTGAGGCAATACCAATATTTGCTTGGGTAGTTTGAACAGTATACCTTTTGATTTCTCTTTTAATAACAGGTGAAACGGAGTAATACAAAGCAAATTTTGAGTCCATCAGCTTTGTAATATTTTTAATTATTGCACAAGCGTAAGAAACCAAAAATTCTTTATTAAAATCAATTAGTACGTTTCGACCTATAGTTCCGTAACGAGGAAAAATAATATCTCCTTTTTCGGGCTTAATTTTAAGTGCAAGCCTATCAAAATCTACTTTTGAAATTGTCTTGGCGCCTTCAAAGTCAATCGTTCCATTTGCTTTTATATTACCGGTTGATAAATAAGGTAAGCCTCCTTCAAATGTTTTGGGCATTTTATGGTCTATATCACCAATCTTATAGGTGACATTTCCAAATCTTGACCAATACCACGAACTCGGAATTTTGTCATAATTTTCAATGTCTTCACTCTTGACTTCTGAAACAATTTTAGGTTTAGAAATTCTCGAAGGTCTTTTCCCTTCCTTCCCATTTTCTTCCCAAGTTTTAACAGCTTTTTCCCAATTTTCAAGTTGTTGTTCGTAGTGCTTTTGGCGTTCTAATTTGATTTGCTCCAACAATTCATCTGCGATTGGTAAATTAATTTGTTGTTCTCGCCATTCTTTCGTCAACTCCCCCTCAAATGCTTTCTTCAACACCGCTTGGCGAAAAACAACCAACTGATCCTGTGCCTTTTTGAGGTCGGCTATGCCTTTGTCTAAATCAGAAAAGAGTTCTTCTATTTTGGCTACTATGGCTCGTTGTTCGGGGAGAGGAGGTAGTGGGAAAGGAATATCATTAATTGTTCTTGAAGAGAGATGTTTTACTGTTACAGCAGACGTTTCGCTATGTATCGCATTTAGATATGGTTGAATACAGATAAATAAAAATTCCTTTTCATAGTATGCTGATTCAAAATGAATTCTACAAACTCGTTGGTTCAATAATCCTTTATTACCAGGCCATTTAGAGACTTTGAAGTCTCCATCCATGCCTATAAGTATATCTCCTTTGTTTACAACAAAATCTTCTTTGTATTCACCTAGATACAAATTCTCAGTTTCGATTGAAAAAATATCTCTAATCCTGATTAGCGGCATTCCTTCAGTTCTATTAAATAGTTTAGAAGAAAAGGCATAGCCGTTTTGAACAGAAGCGATTTTTTTTAATTCTACTCTTTCCCATTCATCAGCAATAACTAATTGTGGGTGTGTTCCTTTTTCAATAATTTGATAAGGTGTAAGTCCTAAAGCCATTATGCTGCTAATACTTCATTAAGTTCATTAATAATTTCATTCATTTCGTTTCCAAAAAGTTTGAACATTTTTCCTTTACCGCCTTGACTGTCAAAAGGGGTATAATCTAAATCGTCTAATTCTATATGGTAGCTGCTTACTACATGGTCTTTAATCATCCGTAGCCAGTCCATCTGCTCATTGGTGAAACGGTTGTGTTGCCCTGCATTTTGTTTGAATATCCATTTTTTGAAATTCTCATCAATGGTTTTGTCAAAGGCTTTGAGTTCGCCATCAATACCACAAGCTCTGCGAATTAATGATACCAAGGCTGTGAGTTCATCTTTGGGTTTTTCGCTTTTTACATCTTCCAAGGCAGCATAGGCATTCCACACATAGTCGGGAGCTAACAAAGGTTGTTCCAACACCAATTTGTCAAACACATCTTTGATCATTTTAAAAGTAATCTCCCTACGGTTGTAAGGTTGATTGTAGAAAATACTCAAGGCTTTTATTTCGTCTTTGTGCATTTCTAAATACTCGCTAAAGTCTTTTACAATTGCTGTTGCCTTGTCCACAGAAGTGGTGTCCCATTCCGATTTAGTAACAGTATCCAGATTAATGCTGTCAATGATCTGTTCGTGTTCTCTGCGAACATTATCTAAATAGTTATTTAACTCACCATTGAAGGTAGAAGCTGCTTGCCTCACTAATTCTTCTTGGGCTGTTTTCTTAGCTTCTTTAATTAAAGCAGGCGTTCTGTCTTGTTCAGGAATTTTGTCAATTTCTAGTTGTGCTTTGTTGTCAATTTCATCTTGGTCGTAAGCAGTAATCAACTCTTTGGTAATCTGCTTTAAGTTTTTGCCGCCTGAAAACTCGAGTAGTCTGTCTTTTTCATTTTCAGTGATTTGCTTTTCTAAACGAATTAATCGGTTGGATAAAGACAAGAACAAATCTTCATCTGCAATTCCCATAGAAACGGCACTCAATAAATCTTTCATGGGAACAGTAGGCTGTCTTTCTAAAGGACGGCTATCGGTCTTTTTAGATTTAGTTGCTCCAATGGCATCTACAATCACAAAGTGTGTTTTGCTTTTTGCGGTGCGAGAAACCTTTTGAAAGGTATCGCTATTAATGGTTCTGGTTCCTCTACCTTTCATTTGCTCAAAGTAGTTCACGCTTTTCACATCACGCATAAAGAGCAATACTTCCAATGGTTTTACATCTGTACCTGTAGCAATCATATCTACCGTAACGGCAATACGAGGGTGATAGGAATTTCGGAAACGATTCAAGACCGATTTAGGGTCTTCATCCGCTTTGTAGGTTACCTTTTTACAGAAGTCATTTCCTTCATCAAATTCCTCACGGATAATCTTTATAATATCATCTGCGTGGCTGTCTGTTTTAGCAAACACCAATGTTTTAGGTACTTCATACTCTCCGTTCTTATCAACTCGATTAGGGAAGATATCGACCTTTAAAGCTCTTTTGTATTCTTTAATGATACTACGGATTTGACTGAGGTTAACCACCTTTTTATCTAAGTCGTTTCGCTTGTATTCGGTATCCTCATCTTCCTGTTGCCAACGTTTGGCTCTGGTCAGTTTATCTCTTCTATCTATAAACCAACCCGCTTTTATGGTATCACCTTTTTGAGAAATATCTGTTTCAATGGTGTACACATCATATGGTACGTTTACGCCATCTGTTACCGATTCTTCATAGGTGTATTGACTTACTACATTTTCATTGAAAAACCCAAAGGTTCTTTTGTCTGGCGTAGCGGTTAAGCCTATCAAGGAAGCATCAAAATAATCTAAGACCTGCTTCCAAAGGTTATAAATGGAACGGTGACACTCGTCAATTACAATAAAGTCGAATTGCTCAATCGGTACTTTGGGAGTATAATCTACAGGAATAGCCTTTTTCTTACTCATTTGCTGTTGCATCCATGAGCTTTCCTCTGGATTCTCTAGCTCTGCACTTTCGTCCAATTCTTCTCCTTTCAAAATCGAATAAAGCCGCTGTATCGTAGAAATACAGACTTGACTATCGGAAGCAATGTAGCTGGAGTTTAATCGCTGTACATTGTATAATTCTGTGAATTTTCTGTTGTCGTCATTGGGTTGAAAAGTCATGAACTCTTGCTCTGCCTGTTCACCTAAGTTTTTGGTGTCAACTACAAATAAGATTCGTTTGGCATCAACATGTTTCAAAAGGCGATAAACGAAAGTTGCAGCTGTAAATGTTTTTCCTGCACCCGTAGCCATTTGAATTAAGGCTTTTGGACGGTTGTTTTTAAAGGAGGTTTCCAAGTTCTCTACTGCTACAATCTGTGCAGGCCGCAAACCTGTTGGGTCAAGAGCAGGCATAGAAAGCAATCTCTCTCTCAGTGATGGTCCTTTCTTAATCCACTCTGCAATGGTTTCTGGCTTATGAAACCAAAATACATTTCGTCCTCTTGGTTTTGGATCTCTATAATCTGTAAAGCGAGTAACCGTTCCTGTGCTTTCATACACGAATGGTTTTTCGCTCTCTAAAGTATATTTCCCAATCTTAATAGCATCTTTTGAATACCGAACAGATTGTTCTTCTACTTGTAATAATTTATAGCCTAAGTTTTCTGCTTTCGCTTCAATAACCCCAACTGCTTTTGAGTGCACAAAGAGAATGTAATCAGCAGAACCTGAATCTGTATTCGTTTCTCGCAGCGCAATACCAATTCCTGCAGACAAGTTTACCTTATCTTTTGACTGTACTAACCATCCTGCTTCAATCAGCATTTGGTCAATTTTATCTCTCGCAATTTGTTCTGGATTCTGATTCATGGCTTACTGCTAGCATTTAGCCCTTTTGCATATCTATCTAATATTTAGGCAATATCATTCAATACTTCTATTTGTTGTTGTCTTTTCTGTACGAAACCATATACCATATTCTAGCTTTTACCTATCTGTGTAGCCAACCATTTCTGACTTCTGCCTTGTTCTTCTAGTTCTTCTTTGATGCGATTTATAACATTCCAATTAGAAAGACTACAAAATAAGAATTGTGTGTAAATAACTACTAGAAAATGAGATGAATACTCACAATTATTTGAGATTGGCGTTGGGGCAGTGAAAGCTCTTTTGGTGCTGAGGCACGAAGCGACAAATGTGCTTAAACATACGGTGACTTTTCTTTTTTTTCGATGGCATACAACGCCCAGTGAATGGTGTCGTAGCATCCCGCAGGGGGCTATGCATCCTAAACATTGTTGGGCTTAGTTTTTTACATTTTTCCAATTTTATTCAATACACTATCCCCATTTTGGGTTAAGCTGAATTTTGCCATCTTTGAGTTATATGGATCGCTAGATGAGTATCTCAATAACCCTAACTGCAAGAAACTGTCCAATTCATTTGATGTTTTTAAAATACTATTTCCTTTTCTAACCTGAGTGGAAATCTTCATAAATGCATTCAAAAGATTCTGACTTTCCAACTTCTTATATAATATGTCTATATCACTAATTACAGCTGGTGTCTTTGGTTTGGGTTCTGGTTTATTAGGCTCTTTTCGAGGTATATCCTCATTAACTTTCTCGGCTTGTATTCTAAGGTTTTCCCTGTTTGACTCTTCTAGATTCTTAATTTCCGACTCTAGTATTGACTTTGCCTCACGCTCTTGATTTAGTCTAATTTGAAGTTCATCTCTTTGATTCCGAACAATCTCATATGTATCTTTCATTACTATCGCACTTGTATAAATCTTGGAGTATATCCATGGTTTCAACCTCTTTTCAGATAGAGTTACAATTACTCGTGAAGCATTTAGAAGTAGATAGGTGATTATTAATGCTCCAAAAGTCCATAGGATATTGACTAAAAGTTCATCAATTATATTTTTAGAGAAGTAATATCCTTTAACAATTGATATTTTCTCTCCCAGGGTGCTATCAGGGTTGAAATTAAAAAGAGTGAATATTAAATCCCAGT
>Ga0222653_1001629_pt1 | contig 10728 bp, 10 predicted proteins | sample AntAcemetagen419_FD_179856 | JGI IMG/M metagenome (GOLD analysis project Ga0222653, IMG submission 179856) | Saline water microbial communities from Ace Lake, Antarctica - #419 | ecosystem: Environmental > Aquatic > Non-marine Saline and Alkaline > Saline | place: Antarctica: Ace Lake...
GTCGGATCGTGCTCAATATCCTCAAAGACGATACCGAAGTCACCAAAACGCTCCCAAGGAAACGCTTCGAGGCACTGATGGACATTGGCTACCGCGAAAGATTACTCTCCCTAACTTGATCGCCCTGATCAACCGAGCGTGGTCTTTGTTGCCGAAATCGGTCAACCACCCCGCTTGGGCAAGAAAAAGGAGGAAGCGGAATGGCCCGCTGGAGTTCTGATTTACTACCGGGTCGATGCCACCAAACCCAGCGGCCAGAATCCGGTGATGGTGTTTCCCAAAGACAACTTGGAAGCAGGTGCGACCTTTCTCACCGGTGACACCTTTCAACACGATGAGGCTCCGTTGCGGGTTAGCGTTGGAGAGAAACTGTAGGGCGGAGCTTATCGAGTCACGGTGGAGGTCCTGCCGACCACTTAGCTCTAATCTGAACTTCACAGCCTCACCACGGCTGTGAAGTTCAGGCTAAAGGAGCGTCCCGTTAAGATAGAGAAGCCGAGAGATATCCTCGTCCTGCATGATGATGGCAAGGTATCGAGTTCCAATTATTTCACCATTTACAACAGGGAGGTTCACGCGGTGGTGGAGAAATAGAATGTGACAAAACAACATCAATCCATATCGCAATGATTGAGGAGCTTGGTGAAATCCCCGGCGCAGTGAGTTGTGAGAAGGATTTTCTCAAACGGCTTTACAGGTAAGCTCTCAAACCCTTGAATCCTTCCTGCCATGTCCCTGACCATCAAACCAAAATCCGAATGTGCCTTTGACCAGATTTCCCTTGGCGAAGTGATGCTCCGCCTTGATCCGGGCGAGGGCAGGATACGCACCGCCCGCCAATTTCAAGCTTGGGAAGGTGGCGGCGAATACAATACTTCACGCGGTCTCCGGAAATGTTTCGGTTACAAGACGGCGGTGGTGACGGCTTTCGTGGATAACGAGGTCGGCCATTTGATCGAGGATTTCATCATGCAGGGCGGTGTGGCTACGGATTTCATTCAGTGGCGTGAGGACGACGGTATCGGGCGTTCGGTGCGTAATGGTTTGAACTTCACGGAACGCGGTTTCGGAATCCGCGGTGCGGTCGGAAATCCGGATCGTGGCAACACCGCCGCTTCGCAGCTCAAGCCCGGTGACGTGGATTGGGATCACATTTTCGGGAAACTCGGAGTGCGTTGGTTCCATACAGGCGGGATTTACGCGGCTCTTTCCGAGAGTGCTGCCGAGGTGACGGTCGAGGCTGTCAAGGCAGCCAACAAATACGGCACCATCGTTTCCTACGATCTCAACTACCGCCCTTCGCTGTGGAAGACAATCGGCGGCATAGAAAAGGCCCGTGAGGTCAATCGCGAGATTGCGAAATACGTGGATGTGATGATCGGTAATGAGGAGGATTTCACGGCTTCGCTCGGCTTTGAGGTGGAGGGCGTGGACCACAATATCTCCGAAATTGAGACCGGTGCTTTCAAGAACATGATCGAAACGGCGGTCAAAGAGTTTCCGAATTTCAAGGTTGCCGCGACGACCCTGCGCGGAGTGAAGACCGCTACCGTGAACGATTGGTCGGCAGTGCTCTGGCACGACGGCGAATTCCAAGAAAGCCGTAAATACGACGGTTTGGAGATACTCGACCGTGTCGGTGGTGGAGATTCGTTTGCTTCCGGCCTGCAGTTCGGGTTCATGGAGTTCAACGACGCGAAAAAGGCGATCGAATACGGCGCGGCTCACGGAGCGCTTGCTGCTACAACTCCTGGCGACACCTCGATGGCGACGCGCAAGGAGGTTGAAAAGCAGATTTCCGGTGGTGGTGCCCGCGTGGTTAGATGAGAACGCCGACACGCAAAAAGTCCATTGATCCTGGAATACTCCTTCTATAATCATACCGCACGCGACGACTTTCCAGAACCTGGATTTATGAAAAATTTGATTTCCCTCCTGATCATAATTCTCGTAGCTGCAGGAAACTCGTGGGGTGCGACGGTGTGTTTTGAAAAGCATGTGGAGACTGAAGGCGGTCCGGCCACTTGGAATTATGAGTTCGGCGTTGCAATGATCACTTCCAATAGCATTGAGGACTTCGTGGGCTTCGGTGATTCCGTGAGCGGGGCAGACGGGCCCGAGGGTGGTGAAATCTATACGTTCACCATTTCCCGGCGACTCGGCCAGTTGGTTTGGAATACGGGTGGGCACACGTTCACTCCGCAGATTGAATTGCCGTTCACCCTCGAGGTAGTGAACGAAAACTCCCAGGATCCCTTTTTAGCGTTCTCTGGCTCCCTCAACGTGAGGTGGGTTGACTTTCCATGGAACGACTACATCAAAACCACTTTCTCAATGGGAATCGGCCTGAATTATTCCGACCAGATTTATCAGATTGACCAAGTCCGTCACCCCGGAGACGACCGATCCCACCTGAAGTTCAACTGGCCTATCCAAGCGACACTAGCTCTTCCGGATTACCCCGACAAACAGTTGATGATCTTCATTATCCATCACTCGGGCGGGAATATTTTCGATGATGGAGGGATGAATGGTCTTGGATTTGGTTATCGCGGCGAGTTCTGATCGCTTGGCATCCGGGTAAATCGCCGCTATGAATTCGGTGTGGATGAAAGCGTAACAGAGAAAACCGAGATCCCGAGCCTTAGCCAGGATATGACGGTCCTGATGAAAGTGCGTCTGAATTTCTTCGTTCTGGTGACGACTTTCTTTGGTTATCTGCTGGCACGGAAGGGCTTGTCGATGGATTGGGCTATCCTGTTTCACACTCTTGTAGGCACGGCTGCTGCGGCTTTCGGGTCGGCGGCGTTCAACCAACTGATGGAGATCGATCTGGATCTGATGATGAAACGCACGGCGGATCGGCCGCTTCCGTCACGTCGGATGAACCCGGTGACAGCGTTCGGAGTTGGTTGGGTGCTTTCGGCGATCGGGATTATCCATCTGGCGGTCATGGTCAACCCGATGGCGGCTTATCTGACCGCAACGACTATCGCGATTTATGTTTTCGTCTATACTCCGATGAAGCGCATGAGTTCAATGAACACGCTGGTCGGAGCGATTCCCGGAGCGATTCCACCGATGATCGGTTGGGTAGGTGGTGGTGGATCGGTTACCGATCCGGAGGCGTGGTTCCTGTTCGGGATTCTATTTTTCTGGCAGCTTCCTCATTTCGTGGCGATCAACTGGTTGTGCCGCCAGGAGTATGAGGACGCGGGTTACAAGATGTGGTCGAACGGTGACGTCAGTGGAAAGCGAAGTGGGTTTTTGTGCGCGATATTTGCGCTGGTTCTTGCTGCCTTTTCATTGTTGCCGGCGATTTGGGGTTTTGCGAACGTCCTATGGCTGATCGGTGGACCATTGTTCGGGTTGGCGATTGGGGCTCTCGCGCTTCGATTTATCAGCGACGGCGAGAGGGCTTCTTGCAGGAAGCTGTTCTTTTCTACTCTGATCTATCTGCCAGTGGCATTGATCGTCTTGCTAGTCGCATGGCAGACTCAATCGAAATAAGATTTGCGACATCTCCGAAAACATCCGAACATCACTGCTCTACCAATTCAAAAAATAAGAAATTATGAAATCTGTTAACTTAGTCGCCGCAGCCGTTTGCTGCTTAAGCATGTCTTGTTCTTTCGCGGATGAGAAAACCACCGATTCCGAAGGATTCACACCGCTGTTTGATGGTGAGACGTTGGACGGGTGGCACAATCCATACAAGTGGGGCGAAGCCAAAGTCGTGGACGGTGAAATTCAACTTACCGGCGATAAAAAGTTCTTTCTGGTGACGGACAAAGAATATGGGGATTTCATTTTCGAGGGGGAGGTCTTGCTGCCTGAAGGTAGAGCGAACAGTGGCTTCATGTTTCGGGCACACGCGGAACCCGGAAAGGTATTCGGCTATCAGACGGAGGTGGATGGTGATCCGGGGCGTATGTGGTCGGGTGGTTTGTATGATGAAGGCCGCCGGGGTTGGTTCATCAGCCCGATCAAGGGTGACAAGGAGAGTGAAGCGGCATTCCGCAAGCGGGCGGGAGATACGTTCAAGCGGGACGACTGGAATACCTATCGGATCACATGCAAGGGAAATAAGATCACGATCGAAGTCAACGGTGTGGTCACCACTGACGTGGAAGATGACAAGGATGCCAGCGGTGTGGTCGGTATTCAGCACCACGGTGAGAAAGGCCAGACCTACAGGTTCCGCAATCTTCGAATCAAGGAACTGGAATAAATTCAGAAAACACGCCTGCGGCTGCCGGTGATCGCCTTGAGTTCGATTGATGCAAAGGATACTTTATTCGCCAATGGAGAAGTGATCCCAGAATACAGCCCCGGTGCAAGCAAGGTGCACCCAGGGCTGGATATTCTTAGAAACGGCACGAGCGGCAATTCATACCTCTCATTCACTCTGCTCCCGCCGGACTGGGATTCCGGAGTTCCTTTTAAAGCGCTTTGTTCGTCCGGACCGATGTAAGCCCGGTTTCGGGACTAATTGGTTTCGAAGTAAGCATCGAAGGTCTCCTTGGAATCTTGGGATTCAGTCGCGAATTTCATTTGGGCGGCGGACATGATTTCCTGAATTTCCTCCACTTCGTCCATGTTGATATCTTCAGGTTTTGGCGGGGTCATACCCGACATGGCAGCTTCCAGTCGTTTTTCCATTTCGGCTTGGATCTCTTTTTTTTCTTCAGCAGTGGGCTTCTCCATAGCGGAGAGCTCGGTGGCCAAAGCATTCATATTTTCGGAGATAATTTCCATTTTTTCGGCGGCTTTGGTAGCCGAAGCGGCGTCGGTAACGGATGAGGAGACCTTCACTATCTCTTCCATTTCTTCGAGGAGGGCCATGGCAACCTCTTTAGGGGAGTTATACTTTGCCGCTTCTTTTTCAGGAGTCGATTCTTTTGATCCGCAAGAAGTGAGAATGGCGAAAGCGGCAATCAGGAGGCTTGAGTTCAGTAATTTTTTCATGATGGGCGTAAGAATGAATCTTCACTGAAGTGCTGGCAATACAAATACCTGTCCATAAGTTGCAAGGTTGCAAACACGCGCTAGATGGAGTGCGCTTCGGGTATGGAGATTTCGAAACAGTTGGTCGAAGCGGGGCGACTATTGGCAGAAGAACTACGTCCGTTGAAATTCTCTGATCCGGCTACACATGCATATCTGACGGTGGATTACGCCCGAGAGGGCTACGAGGGGTATCTGGAGAAATTCGGCAATTCGACAAAACGGGTGCTGATGTTGGGCATGAATCCCGGCCCTTACGGGATGGCGCAAACCGGTGTTCCGTTTGGAGAAATCGAGGCGGTCAGGGATTGGATGGGGCTGCGACCGAAAATCGGGAAGCCGGACGATGAGCATCCGAAGCGTCAAATCAGCGGGATGGACTGCACACGCTCAGAGGTCAGTGGCCGGAGGCTGTGGGGCTTGTTTTCAGAAGTTTTTCCGAAAGCGGACGATTTCTTCAGAGATCATCTGGTGATCAATTTCTGCCCGCTGATCTGGATGAAGAATACCGGAGCCAACCTGACTCCCGACAAGATCAAGGCGACCGAGATGATGGCTGTGGATGCGGCCTGCCAGAAACACTTGAGAAGGTTGATCGAAATCCTGGAGCCGGAGTATTTGATCGGGGTGGGAGCGTATGCTGAAAAGCAGCTGATTACCGCGAAGGATGAACTCGGATATGGTGCGAAAACCGGGAAAGTCCTACATCCTTCCCCTGCGTCGCCCGCGGCGAACCGGGGATGGGCGGAAGTTGCGCGGAGGCAATTGGAGGAATTGGGAATCTGGTAATCGCTTCACAATAAGGTTGTGTTGCTCTTTATTTCGTTTTGAAAAAACTTTAAAAGTCCTGCCATGAAGTCACCGTCGTTTCGAATCATTGTCCTGATGATCGGTTTTTTTCCGGTCATCAAAAATCAAGCCGGGGCGGAAACGACTAAGCCAAATATCGTGATCATGCTGGCCGATGACATGGGCTATGGTGACGCGGGCTGTTACGGGCACCCGCTGATCCGCACCTCGCGTATCGACAAACTTGCTTCCGAGGGAATGCGGCTGACTTCGTTCGTGACCGGTTGTTGGTGTGTGCCGTCGCGGACGCAATTGATGACGGGGCGCTACATGCCCCGGGTGAAATTCAATGGTAGCACTGGTTCGGACGGGAAGGGTGGTTTGCCCGATTCGGAACTGACGCTTGCTGAAGGCCTGAAGGAAGCGGGATACGCCACCCATATGGTCGGGAAATGGCATTTGGGGTATAAGGAGAAGCGTTTCCTGCCGGTGAATCAGGGCTTCGATACGTGGTTTGGCCTGCCTTATTCGAATGACTATATGAAGCCTTGGGTCCAGACCGAGGAGCCGCTGGGGCTGTATCGTGGAGAGGAAATGGTCGAGCATCCCTTTGATCAGGATACTCTGACCACGCGCTATACCAAGGAAGCGGTTTCGCTGATTGAGAAGAGCTCTGCGAGTGAGCCGTTTTTCCTTTATATAGCGCATGCGATGCCGCATTTGCCGCTGGCGGTTTCTGACGAAAGGCGTGGTAAGTCGGCAGGAGGATTCTACGGGGATGTGATCGAGGAAGTCGACTGGAGCGTTGGCGAGGTCCTCAATGCCTTGGAGAAAAAGGGGATCTCGGAAAACACGATCGTCGTTTTTGTTTCAGACAACGGCCCGTGGATCGACATGCCTCCCCGGATGTTGCAAAATGGCAATGAAACGTGGCATGCCGGATCGTCGGGTTTGTTGCGGGGATCAAAGGGGACGACTTATGAAGGTGGGCCGAGGGTTCCGGCGATGATCCGCTGGCCTGCGAAGATCAAGCGAGGGCAGGTGAAGCCGGACTTGGTGGGTATGCCGGACATTTACCGGACAATCCTGGGAGTGGGTGGTGCGAAGCTGCCGGACCTGAAGCTCGACGGATACGACCTTACGGATTTTCTCTCAGGGAAAACGAAGGCGTCTCCTCGTCCGGAATATTTCTATTTCCGGAACGGTCTCGAGGCGGTGCGTTCAGGTGATTGGAAACTGCGGACTACAACGGGAAAACCGGAGCTATTCAACCTCGTCACAGATCCATCAGAGCGCCTCAACCGTGCTCCGGAACTCCCCGAAAAGGTTTCGGAACTGCGGCTGTTGATGGAAAATTTGGCAAAGGAGACTAAAACAAGGATCTCCGGTGATTGAATCACCTTTATTTCCCGGAGAAAGTGAATAACTTTTCGAAAGAGTCCCTGAATGCCCAACGTAAAACCACTAATGAAAAAATCCGAATCAACACAATCCACCGACCGCCGCAGCTTCATTAAAGCTGGATCTTTAGCAACTGCCGCAACTCTGATCCCCGGTATAGCATCGGCGCAAACGGAGGGAAAAGAAATCAGAGTGGCACTCGTTGGTTGTGGAGGCCGCGGAACTGGTGCTGCGGCGCAATCACTGAATGTTCCGGGAACAAAGCTCGTGGCGATGGCGGATGCGTTCGAGGATAATCTGAATAGGGCCTACGAGACTTTGAAGAAGCAGTTCGGTGACCGTGTGGATGTTCCCGAAGAGCGCCGTTTTCATGGGTTTGACGCATATCAGAAGGCGATTGACTCAGCGGATCTCGTTCTACTTTGCACTTCGCCCGGTTTTCGACCGACGCATTTCGAGTATGCCGTGGAGCAAGGAAAAAACGTCTTCATGGAAAAGCCTGTCGCCGTGGACGGACCGGGACTCCGCAAGGTCATCGAGGCCGCGAAGGAGGCTGACAAAAAGAACCTCAAAGTCGTCTGCGGTCTGCAGCGGCACTATCAAAACAGCTATATCGAGACGCTTGAGAAGATCAAGGAAGGCATGATAGGCGAAATCGCCAGCACTCAGGTTTATTGGTCTGGTGGCGGAGTCTGGACGCGCGAGCGCAAGGAAGGTATGACCGAGATGGAATACCAGATGCGCAACTGGTATTACTTCAACTGGATCTGCGGCGACCATATCTGCGAGCAGCACATCCACAACCTCGATGTCAGCAACTGGTTTATGGGAGCGCATCCGACCAAGGCGAATGGCATCGGCGGACGGACCAAGCGCATCGGCAAGGATTGGGGTGAGATTTACGACCATCACTACGTCGAATACACTTATCCCGACGGAACGATCATGAACAGCCAGTGCAAGCATTGGAACGGCACTTGGTCGAAGGTTTCCGAAACGATTGTCGGGACCAAGGGCACGGCGCAGCCTGGGGTTATCAAGGACCCTAGCGGTAAAATCATCTGGCGCTTCCGCGGCGAAAACAACAATCCATACCAGACCGAACATGACGTTTTGGTGAGGCACATCATCGACAACAAGCCGATTAACGATGCTCACTATACGACGGAGGCAACGCTAACCGCGATCATGGGCCGGATGGCGACCTATTCGGGTGAGGAAGTGACTTGGGAGGACGCCCTCAACTCGGAATTGGATACGATGCCCAAAGTCCTTGCATGGGATGCGGATCCAGGGCCGAAGGTCGGTCCCGACGGATTGTATCCGGCACCGATTCCCGGAGTGACCAAGGTTATTTGAGAATTGACGAACTAGCGTTCGCCCTTCCAACGATTTCAAAATTCAGTTCCGTAGATCTCCACGGAAGAAGGACTGAGAGTCCTGAGGTTTCTTGGTCTGCTCGTCCAAACCACACTCAAAGGATACATGATCAAAGCTTCCGTCAAGGAACGCGTCAATATTGCGATTTCGGATGGTGGAGATCTTGAGCGAACGTGCGACGTCTGCATTTGAACGCATGGAAAGCACCGGGTGATGGACTCGTCCGCCATAGCTTTAGCGAAGGAGGGAGCGGGGTTTGCTCTGGCGGTTGGTTTTGTCCGATAACCGATAGGCAGAATGTCGGAAAATGCGCGATGCGAGTCCTGACCCTATTTCAGACGTTTGGCTGTAGTAACAGTTTAGCTGATTTCGGTCAGTTTCGTTCCCGCTCCTTAAAGATATTTCAGTTTTCCTTACATTATTTGCTTGCTGAATAGCCTTAACAGGCGTAATATCATGCCTGTTTAAATTCATCCCCATGACTACCTATCAATTGACCCAGAAAAAGGAACGCATAACGCGTGAAATTCATTCCAATCTCGATTTCCTTGCGGGATCAGTTACCTCGCAGGGGCCGCGAGGCGGGTTCTCCCTTACCTTCAAGGAAGGGGGCAAAACCCGATCCAAATACATCCGCACATCCATGCTTAAGGAAGTCCGCAGGATGACGCGTCGCCATCAGAAGCTCAAAGAACTCCTCAAAGAGCTTTCCGAAGTGAACTGGGAAATCCTCAAGGCGCAAAACCAACCCGGAAGCTGAATGTCCCGCCACCGAGAACCTCCGAATGGTTTTGTCTGCCCTTGGCGTGACCGATGTCCCGAACTCGGGCATAACTCCACCACATGGATCTTCGCCGAATACCAGCGCAGCATCCAACGCGAACACGAACACTCCCGGATACGCGATGAAATGAGCACAGAGATCCGTGGATTGGAAGCTGTTGTCAAAGAACAGGCCAAGGAAATCGACCGTCTCACCGCCGAGAACAAATGCCTTCACCAGAGCCACTTCAAACCCCGCAACTCACAAAAGAGAAAATCTACGACACCAGCGAAAGAGACACCGGAAAACTCCCCGTCATCCCGCACACCTCGCAAACGGGGCGCACCCGTAGGTCATCCCCACTGGCCGCGCCGGGCTCCCGGGCACATCGACAGAACCGTGGAAGTCTCCTCACCCTGTGTTTGTCCGCATTGCCAAGCAGCCACTGACCAAAGTTTACCCGGTTCCACATCCTATCTTCAGGAAGACATCGTCCTTCGTCCACGCACCATCGTGACCCACTGGATTCATCAAACCGCATGGTGTCCCGGCTGCCGCCGCAATGTGTTCAAAACGCTCGAAGGAGAACTCCCGTTCGCACCGATCGGCCCCGCCGCCAAAGCCGCCGCACTCTATCTGCGCCACGAGACCAAGCTTCCCTACCGCAAGCTCCAGAAGCTCATGGGCGACCTCTTCGGACTCAATTTCGTTGCCGCCAGCAGCCTTGGTTTTGAAAAGCGTGCCCGCGCCCATGCCCAGCCGATCTACGAAGATCTGATACAAAAAATGCGTCACTGCGATCTCGTTCACGCGGATGAAACCTACTGGCGCGAGGACGGGCAAAACGTCTTCATCTGGTATGCGGGAAATGAGGAAGTGGCCGTTTACCGGATCGATTCCCACCGCTCCGCGGCAGCCGCCAAACAGCTTCTCGGCGAACGCCTCAGCGGCCTGCTCGTCACCGATGCCTACGCCTCCTACAACGCAATTGAAGTGAAAGGGCGTCAGAGCTGCCTCGCGCATCTGCTCAGAAAGGCGAAAGAAATCAAGGAAGTGCTCACGGCGATGAAAGCACCCGATGCCGACTCCATCCGGTTTTGTCATCAAATCATGAGATTGTTCAGATATGCCTGCCATCTCAGCATCCCCAAGGGAAAGACAGCCCGGGCAGAACTCACCCAACGAATGTTGCGGATCATGGATCGGATATGCGGCACGAAAGCCCTCGCCCATCCCAAAGCGGAAACGCTCCGCTCGCGATTGTTACCCGGAGCGCGCGAGCATGGGGAGGTTTTTGCTTTCATACGGTTTGGAGGGCCACCGACAAACAATCACGCGGAACGGGCATTGCGCCCTCTGGTGATCTTCCGAAAAGTCTGCCTTGGATC
>Ga0222653_1001630_pt1 | contig 10725 bp, 14 predicted proteins | sample AntAcemetagen419_FD_179856 | JGI IMG/M metagenome (GOLD analysis project Ga0222653, IMG submission 179856) | Saline water microbial communities from Ace Lake, Antarctica - #419 | ecosystem: Environmental > Aquatic > Non-marine Saline and Alkaline > Saline | place: Antarctica: Ace Lake...
TTACTTGGTTATGGTGTGAAACAAGACGACGATGTTTTACATAATTATACTGTAGCCAAAATAACGATGGATTGTGATTTTAATCCACGCTATGTACCGAGACCAACTATATTGAAAGATGCCGGTGGAGAAAACATTTTAGACCCTTACGAACAAATACAATGGACAGACGAAGAAGACGCTTCTGGAAACATAGTGTATGAACACGAATATAATATTCTATATGTCAATAGTGAAGCACAAATCATCCCTTACGAAGAATATATTGATAATTCAAATAATGCTTATATAGTTGCTTATGTAGGATGTACATATCATTGTGGTTAATTTTAAGAGCGTTGCCCTTAACCCCTACGATAGACCACAACATCGCTATTATGTGTAGAATCAATAAAAATACAAATGTTTACCTAATGATTGTCCAAAAATCACCAGAAAATGGTCCAAATTACTTTGAGGATTATGTATGCATAGTGACGAAGAATAAACTATGAGTTAAGAAAATTATCACTTATTGAGTAAGACGCTTTAAACATTCGATGTGTTGCTTGGTCATTTTTTTATAGGGAAAATGCGTCATACCTTGTCCGCGTTTCATATGTCCTTTTCCATAAAAGAGTACTTTTTCAAACAATTCTATAAACTCATCGTGTTCCACATTTTCCATTGTGACGTGTTTTGACCCACGATATGTATACAAATTATAGTAATAATTGTTGTACATTTTTTCGCGTTTTTGAGACAATTTAATGGAAATGATACCGATGCCCATGACCTTGTTGATGGTGTTATTCATTTCTAACACAAAATAAGGTTTGTCGTAAGATAAACTATTAGAAATTTTTGTTTTGGTCATATAGACGCAACCGCTGGATGGATTGTTTTCGCGCCACCGCTTATTTTCCATATAAGTCTCGGTCGTAAAACGAGTGGTCAATATACCATAATCCATAGATGGTCTGTTTTGATTGTGATTCTTTTTTCAATTTTAATAGTATAATGGAATATATTGGATGGTTAGTTTATTTTGTTTGATGAATTATTTGTCCAAACACAATCATATACAACTTTGCGGTATTTTACCTTCTTTGCCTATATTATTTATGTTTTGATTTATTTTGGTGCATAACCGTCAACAAAATATAGAATGTTATACTTGGAATGCTTTTGTGGTTGATACATAATGTAAATGATAGAATAATAACTAGGTATTATGCTAAACGCTGTTCCTGAACCAGATTTTTTGTTTCTTCTTTTAAAGAATTCAAAAAGGGTTCTACATCACTATATCGCGGATCCGGTAAATATTCAAAGATATATTTTTCGTAAAAGTTCATTCGAATTATAAACGATTTGATGAGTTGTTGTATGATTGGTATACATAAAAAATCGTAGATTTTGTCCAGTTGTTCCCCCACAAATATATATATGTCTCGACCATAAATACCATATTGTCCGTCTAGGTCTTTGAATGGTATCGGTTTTAGTTTGTTAGCCAATATAATTTTAGGAACTCCATAATAGGGGGTTGGTTCTTTACTATGAAATGTATTGATGGTCTTGGTGATAGACGTAATAGAGACATATCCAGTAGGTGTTTTTTCGATAGGTTTGGTATATGCGACTTTGATGGGAGTCAGTCGCGGGCAATCTTTGAGGTAACTCATTGTTTTCTTGAATAAATCTATGTGTTTAGTTGGTATACAAGACGTTGGGGTCATCCGTGTAAACGGTGTGAACTGAGTGCCGTCCCATATATTTATGGAGGGTTGGTTTGTATTTTGAATGATTACGTAACATATAGGGGTTTGACATTTGTATTGAAATAGTTTATTGCTTTGGGTGCTGTCGTATGTTTTTAAATAAAGTATTTTTCGTGAAAATAGGGCATCATAAACGTGCTCCTTGTCGGGTTTTAACCATATACACGGAACAATAAAGGCTCCGTAACCATTGGGTTTGATGTGCTCAAGACAACGCTTCAACATAGATGGCCAAATGGTTTTGCTTTTTTTGGTTTGTTTGCTACATGGCGTATGTACGATACCTTGGTTGAATGGTAAATTTCCTAATATAACATCGTATTGCCCCAATACTTGATCGAAAAAATCGCCGTGGACAATAGGCGGAATATGATGGCCGTACACAAGGTCGCATCCATAATAAGTCGTATTAGAGTGAAACGGATAATATTGATGGAAAACACCGGGTCCTATTCCTGGTTCGTATAAGTCAATATGGGAGTAAGGTTCCAAGTAAGGTATCAAATGTTGATAGATTTCTTTTACCAAATGTGGAGGTGTATGTACTTCGCCATTTGGGTTCATTTAATATTAGTAGGATATATATAATGAGTCAATTGAACATGTTTTCTGTTCAAGAAGTAGATACTTACACCAAATTCAAACTACAAGAAGGTAATTTGTATATGAATAATCAACGAGTAGGGATTGAAGAGTTTCATGGCGGTAAAAATATAGATATTTGTAACCATATGTTTCGACTCAAAGATGATCTAGATATTAGTGGCAACATAATTGTAGATGAAGATATGATTGTGAAAGGTACCATTTTTACAAATGCGATCGATATGGCTTATTTTGAAGTCGAAAATGCTAGAATTACCTATTTGGAAAATACTGATATTTCTACCCAACATATATTGTCCGATGAATTGACGGTTCAAGCAAGCAATATGCTGACATTGGATTCATCTAACCTAATTGTCAACTCTGACCACATAAAAATTAACGATAGTATAACGATTGAAAAAAATGTTGAACGTTATGATACTTGCAATAATATCTTGGAACGAATTGAACTCATGAGAATAGAAAATCTTGAAGTCTTTGGTACTATTACATTGCCAGCAGAAAGTACCACCGGATTAATAGTACAAGGCGAATTTATAGCCAATAACAGTTTAATCGTAGAAGGTGTATTTACGTCAAACCTAAGAATGGAAGCATTGGGAACCAATGAACTGAGTGGAAATAATATATTGACGGGTACCAATACACTGACGGGGACGACTACTATTGATTCTTTAGAAACCGAAAACGGAGTGTTTGACGATATTTCGGTAAACAACTTGAATGTATTGTCGATGTGTGATATATTTCTAGCGAACGACGGTGTGCTTCGTATACGTAATGGCACGAATTTTGATATTGCCAATATTTACGATTGGGCATCGGATAGTTCGAACAATTTATATTATGATCGCGGAAACATTCTAATTGGCAATGTTACAAATTATGACCAAGATGCGTCGCTAAACGTGCGTGGACCAGTAGACATTGAAGGCGACTTGGATGTAATTGGCGATATCAAAGCCGAAATTTTAAATGCTGATAATTTAAATTTATCCTCGGATAGTCGATTGAAAACCAATATTCGTGATATAGACAATGGGTTAGATTTATTACGTAAAATAAAACCTAAAGTATATGACAAACAAGTTGGAAACCATAGTATACAAGAATCAGGTGTTTTAGCCCAAGACTTGATGGAGATTGATGAACTGAATTATTTAGTACAAACTCAAAAAAAAAGTAATATGTATAGTGTAAATTATAATTCGCTACATATGTATTCGTTATCAGCTATTCAACAACTAGATAAAAAAGTAGATTTGCTTACAGCGCAAATAGAAAAAAGTATGCAACTTATAGAGCAAAAGTTGAATGTGCTGTATAGAATGCGGAAATAAGTTATTACACTACATGACTTTCCAGTCATAATGGTGTGTTATTTAACTTGTATAAAAATAGAACTTACTATATATATGTCGGCTTCAGCATTTATAGTAGAAGTTCCGACGTTGTTTACTCAATCGACACAAATGGCCTCACGTGTAGGCAATACTACATTAACTGGTAACGAACGTATACATGGCAATTTTGTAGTGAATGGGTCGCTTACCTTAGATGGTACTGTGAATGACTCTAATGTTTTTTTTGAATCACATGACATCTCGAATTTAATCGTTCATAATGAAACCACCTTGAATACTTTAAGAACCTTTTCGTCTATTGAAATAGATGGGTCGGGTCAGTTCAAATCCGTGATAAGTGTCGCTGGATTAAGTAGTTTATCCGATGTGTCGTGCGATAGTTTGACGGTGGATGGAGATTTAGTCGTAGTCGACACTACTAGTCTGAATACGTTACAAGTGGATGGAATGTGTGTGTTATCCGATGTATCGTGTGAACGTTTGGATGTGGTGGACGTGTCATGTAGTTATCTGGACTTGATCGATGGACTGCACGTGATTGGATTAAGTGATTTAGCTGATATAACGTCAAATGGGTTAAGCGTGTTGCCTGATATTTCGTGTGATCATTTGGACGTGGTGGACGTCTCGTGTGGTTATTTGGACTTAAGTGATGGACTCCGTGTAGTGGGGTTGAGTGAAATGAATCAGGTTAATATAAACGAACACGCCCATATAAAAGACGTGTCGTGTGATTATTTAGACGTAAAAAATGGAGCACGGTTGACCGGACCCATTTCGTATGAATATGGGGGGGATTACGTTGCCTCTTTGTCTCCATTGGAGTGGTTTGTGGCTGGCGAATCTACTTCACGCATAGACCCTTTTACAGTAATCACTCTGAACAATATTCGTCAAGGAAGTATATTTGGCAAAACCTATTGGATGTCCACCAAGACCAACGGATACATACAAATCGAACGCGACATATCGGATTCCACGTGGTGCTTGGCATTAGCCTTTGGTGTGACGCATTATCGCGATGGCGGTGGTTTGTTTCAGCAAAACGATACAAGTCATAATGTAGTTTTGACCGGTGACCAATTGGTAGTGAACGACGACGCAAGCGGTCTAAGTATTCCGTCGTTTAGCGTGTTGACGGTCAACCATTTTGATGCATATTACGAAGTTTATTTGAACGGAATATTAGAATATAGTTCGGCGGTTGTATCAGCGTCGACGACCACTACAGGGACTATGTTTTTTTTGAAAAATCTGGTGGGGGTTCAGTTGCTTGCTGGTGCATTATGGGATACTACCTTAGTAGACAGTCAAATAGAAGAATTAACCTTGGAGGCGTTAACGCGTTTACTATAATTTATTATGATTATATATATGTCATTTGTAGTTGAAATACCAACCGTATTTACTAAACCAACACAAATACCAGCACGATTAGGCAACACCATTTTGACCGGAAACGAAACCATTGAGGGTTCATTATATGTCAATGGGTCGTTGACGTTAAACAATGGAAGTGAAGGGGACTCCACCAATGTGGTGAATTACGATTCGTTGGATATATCCAATAATTTGAATGTAAATGGACTCACAACGCTGAATGAAGTGAATGCTAGTAATTTAGTCCCTGAAAAAATAAATGGATTAGATGCTATTACGACGATTGCCATAGCGAAAGTTCAAGGTGATGGAACGAATGATAAAGCGGTGAATTGTAGCGTGGTGAGAAACTCTACAGGAAAATATACAGCAACATTTAGCTCTGCTAGACCTGATAGCAATTATGTAGTAAATCTTTCGGTGATTGAAAGCGGAACTGATTTAGACGATATAATCATAACAATGAACTTGAATGAAGCATATGGTTCAGGATTCACGTATTCCATACACCGAGGAGATAATGGTGACATAGCAGGTACTTTACAAGACAGAATACATCAATTTGCTGTATTTGATACTTTTTAAAGGGAAAAGTCCTTTTGAACCCGTTTGCTAAACTTATGAAAGTTTAAGATGGAACGATAAAACAACCGAAAAACAAACAAAAGAAGAACTAAATACGAAATGGGATGAATTGAAAAAGAGGATATGAGACAAGAATGAAACAAAATGTTGAAATATTGTGATTTTCCGGCAACATGGGTAGAAGGCATGGAGTTTCCATCGAAACCGGTTTAATATAATATTTCTAGTATATAATGTTTTACAAGTTATTGATTTGGACTATCATTGGTTTGAAAATATTATATATGGCTGATTTTCTTAGAACTCGTATAGGTTGGTATGAAGACAAAGAAGAACTACGAACCCAGCGCGAGAATATTATGTTTATATCTGAATTATCGATGTATACATTGTTGATTATTGTATTTTTACCGCATGGAACTATTGTGGTAAGTGGACACCACGAAAAACAAATTTTTATTCTTCTAGGTGTTCTTGGTATTTTACAAACATTCAAAAATTATATAGATTAATATATATGAAGTATACCGAAAATACAAATCGCGAAGCCTTTGTAAAAAAGTTGGAATCCCAAAATATTTTAACCATAATCAAACAAATCCAGCAATTTCCGTGGAAAGATTATGTGTACGAAGGACCTTGTACGTTGATGACGACGGACGAAGATGAAGAAGAGCGCTTCGAGACCAAACAAATTCGCGCGACAGCCTCGTCGTCGTCTCCTTATTTTATTTTGGGTGGGGCCGCATATTTTATATACAAAACCCATTATCGTGATTTGTTGAAATATATGGATCCGACAGGTGATATAGATATACACATAGATTTGCCTAAGATTGACTCTATAGAAGGGGATTCTCGTTTAAGTGCGTTGTCTGAATACTTCAAAAGTACGAGCAAAACCAAAACAGATATAGAGGGTAATTATGAATTGAATGAATTAACTTTACATTATTTACATTGGATATTAGACTTATTGGTGAAGTCTGTAAACATCGACATGAATGATTTAGAAGTCTACGACTATGATATTGGAGACAACGTGATTCATCACCAACACAAAGAAGGTAAAGTACATTATGCGATCGTTAAAGAACAACACATGATAAAGGTTCAGATCGAGTGTAAAGTACGTGGAATGTGGAAACCAGATCATTTGATAGAAATGATAATAGTGTCGTCAGACAACTTCAAAGAAGGATTGGACAATAGAGACCGTTTCCAAAAATTATATTATGACTTTAACGGATATATGATACAAACATTCGACCATATGTTGGACGACAATATAAGTGCTATGATCGAACGATTTGAATTAATACACCACCCTTCTACTCAACACAAGTTATATAATCATGTGGCAAGAATCAGGTATTTGAATTATATTTTTCCTTTTTTGTGCAAGGATGTTTCGTCCATTAGCAAAAATAGCTATGCCATCAAACGTCTTTTGTACTTTGTTTGGGACAATCGCTTCCAAATGTATCATTACAACTATGAATCACATTTAAGCAATAAGGAGTTTATGATCTCTATGATTGGAAACTTTTATAAGGCATTAAAAAAAAATCCCGGTGACAAGGGCTTTATTGTAATGGAATCCGTAAATGGAAAAAAACGTCATGTTTCAAAAATGACCAAAGATCTATTGACCATGTATAAACCCTTGTTTGATTCTAATAGTTCATTTACACTAAAAAAAAAATCAAGTCGTGTAAGGTCTTTTACTAAAAAAAGGAAGAAGTTGATAAATATGAAGACAAAGCCTCATTCTATATAATGTCTTTACCAAATGCTTTATGTCCAATATGTATTGAGGTGACTACCATAATGATAAACAATAGTTTATAAATCATAATTTCGCTGATGATTCCCATCGTAGACAAATATGAACCAATAAAAATACCAATAGTTGACCCAATCAAACACCAAAAAATGACAAACAAATTGGCGTGTCCTTCTTTATAATACAAATAAAATCCGGGCAACGACTGCGGTACTAATTGTAAGGCTAATCCGACCGCAATAGCCATTTTAACAGGTAATCCGTAATACACTAAAAAAGGAATAAATAAAACACCGGCACCAATGCCTACTAATCCGATGCTTAGGCCGGTCACGAGTCCAATGAGGGTATATACGATTTGGTCTTTGTACATTTATATAGGGTTATAATTTTTAATTTATTACTTCTTTGTAAAATTGGATGAACTCATTCATATAGATTTTGTCTTGAGCATTCATATTCAGGCTATCTAAATCATGTATTTCCATAATGGAGACACAAAATAGGTCAATTTCTTCGTGTAGAAATGTAGTGATGTAGTGAGTGAGTCCAAAGCGTTCCATATAGAAGAATAAACTTGCGTACTTGAGTTCGCCGAGGTCGATTTCAAAACCGGCATTTGTAATGTAGTACGCCATATGTTTGTGTTATTTTTATTAGTTCATTTCAATTTTTATTGGAGCGAGTTAGATACTGGCCAATCGCCTTCTTTTATGGGTCTTGTTGCTTAATATAAGAAAAAAATATTCACTCATGAATCATAAGTGGTCTATAACGAAATACTAGAAATGAGTCTAAAAATTCATAAATGAGTCCGAAAAAATTATTATGCGATTCGAGTTAATGCGTACACACGTGAAGACATCGTTCAAACATTTCGTTGTCCATATTATGAATATTGTCGCGTAACAACCAATAATTGTTCCCTCCGTGTGCGTCAAAACGGTCCATAGGATTGAAGTTAGTTATCCATTCGATTAGATTATGGCGACAGATTTGATTTAACATAATGGTTACATTATGTCTCTGTTCCTCATAATATTCATTTGTGAAATGAATGGCTTGGTTAGATTAATTTGCTCGTTCATATTTAGAATATTTAAACTATAATTTTTTATTTCAATTTTTCAAAAAAGAAAATTGAAATAAATGGTTGAATATATATAATTCATAGCATAATGGAATACCAAAAGAAATACAAAGTCATTGCTCCACCACGCCGGTTCCATTGGACCGACGAACACATCAAGCTGGAACGCAAATTCAAGAAAGACACACGCAAACGGTCGATCCAACATGCTCGGTGGTCCAAGTTGAACTGCGACGAACGCGCGAAAGAGTCCTTCACCAAGGACGAAGTATGGGATAACTACATCCAAGAATTGGTGGACTTGATGTAAAAAACAAAAAAGAGGGGTGTGGACCCATTTTTTTTGTGTGCTTGATACAAAAAAAATTGAAATAACAAACTCATTTATAGATTTCATATTCATTTATGGACCCTTGGGTGGAATTCGACACGATGTCCGCGTCTATTAAGTCGCGGTTCGGTTATTTTTCAACCAAATACATGACGAATCAAGAGAAGAATACATTCAAATACCATCTTTGGGCGTATCGTTTCTTGCCTAGGTATAGTAGCATTGCATTGCCACGCGCTTACAGCGAACTCTTGTCCAAGGAAACGATCCACTTGATTTATTGTTGGGAACTTTGTGAAGAACATCACGCACTGATGAACGCTTACAACTTTCGTGAGTTAAAACAATTGGTGAAAAAAAATTATTATTTAATAGAAACTATACAAGACAAACAACTCAAGAAATCGTGGGTAAAAGCACTCATTGAGACAAAAGCATGGGGTTTGAATATTTTTGCGATGACCCACCATTTGCCTGACGATATATATCGCGTTATTCACACGTTCTTATATAAATAAACAACAATGTTGGTTATGTGTGAACATAAATTTCATCTCGTCCAAATAAGGTCTCTTGGTCGTATATACAATCGCAGGTTTATATGTAATATTTTTTATTTGTTCGCGGGGTAATGGCGCCCACGTAAAATCGCGGACATTCAAATGACCATACACGATTTTACCCTTTTCCATAAATTCTACCATGTGATTGAAGGTAACCGATTTCGTCATAATCATAATAAAAGATTTGGTTGAAATCAATTTTCATAAAAAATTGGGTCCACCACCCCGGTTTTTTTATTTATTCTTCGTCGGAATCGGTGTCGGTGGTCTTTTTAGGCGATTTGTCCTTCTTGGGCGCTTTTTTTGGTGCGTTAGGTGCTTTTTCTTTTTTGGTCTTTTTTGGCGTCACCGCCTTTGGAGGTTCTTGTTCTTCCGCATCCGACACCGGTTCTTCTTTCTTAGTTGTCTTTTTAGAGGTCACCGCCTTTGGAGGTTCTTGTTCTTCCGCATCCGACACCGGTTCTTCTTCCAATTCAAATGGGTCTGCGTCGTCGTCGCTTTCCTTGGATTCAGCACTTACCTTAACCGGTTTATCTTCTTCCTTAACCGGTTTATCTTCCTTGACTGGTTCTTCGTCGCTTTCCTTGGATTCGTCTGCCTGGACCTTTTTTGACTCGCGTCGTTGTGCGTCGTATTTCTTTTTTTCTTGTTTGATTTGGGTTTCCGTCACACAAGATTCTCCACCCATATCCTCAATGAACTTATTGATATGCGCCTTTTTGAGTTCGGTGACCCTTTTTCGCTCGTCTTTTTCATCTTGGGTCATCGTCTTTTTGGCAGGCTTGTTGATTTCCAACTCAGCAATCATCTTGTTGACCCGTTCCGCGTCCTTTTCGTAGAGCCGTTCAAGCACCGTCTTGAACGAAAGTTTGGAGTCTTTAAGCGTTTGAGAAAGTTGTGCCGACATGATTGGTAAGCCTTCAAGAGTTATTTTTTTTTATTTCAATTTTTATAATAGGGTGAAATCAGTGCGGATACTCCTATGGGTTTACTTACCATTATGCACCAATGTATCACGCAACACCTCGGGGCTATATCCACAGAAATGAGTGATAAAATCGATAAATGAGTCGGAATCTTGAAAGGGTAATCCTTTGGAGTCACTTATCAAAGAATGTCCTATTCCCAGTCGCAATATACCCAGTAATTTTTTGTCCTTTATGGTGTATGAACCTATAGACCTAGTATGTGGTGTAATTTGGATTTGTATGAGTTCGCTGGTAGGCGGTACACCTAACGTAGTATATATTTTTA
>Ga0222653_1001639_pt1 | contig 10666 bp, 11 predicted proteins | sample AntAcemetagen419_FD_179856 | JGI IMG/M metagenome (GOLD analysis project Ga0222653, IMG submission 179856) | Saline water microbial communities from Ace Lake, Antarctica - #419 | ecosystem: Environmental > Aquatic > Non-marine Saline and Alkaline > Saline | place: Antarctica: Ace Lake...
GCTACGCTCCAAGGCCTCCGCTCCGTCTGCGGATGAACTCGGAGAAACTTCTTGCAACACCAATCCTAACTAGACATTAATACCACCACCAACGTCACCCTGTTTTAACGATTTGAGGGACATCCCCATAAATGCAGGGATCACATATTTACAACCCCTGTAAAAACTGCTAGCGGAAGGCTCTTCCGCCCAATTGTTGGATGGAGCTGAAGGTTCATACCAAACGACAATTTTACCTGCGGGCTTGTCATTTGGGTCAAATCTAACGTTCTCCTCGCCTTCGTAGTCTCTCCCGTTCACACTAAAAGTGTAGCTAACATCATAGGTAACCATGTGGGCTCCCTTCCATCGCGTTTTAACTTCAGTATATTCGTTGTTTAGATATCCATAGGTTTTATTTAAGCTACCACTATGTTCCACATCTTCTTTATCCATCGAATCACACCTTACGAAGAAAAATGCGGCGAGAATTAGGCATATCAGTAGTTTTAGAAACTTCATGGGGAAGATTTTGTCAGAGAATTTTCGGAGGGTCAAGTGTCAAATGTATGGTACTACATTCCGATCGTAGTGACCTGACCCCGGAAGTGAAACACATCATAAATGAAGTCCTGCCGGGGTTATATCTCTGTTAGTCTTCTGATTGATCGTTCGATCTTTGCATGCGCTGCAAATTGGAGCAGAGGCCGTAGGCCGATGCGGAATTTCGCAGCTTGCCGCGAACTCGGAGGGTGTTTGATACCCCAGTGAGCTGTGTGGCCTTTCTTCGTTGTATTCGCATCGCCAGGAATCCAGAATAATCTGCGCCTCGCGAAGCGTTCCAAATATCTAACGGTTCAGGAGTTCGTTACGCAGCTTGTCGTGAAAGCTTTCGATGTATGCGTTCTCCCAAGGCGAGCCCGGCTTGATGTAGAGGATCGGGATCTCGAGGATCCTTGAGCTTATCCTGCACGGCGTAGGCGATGAATTGATTCGCTTTGCTCACCCTCCGGGCGACCTTTGGTCGTCTAAGTCCGCTGCGCTCCATTCCAGACCGTTGTCGCTGCGAATATGCTTGGGAGCGCCATATCGCTCAAGAGCCATCTCGATGATCGTGATCACATCCACGGCCTGGATCGACCAGCCCGCGCGTGTGGCTAAACATTCCCGGGTGTGTTCGTCAATCAAAGTGAGTATCCGGAAGTGACTCCCATTCGCGGTCAGGTCCGTCACAAAGTCCCAGCGCCACACATCTCTGCGCTTCTCTGCCTGGCGTCGCCAAATGCTCGAAAGCCCAACGCGGCGCGTCCTCCGCTGCTTTTTACGCACCCTATAAGTCCAGCTTCACGCCGGACCCGAAGAATGCGGTTCTCGTTGATGATATACCCCTCTCTTCGCATCATGGTTGCGGTCGGCGCTCCGGTGACACGGCGGTAGCCGTATCGAGGATACTTCTCACTCAGTCGGATGATCTCTTTTTGCATCACTTTAGCCTCCTCGCTGACTCGGTAAAAACTGGAGCGGGCCCCGGCAAAGCAACTGCCGAACATTCCAAGCCCTCTTATACGGCAAACTTCACGGCTCGACGCTTGGCCGACGAGATTGCCATTTTTTTGATTTCACCTCCTTGAGGATCTGGTTCTGAACGGAGAGATCCGCCACGAGGCGCTTCAAGCGCCCATTCTCGTCCTCCAACACTCGCAGCCGTCGAGCCTCTTCGACGTCCATGCCTCCCTACTTGCGCTTCCAGTTGTAGTATGTTGCGTCGCTGATGTTGTGCTTGGCGCACACCGTCTTGACGCTGCTCTCTCCATCCGCTCTGCGGAGGATACCGATAATCTGCTTCTCTTCATTTGCTCTCCTCTCTATCTTGGGGCAGAACTCCATTTTACGCACGTTTCACTTTTGGGGAGCAGGTCACATTACCATCTCGCGATTCGAATTCCGGCAGAAGGTTTATGTCTGTCCGTTTAAATTGTAGACCTCATCGCCGCGGTTGCAGTTACCGTTCTCATTACGCGGTCAGCGAAAAAAGCACTCGTCGAAAAAAACGGATCTCGAAGTCAGGTGGATTTGGCAAATTGTCAGCGCTTTGACTTGGCCCGAATAGTTCCGGCCCCCCTGCCTCCTGAACTCCCCATATACCGCACAAAATCCCGCCTGTTGCCTGAGATTGTAAACGTGTTCAGGTTGCTGCCGAACCACTTGAACTCAAAAATGTTCGGGGAAACGATCGTAATTTTCTCCTCCATAATTTCCCGATCGTCAGCGTAAACAGTCACCCTGTTTCCGGAAAACTGCATGACGACTTCGTCTGCATTCGTCCCATTCCATCGAAACTCACGATCCTGAAGCCATTCTTCCAAACCTCCCTCTTCGGGTTCTACCTCTGGTTCTTCTGTTTCCATGACCAACCCGGTCTCTTCAGGGATTTTTTCCGTCGGCGCAATCGCAAGACGGAAATTTTCGACGGCTTCCGCCTCGGTTATTTTCCGAGACTTTGTTAGAATCAAAATCAAACCCTCCAATGATTGTTGCAGTTTCTTCCCAAGGTCTCGTTCGATCTTATCTCTCTCGCTCCACCACGTATCTCGAAGTGCGACAAGCTCTTCCGGTAATCCCTCTGCAAGAGGATCCAGGGTAATTGGTTCCCGAAACCGCGACCATTGAGGCAAGTCCTTATTGGCTTCAATGGCATCCTTCAAGGCGCTTACCCCATCTTTTTCATCCTGGTAGGCTTTCACCAATTCCAGGCTCCCCGAGGCCACAGACCGATCCAACCGCTGATTCACACCCCGAAGATACTGTGCGGCAAGATCTCCGATTTCGGACTCCCTTGCATTCAGGTAACCTTCCATTCGCGTAGCGAAAGGCTCGATAAGCCAAACGGGATCTAACGGCTTCTCGGGCACGGGCTCTCCTTCCTTCTCTCTAGCTTCCTCGGATTTAGAAACGGCAGGTGGCTCAGCCGCAGTGGGAGTCATGGCCACAAGCGGTTCCGGAGAATCTCCGGGATCCTCTTTCGCCTCCTCCGAGGCAGCTGACAGTTCATCCAATTTGGTTTTTTCTACGAGCGGTGCCTTGGGTTCCAACGGAATCTCCCTTAAGGTCATCACAGGAGGTGTTTCTTCGCTTTCAACGCTGCCGGATTCGTCACTCAAATTGGGTTGCTTGTCTTCAAATCTCCCGGAAAGGAAAAACCAGGCAGCAACTCCGATTGCCAATGCAGCAAGAACGACTGCGGGAAGCCCGATTGATAATCCAGCCGCCCGTTCGGAAGAAAATTCGGGCTCCTCACCTCCTTTTTCTCTTACTGTGGTTGTGAGCGGAACAGCCGCATCCACGGCTCCGCTCTCCAGCCCGGGTTCCACCCGAGCGAGGGGTGATGAGAGAATTTCATCCACATCGATTCGAACAGCAGCAGCGTTCGAGTAGCGGTCCTCCGGATCTGCCTGCAGGGCTTTGTTTACCACCTCGTCCAGCCGGGGATCGAGCCCTTCGACTGCCTCCGAAGGCAACTTGTAGTGGCCCTTCGGAAGCTTTCCAGTAAGCATTTGATACAGCATTACTCCTACCGCATACAAATCGGCACGATGATCAGGCACGAGGTCGCCTTCTACAGCTTCCGGAGCCACAAAATCGGGAGTCCCGACCGCCACATTGCTCATGGTGAGCCCTACACTATCTGCCTCCTCCCCAGTCGAGAGAGTTTTGGCGAGTCCAAAATCGGCAATCTTGACTCTTCCTTCACGGTTCAAAAGAATATTCGCCGGCTTGATATCCCGGTGCAGGATACCATTCGCATGGGCATAATCAAGGGCGTCCAGAACATGGGCGACTACCGCCAGGGCGTGCTCCGGCGCGACTTTCCCCCCATGATGCTTCAGGTAGCTTTGCACATCCATTCCGTCTACAAATTCCATCACGATGTAGAGCTGCTTCGCTGCAGTCTCGCCAAAGTCGTGGACAGAAATGATGCTGGGATGATCCAGCTTTGCCATCGCCTTCGCTTCCTGACGAAAACGAGCCGCAAAATTCATTTCGTCTTCTCCTTCACAAAGGCTCTCCGGCAGAAGTTTGATAGCGACCTCACGATCCAAATCTCTCTGACGACCACGATAGACGGCCCCCATTCCGCCACGACCAAGAAACCCGGTTATCTCGTACTGGGGCAGCATTTCCTGCAGCGCCTCTGGAGTGGGTGCCTCCCACCGAGGCCGGGATGAATTACTCGCGTCACTCATTTCATTCACAATCCATCGATGCACTCGGCCTTCTGAATGTAAGAAGCTCCGCCCTGCGAACGACCCGCTCCGCAGTTCCATCCTCCAGAATTCCAAGTAGTCCTCTCGGGCTGAAACGGTCTATTCGAGTCATCATAGTAAGATAGGAACAAATCTTACCCATCGGCAAGGACTCTATTTGGCTTCTCAGATCCTCCTTCATATCCGTGACATAGTCTCTCCGGTGCCAGGGTGAGTGATAAATGTAATCTGAAAAATCCCCAAATTACTGCCACTTTTATGAAACTTCCCCTTCGACCGGGGTCAAGTCGAAACGAAGTTGTTCGGCACGGCGGCGAAGATAGCGCGCTCTGCGGGCGCGTGCCGGTTCGGGGTTACTTAGACGTTGATATGGCTGTACGTTTGCCAATGGGCAAAATTGCCAACGAAAGGGGTCAGTTGACATCTGGCTGTTGCCCAAACAGCTTGATTAATGTTTTGTTAGGGTGTAAATAAATCTCCCCTATATGATGGGGATACAGCAAAAGCAGGGCGAGCTTTGGGCCAAAGCCGTTGATCTTGGTAGCCGCGTTCCGGAGGGGCATCTTTTGCGACAGATTGATCGTCTCCTCGACCTGTCCTTCATTCGAGAGAAGGTCGCTCACCTCTTTGGCAAGAACGGCAATGTATCCGTCGATCCGGTTGTGATTATGCGGATGATGATTCTCCTCTTTGTCGATAACCTTCGAAGCGAACGCGAGTTGATGCGCCAGATTCCGCTGCGCATCGATTACCTCTGGTTTCTTGGATATGGATTGGATGACGAAGTGCCCGATCACAGTGTCTTATCGAAAGCCCGGAAGCGTTGGGGCAAAACTATTTTCGATGAGCTTTTCGGACGCGTTGTCCTCCAATGCATAGAAGCCGAGCTCGTCGGATCAGAAAAAGTGCATATCGATTCAAGCCTCATTCGAGCCGACGCATCTCTCGCCTCTGTTGTGAAGACCCTTGTCGGGGAGGAGATGGAGAAGTTGGAGGAGCTTGCCGATAAGGAAGAAGCGCCTCGCCCGAAGCACAAGCCAATTAACACGCGCTACCGCAGCACAACCGATCCTGACAGTCGGGTGGTTCGTCATGATGGTGGCAAGTCTAAACCGTGCTTCAAAAACCATCGGGTCATTGACGATAGGGCCGGTGTGACAACCGCTGTTGCAACAACTCATGGGGTTGAGAACGATGGGAGTAAGCTCATGGACATGCTCGACCAGCATGAAGATCGGAAGCGGAGACAATGGTTTCAGGAGCGAAACTTCGGAGAAGCAGCAGTGATGCACGGGGTCAAAAGAGCGCGATGGCGTGGACTGGAAAAGCAGAGCATTCAGGATCTGCTCATTGCGACGATACAAAACCTGAAGATCCTCGGGCGGAGGTCTTTATGGGCCTTTTTCTGCCTCACAAAGCTCTCCTGTCGCGCATGGAAGGGCCACTGGAAGATCAATATTGCTATCGAAGGATTCCAATCGCCCTCAAACCACTGACTTTACTGAGATTTCCGCTGTTCCGGCAACAGCCCGACATATCTTGACAATATTTCCCATAGTGGATCGAAACCGAACAAACGAAAGGATCGCGCTTTGTGGCAGAGGCCTTGCGGACGAGGGGGACCTCGTCCCTCCAGTTCACATTCGGGCGCGGAATCGGCGTCTCGGACTTTGATGGTGGCGGGCCTGTTCGACGTTGCTCCGGCAAAGCTCCGCGATTCTAACGTGGAAGGGTGCTTTTAAGCTATCGGAAATCGCGACAGGGTTGCCCGGCGATTGAAGATCGCCGCTCCATGGGGTTTTGAATCCTCGTCTAAGGGCCCTCACCCCGCAATAATCTGCTCCAACACATACGGCAAAATCCCGCCCGCATTGTAATAATCCACCTCAGCCGGTGTATCCAAACGCACTTTCAGCGGCACCTCGATGGTCGTCCCATCACTCCCGTGCGCTTTCAGCGTTGCTGTCTGCATCGGGTTCAGTTCACCCGCGATCCCAACGATATCAAAGGTCGCATCAACAAGGGCTTTCACTTTCTCGTAGTCAGCGGAATCGACGAAGTTGAGGGGCAGGACGCCCATGCCGATGAGGTTGGACCGGTGAATCCGCTCGAAGGACTTGGTCACGACGGCTTTGACACCGAGGAGACGCGTTCCCTTCGCAGCCCAGTCGCGGCTTGATCCCATGCCGTAGTCATCGCCACCGATGACGACGAGGGGTGTGCCCTCGTTTTGATAGGCCATGCAGGCGTTGTAGATGAAAGTCGGCTTAGCGCTGCCGAACGCTTCGATCGCGGTGTCGGGCGCGGGAACTTCTTCGTTGCCGAAGTATTGCGTGTAGCCACCCTCGATGCCGGGGCACATGAGGTTCTTGATGCGGACGTTCGCGAAGGTTCCACGAGTCATGACGCGGTCGTTGCCGCGTCGTGCGCCATAGGAGTTGAAGGAGGCCTTTTCGACGCCGTTTTCGAGCAGGTATTGACCGGCAGGCGAGGTTTCCTTGATCGCTCCGGCGGGAGAAATGTGGTCGGTCGTGACGGAGTCTCCGAAGATGCCAAGCGGGCGGGCGCCGACGATGTCTTCGCTGCCACCGATCTTGGTCTCGAAAAACGGTGGTGATTGCACATAAGTCGAGGCTTCGTCCCAGGTGTAGGTCGCGCCGGTGGAGCCTTTGATTTCGCCCCACTTCGGGTTCGCGGTGTCGATATTGCCGTAGAGCTTTTGGTAAACCTCGGGCTTGAGCGCGGCATCGAGCTGCTCGCGGACTTCGGCCTGGGTCGGCCAGAGATCAGCGAGAAAAACAGGATCGCCGTTCGTATCATTGCCGAGCGGCTCGGTCGTGAGATCGAGATCGACGCGTCCGGCGAGGGCGTAGGCGACAACGAGCGGCGGCGACATGAGGTAGTTCGCTTTGATGGAACCGTGGACACGGGCCTCGAAGTTTCGGTTTCCGGAAAGGACGGAAGCGCAGACGAGGTCGCCCTCTTTGATCGCGACCTCGATCGCCGGGTGAAGCGGGCCGGAGTTACCGATACAAGTCGTGCAGCCATAGCCGACGGTCTCGAATCCAAGTTGGTCGAGCTCAGTCTGGAGGCCGGTTGCTTCGAGGTAATCGGTGACAACGCGGGAACCGGGTCCGAGGGACGTTTTCACGAAAGGAGCGATCGTGAGTCCCTTTTCATTGGCCTTCTTCGCAACGAGTCCGGCCGCGAGCATGACGCTCGGGTTTGAGGTGTTCGTGCAGCTCGTGATCGCAGCGATGAGGACGGAGCCGTGGCGGAGCTGGGTGTTGACGTCGAGCACGGTGATGGTCTCGCCCTCGATGAGAGGATTATCGAACTCACCGGCGGGTGAATTGAGGTGCATCGGCACGGTGACGTCGCGGGCGGCGGAGTCGAGGCCGAATCCCCCGTCAGAAACCGGAGCGGTGAAAAGGTGGTTGAAGGAATCACCGAGTGCCGGGACGTCGATACGGTCCTGGGGGCGCTTTGGTCCGGCGACGGCGGGAACGATCGTCGCGAGGTCAAGCTCAAGGAGGTCGGTGTAGTCACACTGATCTTTTTCGGGGATTCCGAAGAGGCCCTGGGCCTTGTAGTAATTTTCAACGGTGGAGCAGAGTTCCTCGGAACGTCCGGTGCCACGGAGGTAGTTGATCGTTTCTCCATCGACAGGGAAGAATCCCATCGTCGCGCCATATTCGGGAGCCATGTTCGCGATCGTGGCGCGGTCAGGCAGCGAAAGCGCTTCCGCGCCGGGGCCGAAGAATTCGACAAATTTTCCGACGACGCCATGTTTCCGGAGGATTTCGGTTACGCGGAGGGTGAGGTCCGTCGCGGTGACGCCTTCGGCGAGGGAACCGTGGAGATAAACTCCCACGACTTCGGGAACGAGGAACGTGACGGGCTGACCGAGCATTCCGGCCTCGGCTTCGATGCCGCCAACACCCCATCCAACAACGCCGACGCCGTTAATCATCGTGGTGTGGGAATCGGTTCCGACGAGGGTATCGGGATAATAAACCCCGTCTTTGGAAAGAACGCCTTTGGCGAGATACTCGAGATTCACCTGGTGGACGATGCCGATACCGGGAGGAACAACGGAGAAAGTTTCGAAGGCCTGCTGGCCCCACTTGAGGAACTCATAACGCTCGCGGTTTCGGATGAATTCGATCTCCATGTTGCGATCAAGCGCTTGCTGTGATCCGGAAAAATCGACCTGCACGGAGTGGTCAACGACGAGATCTACCGGCACAAGTGGCTCAACCTTAGCTGCTTCAGCACCCCGGGCGACCGCAGCATCACGCATCGCGGCGACATCGACGAGGAGAGGGACGCCGGTGAAGTCCTGGAGGACGATGCGGGCGACGGTGAAAGGGATCTCGTATTCGCCCGGTGACTTCGCATTCCAGCTCGCGAGGTTTTTGACGTCATCCTCGCTGACTTTGCGACCATCGACATTGCGGAGGACAGACTCGAGGACGATGCGGATACTGACGGGGAGACGACTCAGGTTCGGGGCAAGTCCGGCTTCAGCAAGAGCGGGCAGGGAGTAATATTTGCCTTCGGCTCCGGAGCCGGTGGTGAAAGATCTGACAACGTCTAAACTCATCTTGGTCTGGGTATTTTCGGAGAGTGAACAGGGTTAGGTCGGCGACTGAACCCTGTTGAGTGCGAAGCTTTTTTGCTCCGGTTTATTTCGGGCCATCTGTACGGCACGAAGCCTTTCGTTTCAAGGGTCCTTTTGACGCAAAAATCGGGTCGGGTGGTTCTTTGATCTTCCGCGCGGCGGCCGGGATGTTGGATGTTTGGAGATGAGCGAACCGCATTCGGGGCATAGCGGTGAACGGCTAAGGCAACCGGAAACTGATCGATGCCGATTCGATGCCGAAGCATCCGTGTGCATCCGTGTGCATCCGTGTGCATCCGTGTGCATCCGTGTGCATCCGTGTGCATCCGTGTGCATCCGTGTGCATCCGTGGTTTTGAAACAGCACGGGTATGGCAAGAGCACAGTAGCGTAGCCCTCCAGCCCGGTGCTTTTGAAAAACCGACCAGGAGGACAGTTCTACCTTGCCGTGAACTTCGCCCGGGCTGCTCGCTCACGCGTGCTGCTACGGGAGGGTGCTCTCGCGGAAGAATTGTAGGGGCGAGCGTGAGCGAGAACTTCGCCGGTCCTGCGCGGGCTGCTCGCTCACGCTCGCTGCTACGGGAGGGTGCGGGGGGCTTCAGGCGAAGAGAGGCGCGACCTTTAACTGAATCTGGCAGCCGGGGTGCGGTTCGAAGGGCGATTCGGGCGGGATCTCCCGATAGGCTCCGTCGTCACCGAGTTCGAGAAGGAGCGCGGACTGGTCTTCGGGATCGAGGATGAGATAAAACGGGACGCCTTCTGACGCGTAAAGTTCCCGCTTCGCGACGAGGTCTTTCTGCCGGGTCGACGGAGACAGGATTTCGGCGGCGAATTCGGGACGTTTCGTGAGCCACTTGCCGTCGGGCTTTCCACAAACAGCCATGACATCAGGCCGCACAACGGTGGAGTCAGCGACATGCCAATCACTCTCGTAGACGGCACGGCAATCAGCGGAACAGGAGTCCGAGCCGAGAATCTGGACCAACTGAGCCATGAGCTGGGTCCCGACCGATTGGTGGAAAAAACCCGGTGAGGGCGACATCGCAATCGGGACGCCGTCCCATAGCTCCCAGTCGCCTTCCCAGCGAAGGTAGTCTTCCACGGTGTAACTCGGAATGTAGGAAACTGCTCCCACGCCGCTAATCTATCACAATGTGTGAGCACAAAAAAGGCCCGGATCGCTCCGGGCCTTTTTCAAAATTCAGATCGAGAGTCGCTCAGCAGAGATTCTTGACTCCTCAACTCCTCTCCTTCTTCAGCTCAGCTCAGCTCAGCTCAGCTCTCCGAGCTTCGCTTTGATCGCGTCGAAATTCGGGAGATCTCCGGGGTTGTCACTGCTCTCGGCATATTGGATGACACCGTTTTTATCGACGATGAAGGCAGAGCGCTTCGGCACGCCACCCATGTGGAGATTCTTGGCCGGCAAAAAGCTGTCGTAGGCGATGTCGTAGGCCTTGGCGACTTCGTGCTCGTAGTCGCTGAGAAGCGTCAGCCCGATGCCTTCTTTCTCTTTCCAGTTTTGCTGGGCGAAAGGATTGTCACCGCTGATGCCGAAGACCTTGGCGTTGAGATCAGCATACTCACTGAGTTCGCTCGTGACCGAGCAGAACTCGGTTGTGCAAACGCCAGTGAAGGCCATGGGAACAAAAAGGAGAAGGACGCTGCCTTCGCCGAGCTGCTCACTGAGCTTGATGACTTCGGGGCCTTCGGCTCCGAGGGTGGTGAGTTCGAAATCCGGGGCGGTGGTGCCGACTGAGAGTGCCATGTTGTTTAGGTATTAGATTTTAAAGGTTGCTGCT
>Ga0222653_1001645_pt1 | contig 10652 bp, 10 predicted proteins | sample AntAcemetagen419_FD_179856 | JGI IMG/M metagenome (GOLD analysis project Ga0222653, IMG submission 179856) | Saline water microbial communities from Ace Lake, Antarctica - #419 | ecosystem: Environmental > Aquatic > Non-marine Saline and Alkaline > Saline | place: Antarctica: Ace Lake...
TAGCTGCCGCCCGTGCAAGTGAACTCGCTGTAGAGCTCGATGACGTAGCCGACATCGCAGACGATGAGAAAGGGAGGACGCCCTTCGGAGCTGGGCAAGTCGCGAATGTAGCCGCGTGCCTGGTTGTAAGCCTTTTCCAGAGCGATGTCCCACTGGCGGGTGCCGCGAATTCCGTGGCCAGTCTTGCGCGGCGCTGGCGCGGATGGCGGATGAATGATGGCGGATGATGGATCGGCGGCGTTGACGCCCTGCTTGGTTTCGAGGATGAAGCAACCGCGTTTGTAGAGATCCGCCCAAACAGTGGTCGAGGTGCCGTCCGGTTTCTGGCGAGTGATGGCGCGGTCGAAGACGTAGGCGTTATTCTCGTTATCTGCACCAGCAGGATCGGGGTGTGGGACGCCTAAAAGGTCTGCCAATTCGGCCAAAAACATCTGGTAATTGGCGCGTTCGGATGCCTCAGCCTTTTCCCATCGAGCGATGAAGTTTTCAACTTCGGGTGTGGAGTCCATGGGGGCTGACGGCATGGTCACCATTCCCTATTATCGACTGTTTATCGGCAAGTATGAAATGATGTTGAATTGGGACGGGCTTGTTGTCCTCATTTACCTGCGGGGTAACTGTGAAAGTAAGCAGGGAATTCACGGACTTTGAGTTTCGCCTCAGACGGCCACTCGGCCCAGTTCCCACCATGAGTATTTCTTAGCTTTATAGGTAGCCCCTTCCAGTGAGGAGCTCGGCCTAACTGCTTCATAAAGAAAGCGACGCCATTGGCGTGGCAGTGCTCCTTTAGCTCGATAGCCCATTCCATGTTGAATGGATTGACGTTTCGGATTGCACCGGATTCTCCCCCCACAATCACCCAATCAATGCCGGATAGATCTAGTCGGCCGACGGGGATGCGTTCGCGAAGTGGCTCAATGGACAGCCCTCTGCAGTCTGCGGCGACTTCACGGATTTGGTCTAATCGTCGAAGGTTGGCTTGGTCTGCGCAGGTTAAAGTCGTCATAGCGCATACGTTTTTGGGGAACCCACCGATTTCGTTGGCGAAACGGCCCATCGTCCTGGGACGCTTCGTCAACCAGAGCCAAAGGTGTCGTTGTCCAGCGTTCGACTGGATTGCAGATATTGCTTCTTCTTTGAGGAAGGCGAAGTCGCTTTGATGCGAGAACGCATCGCCCATGTCGGAAACAAATATCATGCGGGCTAGGCCATTCTTCCAAGGCGATTCGTTATCGATTCTGCCAGACAAGTCTGCCAGAGTTGCTGTTTTTCCCATCCGTCCGCGATACTGGGTGATTTCTTCGAAGGTCGGGGCGTAGCCTGGATTCGCCTTTCGCTCAGGATTGCCGATGCTGGTTGCCTTATTGAGGTGCAGTCGTGACGCATAGCAAGATACGGCACTCTCGATAATTCGGAGAAGGGGTCTACAATCGATCTCCCCGAAGCAACCATTAGAGAGATAATCACATAGCGCGTGTCTGGTATGGTAGATATTGGTTGTGGTCATTTTGTCTGTTGGCGTAGGGGCGTGCTCAAAAAGGCGAAGCAAGACTTCCTCGGCAATCCCCTCATGCCAAAGGGATGATTGTCTCATGCCCTCATGATCTAGCTGATTTAAGATTATCGATGGCGCTGGGAATAGTTCGCACCCTGCGCATCCCATGATCGGATTGACGGTGCTGTCGCACCATTGAATTTTGGTTTTATCGCTCATTGTTGCTTTCGTTAATTTTCGATTAGTTCAAATACACGTAAAAACGCAGATGAGATACTTTGCAAGCTGAAAAGTTTAATCTTGCGTAAAAATGCACAAAGAATACTTAATGTGACTGATTATATAAAGTATGACCGACCTAAATTTTTTTTTCTCACCTTCGGATTTTTCCGAAAGAGCCAAGATAGCTCGTAAATCTATTCCTGGTGCAGGCACGCAAACCGAGTTTGTTCAAAAACTCGAAAGAGAGCCGAAAAGTTGCGCACCAGAAATCAAAATTGCCTCAGTCAAGCGGTTTGATAGCGGTAACGGAGGACTTGGTGTTCTAAGCGCTATCAAAATCGCTAAGGCCTTGGATATGCCTCTTCCTGATTCGCAGCTTGATAAGCGAGTTCTCGGCTTTGCACGGCACTTGATCTGTGATCTCCAAGCGGCGTCAGATGATTTCGATAGCGTCTTAGATGCAGCGATGTTTACTGTGCTATCGCGGCGTAAGGGAAAAGGCTGGGCTCCGCTCGTTTCACCAAAGGATTTTTTAGGCATACTTTTTGAGCCGGATAATACGTCGCCTCCGGTTAGAATTTCAATTGAGAGCAGTCCGCCGTTTAAACGGTTGCTGAAGAGTGGGGGAGGTGAACGTGTTTCAGATCCTAGTAAGATTGATGCATCGGGTATTATGCCAGTTGATCTTGTGGCTATCTTTGGAGAACTCACGCGGTTGGCATTTAACCTAAATGGCAAGAAGAGTAAGTTTGATCGACGACCCGCAGCGGTGTGGCGTCATGTGCTGAATGCACGAACAGAGAACGTTGGAATGATTCGACTTTGCGATGAGATTGAACGATTCGAAGCATTTCGTGATCAGAGCCAGATAAAAGACAGTCGTTTCAAAATCGACTTTAGCCGCGTGATCATCGCCGCTTTTTTGAATTACTATAATTTAAGCATCGAAATTTATAGGCTTAAAGAAGAAGGAAACGATATTCCCGATAATTTGGGTGTCTGCTTAAACTCCTATATTAAACTGTTGAGGCTGTCGGAAGACCCAATCCAGGAGCATGAGTTTAGTACGAATTTGGCTTAATGCCGCATAATTACTCGGCAATCTCCTGGGCGAGGTGACTTTACCCCCTCCGCGTTAACAGGACTTGGTCTAACCGTTCAGGTTTTGAACGTCTGGTGGTGCCTTCGCGGGGTTGCTTTCGTTGCGGTGCCTAAAGGGTAAGAAGTCTCCTATAGAATTTTTTTTTATATATTTCTTTCCTGGGTCGATTGCGGGGCCGAAACAAAAATGTAAAGAAGGAAGAATCGGCATAAGGTCGGTCTAGAAACGAAAAATTAAAGGAATATTATGAAAACAAAAGGTTTAGGTTTAGGAAGAGCTGTATTGCAGAATAATGCTAATACGCTTTTTTTCACAACAAAATGCTTCTTCGTCGAAGCGGATGCTGATGGGAACGAGCGTGTAATCACTCGTGCTGAAGCGGCAGAAGCATATGGCTTTGAAGAAGGTGACGGTGAGTTCAACTTTTGGGTGCACAATCCATCGGGGAATTTATACGAACCGCCAAGCAAGGAGGACGATGAATTTGAGGCTGAGAAAAAACTTCAACTTTTCGAACGTTTTGCCGAGCTTCAGCGACTGCCCGAGTTTAAGCATTGCTTGATTTCGGGTGGCTCGGAATTGCGCATCGTATCACTCGACGTTGACGACCATGATGAGATCTCACGCATGAACCAGCAGCAGTCTGGTTCTTGTGGTCATTTCGGATCTGGTTTTTCGGCAAAAATGCCGACTTACCAAGCAAAGTGGCTGGAGGGTAATCTAGTCGGGAAAGATGATACCTTCTGGCACATGAAGTTCTGGCATACTCTCAAGATCGGAGACGTAGATGCGCGAGGCCAATGTTGTCCCCACATCTGGATTAATGTTGAAGGGGCAGACATTGAGTCAGAAGAGGACTACCGCTTGATAGCAAGGTGTGCCGTCAAGGCGACCCTTTCATTTCACGTTAATATGGAATCCTTTTTTGGGCGCGATCCGTATCATCGTGGGCTTAAAAAGTATCCCGGGGACCCTAATAAGATTACGCTCGTGAAGTCTTTCAAGACGGTTGGGGGCGCTTGTGAACCGGCTCCTTTTTGATGTATTCGATGAACTAGTCTGGTGCTGCAAAAGGATTATACGCTTTGAAGGTCCGCTGGAAGATTTTTGGAAAGGCATTGCTGGAAGTTCGTATTCGTCCGGCAAGTGACCTCCTTGCTCTCGCAGGTTTGGAGACCTATGCTCGTGCGGGTTCTTTGAAAGCCGAGTCATCAGCTGGCTCATGCAAGATGCTTGGGAGGTGTTTACACCCATGCTCGATAATGGGCACCAGACCGATCTACTTATTTCTGATGGTCCGAACTTTTTCCGAATACAGGTGAAGACTGTCGAAGCTAAGGGCGAAGAGCGCAAGCTGGAGAATCGCTGGAAGGATAGCCATGTCGACCTTGTCATCGCGTTCGCTCGTAATTCCAATTGGGGCTACGCCATGCCCGCCTTCTCTGTGAATGAGCGTCGCCTCAACTTCGATGGCCATCAACGCTTCGAGCAAAACAAGAACAGCTTCCTGAAGGCATTTCATAAGCTTGAGGTCTAGGTAGGACTGCATATGTCCGATGCGGTGGGCTACAATATGTGATCTTTTTTAGTAAGGTTTGAAAATGGCTATGTCTCTAATATTTACCTGCGAACAATGTGGCTTCAGCGTTGAAGGCTGGGACGATGGTAATCCGTATATTATCAACTCCGTGGGAAATCGTGTGTTCTGTTACCATCCCAGTCTTGAGACAGACATGGAGAAGGTGGTGGAAGAGATCCTCGGGCCGATCTACACCGATGAAGCCCGGGACGAAGTGTTGGCGACTCGGACGGGCAACGCACCCGACCACATTTGCCTAAAATGCGCCAAGACATTTAAACTCGACCCAGATCGCGATCAAATGGAGTGCCCGAAATGCCACCATTCGGAGGTATCTGAAGCTTTTGAAATGGGCGGGAAGCCCTGCCCAAAATGCCAAGGCACGATGTCAGAGGGAGAGATGGGCGGGATCTCGTGATGCTTGGAGCGTTTCATGGATTTGAGGTCTAGGTTGGACTGTAGATGTCCCTAGTAGCGCGGTATGCTATTTTCAGATGAAACCAGATGACGATAGCCAATCGATCCCCGAGCAACTTAGCTTCTTCGAACTGCCGGTAGCACCTGTCGGGCCGAAGCAAGCCTTAGTCTTGCTGAGGCGTCGCTTGGAGGCAGTCAGTCACTGGGCGCCTCAGGGGCTACGTAAGGGGGCACCTCGCGTCTATGAATTCCCGGGTGCGCATGAACAGCTCAATGCCGCTTCCTCGAAATTACCTAGAGGACCGTATTTCTATGCCACGCAAGAAGTCTTTGGGCGCATGAGCCCTGAACTGGGTGGCGATGCCATCGCACAGTGGTGCTTCCATGGCGATAAGCTGCCGTTCCCTCCCTGTCGTTTCTGGGCCTTCTCGATGCAGCGAACTGATTGGATCGGCTCCGGGGGCATTCATTACGAAGACGGCCTGACTATGGCTAGTCTCGACAAGGGCTTTTACTCTGATTTTTTCCGTTACGAGAAAGACGCCCATGGACTTGCGCTTGTCATCTTTACCCATCGTATGGTGAAGAAGTCGTGACCTTGTGGACTCGTCATTTGAACCAATTAAAAGTAGCGCGTGAGCAGATCACTGGCACGCTGACTAATTGAGTCTGAGAGGGTTGTCACGATGGTGTGCGAGAGGCCTTCTTTCTTTAGGTCATCGGCCACGGTGAGGGCGAGTTCTTGCACCTGCGTCGCCATTTCATGGAGACGTTCGATGAGCGCTGCTGATGGAAGTCGCAGTTGTTTCGCGCAGACTTGCCAATGCTTAGGCTCGATTTTTTTTATATGGTATTCGCTCCCGATCTTCATCGCCAGTTTGGCTTTATGCGGTGAGATCTGGCGCGGGTAAGGCAATGCGCTGGCGATGTCGTAAATCGGCGCGAGGCGTGCTTGATTGTTGCCTGCTAGTAAAAGGGAGTAGTTCTTGGCGTGGGCATCCGTTCCGGAGATCAGAAAGTTGAGGAGTAGGGCGTCGGCGAAGCTTCGTATGTCAGTCAGCGCATCGCTGGAGGTATCCCAGATGGTATTAGCAATGTCTTCGACCGATGGCCCGCCGTCGCTTTGATATTTGAGATCGGGGTATTTGGCCTGCGCTTGACAGAAATCTTCTTGGTGGATGCGCAGATATTGAGAGCCTTCAGTGCGACGGTCGTAGCGAGTCACCACAATCACAGGAATGTCGCCTGCGTGGACGACCGTAGACTGAGCGCTGATCATGCCTAGCGCAGCGGCAAGCGACAAGCAGAAGTGCTCGTTTTCCACAAAACCCGGAAAGCTCGGAGGAGCGGGTTTGAGAATATGTGTGGTCGGCGTCAGCCCTCGGGGGATGCCCCATGCGCCTGTTTCTGGAGATTGGTAGAGGGCGATCTTCGCCTGAGCACCTGCTAGGCTAAATTGGCCGAGGTCGCTGGAGAGGCGCTGACTCGCATGGTTGTCCAACACCATACGAATGCGCTCGTCGAATTCGCTTTCACTGAGCCATTGCACTTGCTCGCGGTAGGGCCGGTTGAGCAAGGTATCTTCGTCGGCCTCTGCAATGAATTGAATGGCTCCCGCGCAGTCTTCCCCCACCTGTTCGATTAATCGAAATACATTTCGAGGCGAGACATGGAACTGTTTCCCCCATTGATCGAGCACGCTTTGGTTGTCGGGAAGGAGCCCCCATAAAAATGCTTCGATCGTATCATGTGGATGCTCGTCACGCGTAAGTGGCATCGAGACCGAAAGAGGGAATGCCGCACTGGATGCTTGCCATGCGGGGGCATAGCAGAAGCTCAGTCTGTTTTTATGATAAGTGACTGTGCCGAGCTTTTGCTGATTCGAAATGACGCTGAGGGACTCCGTATTCATGAGGATTTTTTACCGCGCTGCTTAGTCTTATTGAGAATGTCGTTTAGGTTGATTCCTGTCTCAGTCGCTTGGCTCGGTTTGTTAATTGAGAGCGGGAGGTGCAGTGCTTTTAGAGTGCGTAATACGAGCGCCAACTCGACGCTCGGTTTGGCTTGCTCTAGGGCAATGATCCAGTCCCGGCTAGCACCTGAGCGCTCTGCTAATTCAGCCTGAGTCCAGCCACGGGCTTTCCGCTCCTGTTTGATCAGGCTAGCGAGATCTTTGACGTTAATGATATTCATAATGCTGCGAAACGAATGTGGGCGTGCATCAACATTTCTTAAATGTGGTCGTTCGTCAATATTTAACTAATGTGGTCGAGCGTCCGCAATTGACGGGTAATTTGCAGTCTTTTTCCCGAAGGACCGACCAGACCCACTCACGTATCGAGTATGACCTCAGAGTTTATTCTTTAGGTGCATTCTTTGTAGTTAGTACGTTTTAACATGTGCGACGTATTCTGTCGCACCGTAGTGTTAATCTGTTGGAATTAAATCCAACAGAAAGAACACGAATGATGACTACAGCAGAAATGATCCAGAATGACACGGTCCTTCAACGCGAATGGTTTAGCTCTTATGAGAGTGACCAAATCGACTTTATCTACGATGGGGCGACGGTACCGGATCAGTGGGTGAAGAGTCCTTGGCGAATCATGTGTCTCCTTAAAGAAGCGCATGGCGGGGGTGTTTGGAACCACGCCGAAGCGATTCGCGAGGATGGGGGTCTTTTACGGGTTGGTGGAACTGCCAATCAGGCGGTGCACTATCGGATGGTTGAGTGGCTTGCCGCGATTGAGTCGTCTTTGGAGGGTGCCCCCATTGATATAGAGGCGGACCGCGAAGAGGATTATCCGAAGGCTAGGGCAACGATGCTGCGCTCGGCTTGGGTGAATGTCAAAAAGGTCGATGGCTTGCCTTACTCTAATGCAGGTGATTTGCATGCCGTGGCCACGCGTGATGCCGATTTCCTGAAACGGCAGATTGAGCTGTTGAATCCTCGGGTGATTGTTTGCGGCGCAACTTTTGGGATCGTCCGTGAGATCTTGTTTCCTGGCTCCGGGCGGATCGCGGGAACGGAGTTTAGCTATCGGTCGCCATCGGGTATCGTATTGATCGACTATGGGCACCCAGGGCACAAGGCGCGTGAGTCCTACCAACCATTGATCGAAGAGATTAAATGCATTCAATCCGCCGGCTATTTGTTGGAGCCTGATACCGCCGAGTAGTTCACACATTACCATTATGCCTAAATCCTCCAATCACCTCGCCCTCGCTCGTCAGTGGGAAATGCTCAAGCTCCTGCCGGGGCGTGCGCCGGGCATGACGGCACGCGAATTGACCGAGCGGCTGCGCGACGCTGGCTACGAGGTGACCAAGCGCACCGTGGAGCGTGACCTCAACGACTTGTCTTTACAATTTGGCATTACCAGTAATGTCGCCTCGATGCCCTATGGGTGGCACTGGGTGCCGGGGCAGCAGATGGCCTTCGGGAGCGTCGATCTCGTCGATGCGGTCTCCCTCTCGATGGCGGAGGAAGTGCTTTGTCAAATGCTACCGCCTTCCATGCTGAAAACTCTCCAACCCAAGTTTGATCAAGCACGTGGGAAGCTCTCAGCTATCCGGGATCAGCCGATGGCTCGTTTGAGCGAAAAGGTGCGCTATGTGCCCGCCAGTTTTGCTTTTCAGGCGCCGAGTCTCCGGCCAAAAATACTTGAAACCATTCAGCAAGCTTTGGTCGATGAAGTTCAGATCACGGTGCGCTACGCTGCTTTCCGGAAAGAGGCGAAGGAACTACCAATGCATCCCTTGGCCATGGTGCAACGAGGCAACGTTCCTTATCTGGTCGCGACGACGTTCGACTATCCCGATGTCCGTTTATACCCGGTCCACCGTTTCGAATCAGTGGAGGTGACAGATCACAAGATCAAGGCACTCGAAGGTTTCTCGATCGACGGCTACCTCGCTTCAGGCGCGATGGATTTCGGTGGCGGCGAGCCGATCAAGTTTAGAGCAAAGCTCAGTGAAGCCTTGGCCACCTATCTCGCTGAGACTCCGCTTAGCACGGATCAAAAGCTGAGCTATCAAAACGAAGCCTGGCAGGTCGAAGCCACCGCGCACGACAGCTGGCAGTTTAATTTCTGGATTCTCTCGCAAGGTGCGGAGCTTCAAGTGCTGGCTCCCAAAGCCCTGCGCGAATCCGTCGCGAATCAACTCGCCGGAGCGGCAGCGCAATATACTTAGCTCGTTTTTGAAAGTAGTGGGAGCATCCTGCTCCCATTTTAAGTGCTGCTCGGGAGCTGAAAGTATCCGCTGCGATTAACTCAAAGCGCGAACCCCAGCTTACGGGTGGAGTTTTCTTTTTTAAGTCGGCATTCTTGTAGGATCGCTTCGGCAAAGGCCGAGGCATGCGCAAACTGGCGGAAGTGATGCTGTCGGGCGACATTGGCAAAATCACCTGGCGTGCAATTACCCATTGCGACAATGCTATCGTCGGCGCTGCTCGTATCGACCTTGATATGTAGCTGTTTCATGTAGCGTGCGAAGAGTGAACGAGTCTGAGCGGCAGACAAATAATCAAAATGAAGTTTCAGGTCGAAACGACGCATGGCCGCAGGATCGATGCCGTCCATGAGATTGGTTGATGCGATGAAGGTCCCTTTGAAGGATTCCATTTGCGTGAGCAATTCGTTGACTTGTTGGACTTCCCACGAGCGTTGTGCGTCGCGTCGGTCTTGTAAGAAGCTATCGACCTCGTCGATCATGAGGATCGCCTTTTCTTCTTCGGCCTCCTCAAAGGCATCCGCCAGCGCACGCTCGGTTCCGCCTAAATACTGGCTGAGCAGGTCGGAGGCCTTTTTAACGTGAATCGGTCGGTCAGTTTCTCGCGCCAGCCATTGTCCCAGAGTTGTTTTCCCAGTGCCAGGAGGGCCATAGAGACAAATTCGGCAATCAGCTTGCTTGGCCAGGGCAGGGGCGAGTGTATGCAGCGGTTGCGAGCAATTTAGATAATCCAAGGCATACACCTTGGGCACTTTGGATGTTTTTTCCGTCAAAGCCTTCGTGTCATGCCCCTGAGCTTTCAAGGTCTGGATGAGGCGAGTCTCGAAGACTTGTTGGAAGTTCTCTGGATTCGCGTGCTCGCAGGCTTGCTCTGCGACATTCCGCGCTCTTACCACAATGGCGGGTGCGAGTGCATCGCAGGCAGCTATCTTTGTGATGGTTTCTTGAGGTATTTGTGAGCCACAGATTTTGCGATACATCTTTTGACGGATGTTCCGAGGGGGTTGTTCGACCTCAAAGATGAAATCGAAACGACGTGTAAATGCCGGATCGATTCCTCTTAAACTATTCGATACCCAGAAGGTCGGCACTGGATTGTTTTCGAGCATTTGATTCATCCATGCTTTGCGCTCGCTGGCCAAGCTAGAGCTGAACAAGGAGGGTGCTCTAAAAATGTCCTCCGCCTCATCAAAGACCAAGAGGGTCCTGCGCAGCTTCATGATCTCCCCCGCCTTGACCAGTGAGTCCATGCGTTGTGTCGGTCTAAAGCTAGTGCCGTTCCCAGCTTCACAGCTGATCTCGTAAAGCTGCGCCCGCATCTCGCGGGCGATCACGCGAGTCAACTCCGATTTTCCTGTCCCCGGAGAGCCATAGATAAAGATGTTCACTCCAGGCTTTTTTGACCGAAGGCTTTGCCGAATATGACGACGTAGAGGGCTGAGTGTTTCTTTCAGGTTAGGGTAGTCCGGGTAGCTGAGGGATGTTTGCGGTGAAGGACTAGCTACATCGCGAATAATGTCCTTAAGCTCACAAGCTTGATCGCAGAAACGGCTCGTGTTTTCGCAATCGGTCAGCTGTAGGCTTTCCTCTGCGTCCCGGCCTTT
>Ga0222653_1001650_pt1 | contig 10631 bp, 10 predicted proteins | sample AntAcemetagen419_FD_179856 | JGI IMG/M metagenome (GOLD analysis project Ga0222653, IMG submission 179856) | Saline water microbial communities from Ace Lake, Antarctica - #419 | ecosystem: Environmental > Aquatic > Non-marine Saline and Alkaline > Saline | place: Antarctica: Ace Lake...
TGAAGAAGTCAGCCACGAACTGGGGCTTCAAAAAGGTATCGCTCTAGATGATGACCTTGTAATGAATGCGCGCAGCAGCTTGCTAAGCCTCGGATTATTTAAGTCGGTAATTCTGATCATGAGAAAAGGCACATCCCCGGGCTATGCAACACTCATCATCGAAGTAGAAGATGATAAGGGCGTACTCAGTGACTGGGCTATTGGTAGTGACTTAGGTGTTACTCTCTCTGAAGATAATGCTAGCGCCAATGCCTCTCACACCGATAGTGCCCCTATGAGCTACCACTTAGGCTTGGTCGGCAGAAACTTGTTCGGAGCACTGCACCGTGGCTCGGTGAATGTGGATATTGACAGCAAGGGATTTTTTCGCGAAGGGCAAATAGCTTACGGCTTTCCAAGGTTCACCAAAGAAGGCACCCAATTTGATGCTGAAATAGCCGCTATTAACGTTAGGTATCGCTACTTAAGCGCCTTTGGTTTTGGTGGCCGTGGCCAGGGTTTATGGTCTCATTCAGTGGGCGATTTTGGCGAGCTTGAATACGGTGCCGCCATGTACATCAACCAAACTCCCGAATACGCGGTACCAGGATTTCCAACCTCTGTTGCAGGGCCGAAAGTTATTTATTCTCAAGAGACCCGGCTCCGAGGCTTTTTCCCCGGTTCTGGTTATTACTGGGGTGCTTCCCTACTCTTTTCTCCCATGCAAACCGGCGATTCGGTCATAGAGATACACGGCGCTAAGACCTGGGCTATTCATCAGATCGCTTATCTTACTTTTGATTCCAAAATTCTGGCAGTAGGAACCAAAGGCTACTCAGTTCGAGGAGAAAGCAGATTTGATTTTCCTCTGGGGATAGCGCAAAAGAACGAAGACCAAGCGGAAATATTCCTTAGGCTAAGAGGCGGCCAAGACAGGGTTGGCGACACCAACCTGGTTGGTAGCGCAGGTTTGATTGGTATTAGATATCATTCTCCTGGATTTATTGCCGAAGTAGCCTTCAAAATAATTAGATCACCAGAAGAATTCCTAAATGACGCATCGCGTTCGACAGGAGATGGCCTATGAAGGTATCTCCTTTAATACATCTTGCCATCATACTTGTATCTCTCTTTGCTCAAATGAATGCCAAGGCTGATGAAGTAAATGACGAACAGGCTGTTATCGTGGCTTTGGCAGTGTGGGATACTCATAACGAGTTGCCTTCGTTAATAATCACAGTAAAAGATCAACTCTCTAAAAAACAGAAAAACATCATTACTGGTGGTTTTACGACTCTGACACAGATGAACCTGTCACACTATGTTCCCGACACCAAGCTGAGTGACCTAGAAGTCCTGTATTCCCTTAGTTGCTCTGTAAAATATGATGCATGGGAAGAGTTCTACGATGTGGCAACTGTCTCAGACCCACCTACCGTAGCCACGTATAAATCCTTTGATGAATATTCGGACGTTTGTTTAAAAATCAATATTACAGACCCAGAGCTATTGAAAGAACTGCAGTCGCAAGGGGGAACGCTGCTTGCGAACCTTGTTATAAAACAAACTTCAATCAAAGAAGCTAACGCAATAAAAAATGAGTTAATTCGCAATCAATCGGGAATTATGCAACAATTATTTGCCCATATGCTGGGTGAACTGGTACTCAGCCAAACTAAGGAAGTTAAAATTTCTGTACCGCCGTTTCCTCAAGTAGAGGTATTTAAACCACAGATACAAAAAAAGAAGGCCGCCATTACTATTCCTAAGGCATCACTTGTTAACAAAGGGTAGTCCGATTGACTAATTCAAACGATAATGCGGAGCAGGTCTCACCAAGTAAATGGCCCTCCCTCAAACTGCGATGGTATGAATCTTGGATTACGAGAGCAGCTATAGCAGCCTCACTCATATTATTTGCTGCTGTTTTGACTTCAGGAATATTTTTGTTCCAAAGTTTGACCTTTGTCGCTGATTTGGTCCACGATCAAGAGATCGAAGAAGTATTAGCACAGCATTTAACGTCGATAAAACAAGTCCATTCCCTACAACAAGAATTAGTGATAGAAAAACTTAAGCCGTTGGTTCGGATCTGGCAGGCCGGATCATCCAAGCCCTTAGAAAAAGAACAAATCATAGAATGGTTCACTACAGCAAAAATTCAATTTTTTGCTCCCATTAGAAAAATCATCCTAACTGCCTCCCCCGACAATGAAAACGGCGTTAGTACTGAAGAGTCGTTAAAGTGGATAGACCGGCACCGGCTAAAAATATTCAACTATACAGCTGAATTTCCTAAGGGGCCTATTTATCAAGATTTCAAATTAGCCGAAGAAACCCGCCGCCGCTATCAGCTTGTTGGTGCTAAAATTGAAGAATCCAAACCGAGAATTTTTCGTGACAACGGTATTGTCCTGCTCGTATCGGCATTTCTACTAGCAAGTATCTTTATCCTATCTGCTCAAAGATTCAAACGAGCTATAGAAACTGTTATCAGTGGTTTTACCAACTGGGCAGAAAAAGACCCTAATTTCCGCTTTGGCAGTCACTACCGCGGAGAACTCAAACTTGTTACAGCCAATTTCAATGCCATGGCAGATGAAGTCGAAGCAAATCGCCAAAAAAGTTTGTACCTAGAAAAAATAGCCTCATGGCAAATCATTGCCCGCAAACTTGCTCATGAAATCAAGAACCCTTTGACTCCCATCCAAATGATGGTGTCGCAATTAAAGCGCAAGTACAAGGGCGATGACCCTGACTTCACCAAACTGCTGGCGAATGCGCAGCAGATTATTACAGAAGAAATTTCTGGATTGAGGCGTATGGTTGACAACTTTTCCAATTTCGCGCAGCTTCCACAACCATCTCCCAAAGCACAGGACCTAGGAAATATTTGTTCCCATGTTGTGGAATTACAAAAAAATGCCTTTCCTCAACACAACATAACCTTTGATCCCGGCCAAGCTCCCGTTAATGCAAAAGTCGACGACGATTTAATTAGACAAGTCGTGTTGAATCTCATTAAAAACGCTGCCGAGGCCTGCGGCGAGACGCCCTGTGAAATCAAGGTTGTTACGAGCGAATCAAATTCCGCTAGCTATATCAAAGTGATAGACAATGGACCGGGTGTACCAGAAGACATTCAAGCCCGCATATTTGAAGCATATTTTACGACAAAACACACAGGACCAACCGCAGGTATGGGTCTTGGTTTAGCTGTCTGCCAAAAAATTATTTTGGATCACGGCGGCAAAATGACTCTTAGCAGTACTCCTGGCAATACCACTTTTACAATTAGTTTGACCAAAAGGTAAGTTTAATGGAAACCGCAATACAAAATTCAAACACAGATATTATTCGCAAACGCCGTATTCTCATAATAGATGATCACAGGAATATCCGCGTTAGCTTGCGCATGACCCTCGAAGGTGAAGGTGCCATGATTTTCGAAGCAGAAAACTGTAAATCTGCGGTAGAAAAACTCGGCAAATACGAAAAAGACGGCACAGGATTTCAGTACGACTGTGTCCTTATGGATATTCGCATGCCCGACGGCTCTGGGCTTGATATTTTGAAAACACTTTCTGATAACAACCTCGCCCAAAAAGTCATTATGATTTCTGGCGAAGGCACTGTCACAGATGCATTCCGTGCGACACAAATGGGAGCCTTTGACTACATCGAAAAGCCTTTTGGCGAAGAACGCATTATAGTTTCTGTCGCTAGGTGCTTGAATTTCAACCGGGTTCAAAGCGACAAAGAAAGACTTGAACGCAAAGTTTTCAAACAAAATGAAACAATGGGTAATCACCCTAAAATTACTGAAATCATGCGCATGGTCAAACGCGTAGCTCCCACTAACGGCCGCGTGCTGATAACGGGAGAAAGTGGTACCGGTAAAGAACTCTTAGCAAAAGCGGTTCACAGGGAGTCTTCTAGATCTGACAAACCCCTTATCAAGGTAAACTGCGCTGCCATCCCCGCAACATTGATCGAATCCGAGTTATTCGGTCACGAAAAAGGTGCGTTTACAGGAGCCATCAAAACCCGCAAAGGCGTTTTCGAAAGGGCCGACGGCGGCACACTGTTTCTTGATGAAATTGGTGAACTTTCATTAGAAGTGCAGGCCAAACTCTTAAGAGCGCTACAAAACGGCGAAATCAATCGCGTGGGAAGTGAAAAAATTACTCACGTCGATGTGCGATTAATCGGAGCCACCAATCGTGACTTGCAAGAAATGGTTGATGGGGGAGAATTTAGGGAAGACTTGTACTACCGGTTAAATGTCGTGACCCTCCACCTTCCGCCACTGCGTGAACGCAGCACAGATATTGAGGATTTGGCAAATTCTTTTTTGGAAGATGCCAAAACAGAGCATTCACTAGCGGTAGATTCTTTTTCCAAAGAAGCTATGTTGCAACTCATCTCATACCAATGGCCCGGTAATATCCGTGAGCTTAAGAACATTGTAGAACGAACAGCTATTCTTTGTGAGGGCTTGATTATTGAGGCCATCGACGACCTGCATGACGCGAATACACCTGCAGCCCAAGCCAGACGGGACCTTGAGACAACGAGTGATATGCAATCGGGTGCCTTCACCTTTTCTGCAGACCTGATTTCATGGCAAGAATTCCATGAAAATGCTGGTAAATCCTACATCAAATACATCTTGCGTAAATCTGGGGGTAACGTCTCAGAAGCAGCACGCATGCTATGCCTTGAGCGCGCTTACTTGCACAGACTTATGAAAAAACTAGGGGTACAACGGGATGTTGTTGTTCAATAGTAGATCGCTTCGATAACATTTTGAAATAACTGCAAGTACAAGGATAAATCGTTGCTTTCCTGCCATAAGAGCGATATTTTGTATGAAACAACATTTTCAACTACCCTCGGAGCTTTTTATGTCCGCTAATCTCCTAACCATTATTGGTTTCTCTGGATTCGTACTTTCAGTTATTGGCGCTTTATATTTTAAGCGAAAATCCTCTGGACTGTATTCACTGCTAGTAGAGGGAGCTGACCGCTTTGAAGAGTTACGTAATCGTTGCCAAAGCATGCAGGATGCCGGGCTCAAATTAGAAGAAGAACTAAAGCGCGCCAAACAGGCCAAATCAAATTTAGAAGCAGGCATTGACGAAGCGCGCGCTAAATCCAGTGAGCTTTTGCAAAAACTCGAAATCAAAGAACACGACGCTTCCATATCTCTCAATAAATTCGCTTTAGAAAGACAACAGTTTGAAAAACTGGTGATTAAGTACCAAGTAGAAGTTGATGCCACTCGCGCCAAGCTGCAAACTGCTAATGTTCAACTTGTGTCATTAGAAACAACTTCCAAAGCTAAGATCCAGGATCTTACAGAATCATTAGTAGATACGACTTCTCAAGCGGCACACCTTAAAACGAAGCTTGAAGGAATTGACATCGAGGTCGTTAATGCCGCTAAGCGCAGAGTCGCCCAGTTAGAGAGGCTTTACAACTCTATGAAAGGCCTCAAAGAAATGGCCGAAGAACGCAACCACAACTGGGAACGCGCCATCAGATTCTTGTCTACTTGGATTGTCACTCAGGATACTAATAGCAAAGAAGAGATCCCATCAGCTATTGGTCCCTTGCTAGCGAGAGCTTTGCAGATTTCCGGAAATCAACTTATTGATGACTCCGAATTAGAGGGTGACGAAAATCACACTTCGGGTGCAGTGAGAGCACAGAATATGGAAGACGAATCTAATGACGATACAAATCTGTCATCAGATACCGAGACTATGACAATCTCCAAAGCTCAGCCCAAAACTAAAGTTAAGGCTGAATAGTACTTTTTACCTTTCCTTAAGATTTCTGGGAATTTAAAATTATATATGCGCTTGCTTTATCAAGTAAAGAATTTGACATGTCGATCATCCCCGGTTTTCTTTTTAAATTTGAAGAACGCAACGGCCTGCCAGCCGAAAGAATTGCTCTGGACCAGAGTTGTTATGCCGGTGAAATTGGCGCTAGACCTCCATGCTGGTTTAATCAAAGAATCAGTCAGTAGCGGTACACGAAAGAAACGTTGTTTTGACGATTGATAAATCTGACGGGAATGGCCAATACCAGTTACAAAACGAGGCCAACATGTTTACTTTTATACCTTCGACGTCGCAAGTAGATGAATTATTAGGTACAGGATTCAGCCTTTGATATTTCTGCATCTCTCGAAATGCTCATGCTCAAGCCTCCCCCTATTCTACTCACCGCACTGGTGGCCGTGAGAATGATAAAGACATTTTAGGAGTCATGTTAAACACTTGCGAGTCATTTCCTGGAGTGGTACAATTATGCAATGAGAATGCGCAATTGTACCAACGGTAGTAACTATTGATAATTAAAAGAGAAATATCAGCATCAGTGCAGCAAGCCGCTCTTGGTTACCCTGTAATTTCGATCACAGGCCCTCGCCAATCCGGCAAAACAACGCTTTGCCGAAGCATCTTTCCCGCCAAAGCATACGTCACACTCGAAGACCCCGAAACCCTTGCCTTTGCTCGGGAGGACCCACGGGGCTTTTTGCAGCAGTTCCCAGAAGGGGCGATTTTAGACGAAATACAACGCGTCCCAGAAATTTTTTCTTACATTCAGGGAATCGTCGATACCGAAAAAAAAATGGGCCAGTTTATTCTGACGGGATCTGCGCAGTTTCTTTTAGATAAAAGAATTACGCAAACTCTGGCTGGTAGAGTCGCCATTTTTGAATTGTTACCGTTTTCAACAAAGGAACTAAAATCGGCAAAGTGCATGCCTGACACGCTAAATCTACATGGTCGTTAACTCCTAAAACTTTTGATTTTTACCCACAATTTACAGCGACATTTTATGGTTGCCTCCAGATATCTGAGAGATAATCAAATTCGCTCCGCCTGAGCCTATTTTGCAAAAGCCCTCTCTCCAGCAGGTTCTTCCGTTGACTGACTGTTCTAATAAAAATTTGCAATTTAAGAGTAGAGAGGTAAATTATCAGAACCGTTCAGATTTTTCAGCAGCTTGTGGTTTTACGTAAGCCACTGAAAATAATAAAGAAAACAGAGTAATTTTGGCAAGACAATTATCTAAAGCGTTGCAAATTGCTGAAATCCAGCTTATTCATGACTCCCAATTGTAGACCGACGATAACCTAACAGACAAAGCTGAATAGAACTTATGACCTTTCCTAAAGATGCCTGGGAATTACTAAACCCCAGATTTACTGACAAACGCCGCCAACGTATGCTTGAAGTTGTCAGCCAAAGAACCAATCACATCCGCCTTGTCGTACAAGACATCCACAACCCGCACAATGTCTCTGCTTGTTTGCGCTCTGCCGAAGCTTGCGGAATTCAGAATACCGATGTTGTTACTCTCAAAGAAAAGTTTCGTCCGTCAACCGTTGCCAAGGGTGTAACCGGCTGGTTGTCTATCCAACGCTATTTTGAAATCAAAGCCTGTGTCGCAGACCTTCGCAGCCAAGGCTACAAAATCGTTGCTGGTATCCCCAAACAAGACGCTGTTCCCTTGTATGATCTACCGGTCGATCAACCATTAGCAGTGATTTTTGGCAATGAACATGCCGGAATTGACAAGGCTTGGCTTGAAGAAATTGACCACTGTTTTACGATCCCCATGGTGGGCATGGTAGAGAGCCTCAATATTTCGGTCTCCGCTGCGATAACTCTAAATCACCTCACAAGAACTGCCCATCAAGAGCTCGGTGATTCTTACTACATTAAACAAGCCCAGCAGCAGGACCTACTGAACAAGTGGGCGTGGGAATCTGTCAAAGATCCAGAGAATGAATTAGCGCGGTTAAGAGAAAAGAATTAGTGCAGTAGCGGACCCAGATACTTAATCGGCGTAAAATCTTTAAGGTTTACAAGTTTTTGATAAAAAGGTGATATCGAGATTTTTATTAAATAAAACTCACTAGTTATATGGAATAAAATTTGGTTAAAATTGTGAGTTTTGCCGGTCCGTGCATTTAGATTTGGTCAAAAATGTACGCCAATCAAAAAGGACATTTGATTAGCGGCAAACAGTTTGGAGAGTTTCAGTTCGCAAAAAACGCTAAGATCTCTGCGGCTGACTGCAAAAATAACGGTTCATCATCTTTTGAGCGTAATTTGTTGCCATCAAAAACTTCGCCAATGTTCGGCACTGAAATAGCATTGGGTAATACTAGCATTCCTGTAGAACTACAAACCGCCTTTAATTGCTCAATAGCCTTTACAGCACCAATACGCCCCGCTGCCACACCAAATATATGCACCGGCTTGTTGGCTAAAACCGAAGGGTAGCCCATGTATTCTATGAGTAATTTTATCACTGATGAAAAGGTGGCATCGTATTCGGGAGTCACAAGGACAACGGCATCGCTACCTTTAACGCGATTTTTAACAATCTCTGATTCAGCTTCATAGCCCTCTTGACCAGGAAATTTCAAGGCCAACTCTTTAGGATCGACAGTAATTACCTGAAAACCTTTGTTTTCAAGTTGAATTTGAATAAGGTCAGCAGCTTTTTTGGTACTACTTCCGTCTCTGACACTACCGATTATAAGTGCTACAGTTTTCAAATGGTTCTCCCTCTGCAATTAACCTACAGTCTCATAATAATGAACCATTAGCTAGAATTTAGCGCAAAAAACCGCTATAGATTAACCCTGAATATTCTTACTTAACCGCTATTTTCAAGGTTCACACACTAATGCTACAAGGCTTCTCTAAAAAAACTTGCGAAATACAAGGCAAGGAAATTAGATATTACCAATCCGGAAGCACAGGGCCACAGATTCTATTGCTCCATGGCATGATGATAGATTCTGCCAAAATTTCTTGGTCTGAAGTTGCACCAGTGCTAGCACGAACGATGCAAGTGACTGTTGTAGACCTCCCAGGATTCGGAGCTAGTGAAGCACCAAGGGGCAGTGTTTCAATTGCTTATTATTCAAATTTTCTAAAGAAATTCATTGAAACTATTGGCATCCCAAGACTGCGCTTAGCAGGTATAGGCATAGGGGCAACTATTGCTGCTGACTTCGCCCTACTCAACCCACAGGTTGTTGAACATCTTTACCTATTAGCTAGCGGCGGATATCACGATTTCAAATCTATCAAAAAACTGCAGTTTTTCACAACGAGAATGCCTGGAGTCTCGACTTTTTGGATGAACCTTTTGGGCAAGAACCAAAAAATATTTAAAACCGCATTGCGTACAATGTTTTTTAATCATGACAATATTTCTGACGAGCTTGTAAAAACTATGGTGCAAGAATTCAAGAATCGCGACAACTTACAAACATACACGGCTCTGTCAAAAAATGAGTTTAGCTTGGAAGGACGTAAAACTTTTTTACCAGAAGTTATTGCGCAATTGAAAGTTCCTCTAACGATTATTCACGGTCAGTATGATCTGATTTCCCCTCCGGTGTATGTACAAGAAGCAATTCAGAGTACTCCTAATACCGATTTTAGAATTATACCCAAATGTGGCCATTGGATTACCCTCGATAAGCCAGAAATAGCGGCCGCGTTTCTGCGCCAGTAAGACTCTAAGTCACTAATAAGATAAGATTATTAGTTGGTTGTAAAAATAGGCCTTGCATTCTGGTTATGGTTACATTTGATTCCCTAGTCATTAACGTCCCAAAAGTTTAAGTTGCTCACTCTAGGAAACAGAATACAGACAGGTTTAGAATTTTGAAATTTATTTTATTCATCATACTTTTAGGGCTTAACAGCTGCAAAACCACAAATCATTCGGGAACTTTAGGTGTGCAACCTGGACACTTGGGATATGTCCCGGCAAGAATTGCTATCCTCCCCTGCCAAGCTTGGCCAAACCCATCACGCTACCAATCACTTCCCCTGACAAATACAACCAAAGAAGTCCAAGACTCAATATGCAAGGCCTTCAACGATTACGTACTCAAAGGTTTTTCAGCGCAACCCTACATGAGAGGTTATTCTCCTAACGGCGTTCAGAAGGCATTGGCCGCCAGCGAAGAATCTATCTCAACAGATGAGCTAACAAGTTCTTGGACGCACCTGGCTGCTGATTGCAATCAATGCGACGATTTCATAAGTTTTTATCGCCAATCAATTGAACCACGAGAGAACTGGATAGCCTTTTTAAGCAAGTTTTCTAAAGCTGTTCACAACTCAGATGCTATTTTGCTGCCTTTGTTAATGCATTCTTATGAACGCAAACGCAACGACAGAGGGCTTCTTATCGCAGAAAGATCAGCTGGCGTAGCCATGATGCTGATCGACACAACCACAGGCAATTTACTTTGGGCAGGGGCTAGAAACGCTTTGGTTCCTAACAAAGTGCTAGAAGACCGAACCAGCCTCCAAAACATTTCATTTCCTGACTGGCAGAGCAGTTATGACCGCTTATTTATCGAAGACCTATGGGCAAGCTTCCCAGGCCGCCAGGTATTTTAATGCCCATTAATATTTAATTTGAATTGATACGGAATTTTTATGAACCAACTGACTGCAGAAGAAATACTCTCGGCAAAAAGAGCCGAATCAATGTTAGGTGGCGGAGAAGCAAGAATCGCCGCTCAACATAAACGCGGCAAGATGACCGCCCGGGAAAGAGTCGACTTCTTGTTAGACGAAGGTAGCTTTGTTGAG
>Ga0222653_1001653_pt1 | contig 10627 bp, 9 predicted proteins | sample AntAcemetagen419_FD_179856 | JGI IMG/M metagenome (GOLD analysis project Ga0222653, IMG submission 179856) | Saline water microbial communities from Ace Lake, Antarctica - #419 | ecosystem: Environmental > Aquatic > Non-marine Saline and Alkaline > Saline | place: Antarctica: Ace Lake | collected...
AAGTTTTTTGAATTTAGTCAGGGCTTGTGAAAAATCTGTTTCGCCATAGTCGTGGTTTTCGCTAGCGACAATTTTTGTCGTGCCAGAGACAAAAAATTTAGAAAAATGTTTTGTAGATTGCTTGGCTATAGGGGAATCTTCGCTCAAAAAAGCAACCTTCTTAAGCTTCAATTTATTCTTTGCAAACCGCCCCATGGTCTCGGATTGAAACGCGGCAGAAGTGCTGACTCTATAAACATATCCATCTTGGGTTAGGTCGCCATTGCTAGCAAGGGGAGAGATTAGTGGACGTTTGAATTCTACAGCATACTTGCTGATCTCAGATGTTGCTGCAGAAGATATGGAGCCGATAATAATGTGGATGCGATTTTTGCCGTAAAGTGTCTGGGCAAGTTCCCCGGCTGTTTTGGCTTGAGACTTGTCATCATGTTTGGTGAGTTGGATGTTTGTGGCAATCTTCGGTTCTACACCCGCATAATATTCAGCTGCAACGATAATACCTTTGAAGGCTTCTTCGCCGTATACTTGTTGTGCTCCGCTTAAGGGCATAACAACTGCGATATTTAATTTGGGTACTTCTTGAGCAATGGCGCTTGGGCACAGCAAAACAGTCCAAAAGATAATCTTAGAAATTAAAAAAAGGGGGAAATTATTTTTCACTTTGTTCTCCGCTCTAGCGTTTGTATCATTAATTTGGCATGTTTATGACTGACTCTGCTAGATGAAAATTTAAGCCCAGAGCTCAAGAAATTATTATCAATAAATACAATATGTTAGGTGGAAATGTCGGATAAAGAATTCACAGCTGGTCAAAGCGAGTACTGGAAAAAGAGATGGGTAGACAAGAGAGTGGGGTGGGATCAAGGGCAGCCTCATAAGCTGATTCCCGAAGTTATCTCTATGGCTAAAAAGCAAGGCTTGGTCGAAGGAGCTGAAATTCTTGAACCCGGTTCTGGGCGGGGGCATCAAGGCGCTGCCATTGCGAAATTAGGCTTTGCTGTCACTAGTTACGATGTCTCACCAATTGCCGTACTTGAGGGTAGCGAACTCTATAGCAGTGTAAATTCCTTTAAGATGGAGCAGGGGGATTGCTTTGAGGTTAATAGAACCTGGAGCAGAAAATATGATGGTATTTTTGATCGTGCGGTGCTTTGTGCTCTACCTTCCGAAAACAGGCGAAAGTATTTGACGGTTCAAACGGAATACTTAAAACCAAAGGGGCTTTTTTTAACGATTCCTTTTAGAGAAATTTTTTGGGAAGAGGGAAAAGAGGGGCCTCCCTTTGCGATTTCAATGGAAGAGCTTCAGGATCTATTTTTCGAGGATTACACTCTACTGAGTGCTAGAGATTTTCGTTATTCCTCAGAAGAGTCGCGTATTAAAAAAGAATCTATAATGATATGGCAGAAAAAGTAATAAGTTGAGATGGATAAGCTTATGTATAATTCAAAAAAAGTTTTGGAACTTGCTGATAAAATTCTAAAAAACAAAAATCTCTACTATCAAGGGCAACCGCAGATTTCAGATGCGAAGTATGATGCCATTGAAAGTGAATTGAAGTCTTTGGCCCCCAATCACCCTGTGTTGCAAATGGTGGGACCAGCGGTAAGTCCGGGAAGCACAAAGGTTACCCACGAATCGCCCATGCTTTCCCTGCAAAAAACCTATAAGTTTGACGAATTAGCCAAGTGGGTTGCCGTTAACCCTGCGGTAGGCTCACTTAAAATCGACGGTAACAGCCTGAGTTTGATTTATAAACATGGGCAGCTAACACTAGCTAAAACCCGAGGCAATGGCAAAGTGGGTGAGAACGTCACTGACAAAGCAAATTGGGTGGGGGATGTTGTCCCCAATATTGACACTACTAATGATATTGAAATTAGAGGCGAGCTCTTTTGTACCGAATCGCAGTTTGTAAAACTCTGTGAAAATATGAATAAGCTTGGGCTTGAAAAGCCTACGAACCCCAGGAATACAGTAGCAGGTTTTTTGGGGCGTAAGAGTCATATTGATTTGTGCCGCTACTTTAGTTTCTTTGCTTTCGAAGCACTCTTTATTAATGGTGATAGGCCATTTGAAACCGAAATGCAAAAATTTGAATGGCTAGAAAATATCGGTTTTGCAACACCGATGTTTAAGCAAATTAATTCGGAAAAAGAATTAGAGTATTTTTTGCAGCAAGTAAGAGATGTAGCTGCTGAAGATGAGATAGGCATAGATGGTGCGGTCTTCTCCTATAATGATCTGAAATTTCATGAGGAAATGGGAAATACTGCGCATCACCCCCGTTATAAAATGTCGTTTAAATGGCAAGGAGATACAGCAGAAAGTGATGTTAAGGATATTATTTGGGCAACTTCGCGCTTGGGGATCGTAACACCTGTTGCCGTAATCGAGCCTGTGCAGCTAAGTGGTGCCAAAATAACGAATGTTACACTGCATAACGCTGCTCACGTGAAGGCGTTTAATATAAAAACAGGCGATCGCATTGAAATAGTGAGATCGGGAGAAGTTATTCCAAAATTTCTTCAGGTCGTTTCTCAGGGTGAGGGAGAGTATGAGTGGCCTGCTGTTTGTCCTTCTTGTGATAGTGCAGTGGAATTTGATGAGGTGCGTCTCAAATGCATGAACATGGAATCCTGTCCTTCTCAGCAATTAGGGGGAATTCTCAATTGGATAAAATGTGCGGAAATCGAAGATTTGAGCGAAAAGCGTCTTTTGCCGTTAGTTGACCTGGAGTTAGTTAAAACTGCTGCGGATCTTTACCGCATACCGCTTGATGACTTTTTTCGCATACCTAATACAAAAGATAAAATGGCAAATAAATTATTTAAAAATATACAGAATTCGAAAACTATCAGCTTGGGTCATTTTCTCAATGGACTTGGGATTGAAGGGTCTGGTGGAACAACGTGGGAAAAAATACTAGATGAATATCCTACATTAAAGGACGTACTAAATTTAACAGCTGACCAAATAGTTGCCTTGAATGGATTTGCTGAAAAATCTGCCAATCAAATAGTCAAGGGATTGCTGGCGAAAAAACCTATGATAGATGACTTGCTCAATGCAGGTGTCCAGCCTCAAGAAATCCAGGTTTCCGTCGGATCTAACGCCCAAAAATTAGTTGAAAAAGCTTTCGTCATTACAGGTGCGCTAAGCAAACCCAGGGGAGAAATCGAAAAAATTATTAAAGCCGCTGGTGGAAAAACATCATCATCAGTGTCTAAAAATACATTTGCAGTAATAACTGACGACCCAGAGTCGAATTCTTCTAAAATGAAGAAGGCGAGAGACTTAGGGGTGTTGGTTTGGTCCGAGGAGGATTTAGAAGCAGCCCTTGCATAAATTCTAACCCCCCCCGTAGGAAACCTCATTCCTACGGGGAGTTTTTTATTCTGGAATATTAATATCTAAGCTTAAGGTTTTGTTTTTAAGATTTTGTGGAGGCAAGGTTGAGGATGCAGTGTCATTACACGTTTTGCCTTCCTTCATGATTGTAATTTGCATGTCATAAACTGCCGGGTCAATAAGTGGTAAGTATATTTGGTAGTTTATTTGATTTGTGATACCTCCCAATTTAATCAATGTTTCACCAAGAACCTTGTCATAATTTTTAGCGTCGATTGCTCCACTTTCGTAAATTCTGATACAACCAACACCAGCGGGGAGACTGACATGAAGATTTACCGGCGTTAAGTAATTTGGAGTATTTGCTTTCATATTGTTTTCGTGAAAGGTAGCAATATAAGGAAGCCCTTTACTAGGGTCCGTAACAACGGTATCGCTGATATCACTGCACTTTCCGCCAACTTTGACTCTAAGTTCGAGTTCCGAAACTTCGCTCTCACCAATTGCTTCGTAGATTGAAAAACTATTGGCATTAGCAAAACCGGAGGTGCCAATTGATGACGAAAATGTAGTATGCCCCCCCTTGTTGGAGTCTAGCTGCGCACAAATGTCACTAACTGCAAAAATACCTTCACTGCCAGTCCCTGGAGCATTACTTGGACGGCCTATTTTAAGTTCCCGTTTCTGTGTAGCAAATGGACCCACAGCATGTAGAGTACCTTCAAAGCCTGATCTCATGTCCGCATGATTTACGTTGAATGCGAAGAAGGCATTATTAGTAAGTTTGACATCATCGGTAAGGCTTTGCCCAGTAATTAGGGGACATTTAATATCCTGGGCTTGCATCATAACTATTATATAATTTTCCTTATTGTCGTGAATATCGCCTGGCGCGACTTCAATTGAGAATGTTTGTTTAGCTGTTGGAGTAGCAATTGATTCTGATGTAGCTAAAACGGGGGCATTAAAATCTCCATCAGAATCCCCGGAATCCGCAGAATCATCGTTGTCATCGCTATCCATTCTGACAGCTGCCATACAGTATTTTGTATGCCCAAAAGTTGGGGACGCGGCAGAAATAGACATAGAAATTTTGTTGCCAACTTCGCCAGTGATTGCTTTGGTTGTTTCTGTAAAACCAGAGAGCTTCTTTTTGCCGCAATAGACCACTTGAAAAACACCGAAATTCAATGTTTTGAACTCTACTTTCGCGTTGGAGACAAGTAGGTTTTCGTACCTCCAAACATAGAGTCCTGCTTTTGCTTTTAGGAGCACGCATAATTCGGCTTCATTGCCAGCTAAAAGAAGATTCGATCCAGTACCGAAATCTAAAGCAATTGTCATCGGTACTGTAACCGTCTCAATATCGCCCCCCGCAGCATCTTTAGCCGAAATACTGACTGCATTCGATGCAGCAACGGATTCAGTGGTATTAAATTCATCGGGTATATCTATATTAGCAACCGAAACTACAGAACCGGTAACGAGTGTTCCTGGCTGTATATCAATTGATGAGCCTTCAATTTTTACTTGGCCCCCGTCGTCTCCCACAACTGCCGAATCCTTAACTACAATTTCTTTGCTCGAGCTTTCAGTCTGTGCTGAACAAGAAATGTGTAATATGGAAGCCATAAAAATCGGTAATATGAACGTGATTTGAAGGTAATGCATTGCTCTCCCCTAATTGGTCGCCTACAATTGGACCATATTAGGTTGGATCGGCTTTAAATTTAAAAGCTTGATTTAATTGAAGATTATACTTTAAAAACAGTGGGTTGTATGAAATATGTGACACTTAAAACGGCTATTGATTTTCTAGACACCGGAGAGGCGCCCGAGGTCGATGCAGGGCTATTCGGTGTAAGAATTGACCCTATAGAGTCTGAATTAATTCTCATTCCCGTTGCCTGGGATGGAACAGCTTCTTATGGCAAGGGAACAGCCTTTGGTCCGCAAAGAATTATTCAAGCTAGTCATCAGTTGGATATGGTCGATAGTGCTTTTGGCAAACCGTATAGGTTAGGAATTTCCTATCTCGAAGATTTTAAATACTTTTCTCCCATTGATTATTCAAAATTTTCTAAGGCTGAGATTCAAAAACATGGTGAAGAAATAAACCAAGCAGTCTTTGAAGAGTCAAAAAAATGGATCGACCTTGGCAAAACAATTGGGGTAGTGGGGGGAGAACATTCCGTACCGCTAGGAGCAATCAAAGCAATAGACCAATCTTGTGAGGCATTTGGAATTGTTCATATCGACGCCCATCACGATCTAAGAGATGCTTATGAAGGGTACCCAGATTCTCATGCATCCATTATGAGAAATGCTAAAGAGCAGTGCAAAAATTTGACCGAGTTGGTCAGTGTTGGCATTAGAGATTATTCTGCAGACGAATCTTCCTATGCGGAGAAAACCGGTATCAGGACTTACTATAATGACGACATACACAGGCGGCTCTTCTCGGGAGATACTTGGGCAAATATCTGCCTCGAAATAATATCAAGATTACCTAATCAGGTTTATATTTCTTTCGATATTGATGGATTATTACCGGAGCTATGTCCCAATACTGGTACCCCTGTGCCCGGTGGATTATCATTTAATCAAGCGACTTATTTAATTGAAAAGATTGTAGAGAGTGGGCGCAATATAATCGGGTTTGACCTGTGTGAGGTAAGTCCGAATTTGAGCGACACGGCAGATGAGTGGGACGCGAATGTGGGCGCGCGAGTGCTTTACAAGCTTTGTGGCGGCGCTTTAAGCTCGGAAGGTGTAACAGAATGAAATTATTTGTAGTGGGCGGTGCGGGGTATATAGGCTCTCATTTTTATCGGCATGCAAGATCATTAGGTCATGAAGTATGTGTTCTTGATAATTTTTCAACAGGTTTTCGAGAGTCGCTACCGGCAGATGCGCAAATTTATGAGGTGAATCTGAAGGATACCGAAAATGTTAAGAAAGCACTGTTAGACTTTAGACCTGATGTCGTGCTGCACTATGCTGCCTATTCATTTGTTGGTGAATCCTGTAAGTTTCCAGAAAAATATTTCGATAATAATGTCGGAGGAATGAAGTCCCTTCTAAAGGCTCTGGAAGAGACAACACCATTACCGGTAGTTTTCTCAAGTACCTGTGCAGTGTACGGTAATCCCGAGTCGATACCTGTTAATGAAAATGAAAAGATAGCTCCGATGTCTCCCTATGGTGAGACCAAGGTGGAATGTGAAGCTGAGCTCAAGAAATACTGTGAAGCCAACATGGTTGGCGCATTCGCATTGCGTTATTTTAACGCGTGCGGTGCCGATCCTAAAGGTGACATAGGGGAGTCCCATTTCCCAACCCAAAGGCTTATATCTTCAATTTTCAAAGCGATTAATGATGGCGTGGAATTCACCATGTTTGGCGATGATTTTGATACGCGAGATGGCACATGTATTAGGGACTATATTCATGTATTAGATTTAGCAGATGCTCATATTAAAGCAGCTGAGAAATTAGGAGGCTTGCGTTCATTAGAAGTAGTGAATCTGGGGACGGGACAAGGTACATCGAATAAGGAGATATTTGATGCTGTGGAAAAACAATTAAATACTTGCGTAAAGTATCAGTTTGGCCCAAGAAGAGACGGAGATCCTGCAAGACTATTTGCCGATTGTTCAAAAGCAAATTCAGTTCTAGACTTTGAAGCGAAGCATTCGAGTCTTGAAAATATCATTGAGACCGCTGCTAAATGGCATTTGGAATTTCCAAACGGCTATCTGCACATGAAGAATTAAGCGGATTAACTAAGGGGGATATATGAAGAATTTGCTAATGATACTTTGTTGTTATTTTTTGATTTCAGCGACCAACCGTAAAGATCAAGAGCGTATTGCCAGCTATAAAATAATGAAACAAACTACTGAGTAGTTTGAAAAAGTGGTTGACCAGTTTGAAATTTATTCGTCTGATGAGGATTCTCTGATTATTTATGTACCAGATTTTCGCATAGCAGAATTCGTGAAACTAGCTCCTGAAGCAGAATTAATTTCGAAAGATATAAACGCGGAGATCAAAGCGCGTTTTACGGCAAAGAGTGTTGATGTAGAGGGTTATCGCAAAATTGATATTTGATATTTTGGTCGTATAACAAAAACACCAGACAATACGTCTGGTTTTTTTGCTAAAGATCATTTTTAGATGATTCCTACCAGGCATATCCCATTGTGAGATTTGCTTCTGGAGTAGGACGAACACTCATCTTAGTGCTTGGAAGGTCCTCCACAATTACATCGTAGTCAGTTTTTGCATCGGGATCTTCAGAATCGACAGAAACTGAACGTTTGATGGTTGCAGTAAAGCTAGTGCCTAGTGTTACTGTAAAGTTTTGCGCTAAAACCCAGCGATTGCCAAATCCTGCATACAATCCGTGGCGGATATCCGTAATAAAGTCAGTCTCGTCATCGGGTTTTTTAAAAATACCTATAGGCATAGCATCGGAGCTGTTTCCTGCAGGAGCTTCCTCACCAGTTAGTTCAGAGTATCAATGGGGAATTTACCAGCTGTGTTCGCCTTTGTGAACTTCGCGATAGCAGCTTGTTTTATCTTTTGTACAAACAAAGGATGTTAATTTGTATTTAAATGATCCTGATTTTTCGTTCTTAGAACTAACGATTTTATAGCCAGGCATGGTTTGGTCGAGTTGTTCTTTTTTCAAAGTAGTTTCAGAAAAAGTAGCGCCCTTTACTTCTGAGACCACAAATTTCCACGGAGCGTCCAAAGTAACTATTAGGTTCTCATTGGGGACAACTTTAAAATCGAATGCAGTCCCTTCAGCTGTGGTCTTTGTTTCTATCGCAACCTTTGAATTCTTGGGCTCGCCAAATCCAAATGCGCTGCTGCTAATGGCAGCTCCTACCACTGCTGATGCCAAAAATTTCATATTCAATAGTTTCATCATGCTCCCCCTAATCTGGTTTTGAACTTACTCGTTGTACTTTGACAACCGATGGAATGGATTCAATCTTCTTAATAACCGCATGCATTTGCGTCATACTATTAACGGTTAATTCAAAATCTAGAATACCCATTAAATCATCTGAAATGCGAATTTGTGCCTTACTTATATTAGCATTGCATAGAGCGATTGCACTAGTAACCTCAGCTAAGACGCCATGACGATCTTGTGCAGTTACTCTTAGGTGAGTTGTGTGTCCACCCAGTTTTGTGGCATCTTCTGCAGCCCATTGCACGGCAATACGTCTTTGGGGATCCATATCAAGAGCCCTGGAGCAATTTGTTCTATGGATAGTTACTCCACGGCCTCTCGTTATGAAACCGATTACGGATTCTCCCGGTAAGGGAAAGCAGCATTTGGCAAAGTTGACCATAACATTTTCAATACCATCAACCAGGATGCCGTTTTTAGCCTTCTTGCGGGTGTTGTTTGCATGGGTTTCGGCATCCAAGCGCCCAGGTTTGAGCCCCGGAGTTGTTTGCTCTGTTTTGGGATATATTTTGTCAAGAAGGTCACGAGCATTTAATCTGCCGTAGCCAATGCCGACAATAACATCGTCAATGTTTGATTCTTTAGCAAATTTCGAAAGAGCTTCGGGATTTTTAGTTTTGTTAAACTTGTCTAAATTTGTACCGTGTTTTAATAATTCAGAGTTGAGTAGTTCAGACCCGATTTTACGACTACGGTTTCTTTGTTCTTCACGGAGGGTAGAGCGTATTTTGTTGCGAGCTTTTGAAGTGATTACCCAGTTGAGCCAATCCTTGCCGGGTTTTTGATTGGGCGAAGTAAGGATTTCAACGATATCTCCTGATTTCAAATCACGCTTGAGGGGAACCATTCTGCTATTGATTTTTGCACCAACAGTAGTGAGGCCGACTTCGGTATGAACATGGAATGCAAAGTCTAAACAAGTAGCATTGATCGGAAGTTGAACAACATCACCTTTGGGAGTGAAGACGAAAATTTCTTCTTCAAACAAATCTACTTTTACAGCCTCTAAGAATTCATCGGGATCTTTTAATTCTGATTGCCATTCCATAATTTGGCGCAACCAAGAGAATTTGGTAAGATCCGTGCCACCATGTTCTTTGTCTGGCGACTTCTCTTTATAACCCCAATGTGCTGCAACACCGTATTCGCAGGTTTGGTGCATTTCTCTGGTACGAATCTGTATTTCGATAGGCTCGCCATTGGGTCTGATGACTGTTGTATGCAAAGACTGATAAAGGTTGGCCTTAGGCATAGCAATATAATCTTTGAAACGACCTGGCATTGGTTTCCACATAGCGTGAACTACGCCTAGAGCCTCATAGCAGTCTTTGACGGAATCAACAATAATTCTGAAGGCAAAAAGATCGTGGAGGTCTTCAAAATCTAATCCACGATCCATCATTTTTTTATAAATTGAATAGAAATGTTTAGGGCGACCGTAGACATATGGTAAATTGAAGCCATATTTCTTAAGTTCGTCTTCAATAATTTTGCAGACATCTATGATGTAATTGTTGCGTTGATCTTTTTTGCCAGAGACCTTTTTGCTAATGTCTCGGTATACATCTCGTTTTAATGTTTTTAGACAAAGGTCTTCTAGCTCGCTCTTAATGCCATAGATGCCAAGACGGTTGGCAAGTGGCGCATAAATATCTAGCGTTTCTTGTGCAATACGTTCTTTTTTCTCTACAGGCATGTTGTCGATAGTGCGCATATTGTGTAGGCGGTCGGCGAGCTTGATAAGCACTACCCGCAAATCGCTTGCCATTGCCAAAACCATTTTACGAAAGTTTTCGGCAAGTTTCTCTTCTTTGGAACGAAATGTGATCTTAGAAATTTTTGTTAAACCATCAACAAGATCGCGAACTGGTTTGCTGAAGTTGGTTTCAATATCTTCTAAGGTAGCATCAGTATCTTCTACAGTATCATGGAGAATTGCAGCTACGAGAGAGGCTAAATCCATGTTCATGCTAGTGAGGATAATGGCGACTTCTAAAGGGTGAGTAATATAAGGTTCGCCAGATTTTCTACTTTGACCTTTGTGGTACTTTGCACCAAAACAATAGGCTTTGGTAATTTGATCTAAATTTGCATCGGGAAGGTATGCGCGGATTTTTGTTACAAGCTCAACATAGAGGCCGTTGGTTGTTGTGCAACAACCAAGCTCGCCTTCGAAAACTGATGTATCAACATTTTCAACTACGCTTGTCATGTAATCCGATCTTATACTATTTCAAAATTTCGCTGCTCAATTTAACTTGGTAAATTGCTTAAATAGTACATTTATTT
>Ga0222653_1001658_pt1 | contig 10591 bp, 2 predicted proteins | sample AntAcemetagen419_FD_179856 | JGI IMG/M metagenome (GOLD analysis project Ga0222653, IMG submission 179856) | Saline water microbial communities from Ace Lake, Antarctica - #419 | ecosystem: Environmental > Aquatic > Non-marine Saline and Alkaline > Saline | place: Antarctica: Ace Lake | collected...
GACAGGAACAGCATGGAATTACCGCGATAGATTCCACTTCAGTTCGGTAATGCAGAAAAAGAAAGATGGGTGGTGGTTTGTTTACCAACATTTTTCAAGCCCATACAGTAAAGCCGAGGAAGGGCAGACGAATGGCTACGGGCATATCAATGAAGAGAACCAAAAACTGCGAGAAGCCATCGATAGACACACCGTCGAACTGGAGCAAAAAAGCCGAGAATTGGAAGTTGAAGCCGCCTTGGAAAGGGTGAGGAGCTGCGGTATGGCCATGCACCAAAGCGAAGAACTCGCAGGAGTGATCCAAGTGGTTTATGAGGAGTTGATTCAATTAAAAATTAATACTGAACATGCTGGATTTATAATCGACTACAAAGCAAGGGAAGACATGCACGTATGGCTGGCCGATAAAAATGACGTGCCTTCTGAGCTTTACATCCCCTATTTTGACAGTCCACACTGGAACAGCTTTATAGAAGCAAAAAAGAAGGGAAGCCCGTTCTTTGCCAATTACTTGACATTTGAAGAAAAAAACAGCTTCTACGAAGGGCTCTTTGAAAAGGTGTTTCATCCTTCACCAGAAGCTAGAAAGTTTTACCTAGAATGTCCAGGTCTTGCGGTATCCACTGTTTTGCTGGACAGCATTGGACTGTACATCGAAAATTTCACCGGCACACCTTACACCGATGCCGAGAACAACATCCTGCTGCGTTTTGCGAAAGTTTTTGAACAATCCTATACCCGTTTTCTTGATCTGCAAAAATCCGAAGCACAAGCAAGAGAATCCCAAATAGCCTTGGGGCTTGAAATAGTCAGAGCCAGAGCTTTGGCGATGCAAAACGCCAGCGAATTATCCGAATTGGTGAATACCTTATTTGGAGAATTAAGCAAACTCGAGTTTAAACTTGATAACTGCATTATTTGGATTGTTGACGCGGAGTCATTGGAAAGTAAAGTTTGGATTAGAAACCAAATTGAAAATTCTCCTCCTGATTCCTACTCGTTGAAAAACCTCAATCACAGATATCAAAAAAAAATAATTAAAGAATGGAAAAATAAAAATCCAAAATGGATTTATATGCTAGAAGGCGATGAGAAAAAATCTTACGATGACCTCTTGTTCAGTGAAACAGAATTCGCATCAATGCCCAAAGACATTCAATACCATATGCGCTCGCAGGAAAGTGTTTGCATATCATTTTCATTTAGCAATTTCGGAGGCTTGCAAACATCAACAGAAGAAGCGCTTTCGGATGAAGAAATGGATGTTTTGTGCCGCTTTGGGAAGGTGTTTGATCTTACTTATACCCGTTTCAACGATTTATTAAAAGCGGAAGCCCAGGCACGAGAATCAGAAACTCAATTGGCTTTGGAGCGTGTGCGAGCCCGCACCATGGCTATGCAAGGGTCTGAAGAACTTGCGGATGTCGCATTCATCTTGTTTGAACAGCTTAGAAGTTTGGGTGGAAATCTTTGGGGAACTGGATTTGGATTGTGTAAAGACAATTCCCAATTGGATGAATTCTGGTTTGCCAACGAAAAGGGCGTATTCCCGCCAGTATCTATTCCATATTCGATAGATTCTACTCATAAACAAATGTATGATGGATGGAAGGTCGGTAAAGATTATCTGACCATAGAGGCTTCGGGTGAGGAACTAAAAAGCCATTACGATCGCATGATGTCCCTTCCGGAGGTTCGACCGTTTTTTCAAGAAATCCTGGATGAAGGGCTTTCTTTTCCAGAATGGCAGCAATGGAATGCCGCCTACTTCAAGCATGGATACTTATTGATCATCACGCTTGAAGCCTCTCCTGATCCCGAGATTCTTAAAAGGTTCGCCAAAGTATTTGATCAGACCTACACACGTTTCCTTGATCTCAAAAAAGCGGAAGCTCAAGCGCAAGAAACACGAATAGAACTCTCACTTGAGCGTATACGCGCTCAAGTAACGGGAATGCAAGTATCCGCAGACCTGCTCGACATTGTAGTTACGATGCGATCCGAATTTGCCAACCTTGGGCACGAGGCCCATTACTTCTGGCACATGCGCTGGCTACCCGAAACCTATGAAAAGGCGATGACTTCGGGAGATGGAACCCGCATCGGGATGGTAATGACGCTCCCCCGACACATTCATGGAGATATCAAACCAGTAGCTGATTGGGAAAAAGGCGACCTAAGCACTCACGTATTGGCGATGGATGCCGATGCCGCGGTAAATTATATACACAAGATGATTACCCTGGGCGATTTTGAACGGGTTGATCCGCAAGCCCCTACATTGGATGACATTCGCCATATCGGTGGACTTACCTTTGTAATGGCCCGCACGACCCATGGAGAAATTGGTTTTAGTTTACCCGGTGTAGTTCCCCATCCATCAAAAGATGCAGTGGATACACTTGTGCGCTTTGCAGGAGTGTTTGACCTTGCTTACAAGCGTTTTGAAGATTTGAAAACTGCTGAAAAAGATATCATCGAAATCAAAGCAGCCCGACTAAAAGCAGAGGAAGCACTCACCGAACTTAAGGCCATGCAATCTCAACTGGTGCAACAAGAAAAACTTGCCAGCCTCGGGCAGCTCACCGCTGGCATTGCTCACGAGATCAAAAACCCACTGAATTTCGTCAACAATTTTTCTGAGCTCAGCATAGAGCTCATAGAAGAAGTCATGGAAATATTGGGCAAACCCTTGGAGAAGGACTCTGCCGATGAGCTCGAAGACATTCTGGGTGATGTAAAATCCAACTTATCCAAAATCCACCAACACGGCACGCGGGCTGACAGTATCGTAAAGTCGATGCTCCAGCACAGCCGCGGAAGCAGTGGGAAGCGCGAAGCCGCAGATATCAACGCGATCATCCGTGAAATTGTGAACCTAGCCTTTCACGGAATGCGCGCAGGGAAAAAGCCCATCAACGTAGAACTTGTTTTTGAGTTGGACGCCTCCATTCTATCCCTTTCAGTGATCGCCGAAGATTTCAGCCGAGTAATTCTCAATCTATGTCAGAATGCCTTTGATGCCATGAAGGGAAATCCACCCGACCGCCTGGCCAGACTCACCGTCGAAACGAGAAGAGTTGAAAACCAGATTGAAATTTCGGTAAAGGACAACGGGCCTGGAATTCCCGCAGAAATCGTCGAAAAAGTGTTCCAACCTTTCTTTACTACCAAGAAGGGAACCGAGGGAACGGGGTTAGGGTTGAGCTTGAGCTATGATATTGCGAAAGCGCACGGCGGAGAATTGACGGTAAACACCAAACCTGGTGAGGGATCCACATTCAAAATTGCCATTCCATGCTCCATATAACCAGTCATATGGGCAAATCGAGAGAACCCAAGCTTAGCGGGAAAAGGAAAACCAGCTGCAAACCATTTGACCGTTTCCTACTTCAGTCCACTGCAAAACCAGAGGGCTTTGGCAGACCATTACAGCCATTACAGCCATTAAACCAAACGAACATGACCAACCCCTCACATTACATTACTCACATGATGCCCCTTAAGGGCAAAAAAAAGGTTGACGCGAAGCCAAGCTTTGAAAACTCAACATGGGTTCCGACTTTCCTGAAAGTTTGGATGGTGGGTCTTTTTCTGGTATCGGCCAGTATTCTACATGCCCAATCTACCATCACCATCGATCCTACCTTCATCTCTGCAGCAGAAGGCGTAGTAAGCTCGGTGGTAAATGGTGTGCACCAAGATAAATATGGCCTGCTCTGGATCGCGACGACCAACGGCCTGCAAAAGTACGACGGCCAAAAGTTTGAAACCTTCCAATTCGACCCGAGAAACCCGAACAGCATAGCGAGCAATGAGTGTTGGTCCGTTACTTCCGATTCCGATGGCAATATTTGGGTGGGCTCTCCTATTGGAGTTGAACGGCTAGACCGCAACACTGGATACTTCAAGCACTACAATATGGTTCTCGAAGAAAATGTGGAGGCTTCGTCTAACTGGGCATTCCAAATCTTTGAAGATTCCCAAAATCGCCTCTGGGCATGCACGAGAGAATTTGGCATCATGCTTTTTGATCCCCAAACGGATCAATGGAACCAAGCAGTGGTAAAAGACGGTGAAAATTTGATCGACCGTAGTTTTGTTCTCCAAATCAGCGAAGACCAATATGGTGGAATCTGGTCAGGAGTGAATCCAGTCGGATTGATCTATGCCAAACCAGGAGAAACTACTTTCCAAGTCATGAATGATCAATTCGAAATTGATATAGATTTCACAGATCCCAATCAGGGCATTTCTTCACTTTTAGCGGATAGCCGAGGAATATTGTGGTTTACCACCCGAAACGGTGTCTACAGATACGACTTAGAAACGAAAAAATTGGTCACTATCGAAACATATGACTACATGGCTCTCGAAGATTGGAATAACTGGAATGCCATCAAAGAAGACAGCCAAGGGAATATCTGGATCGGGAATAATTTCAGGGGCATACTTCTATTTAAAAACGGAGAAGAAACCGCAACCCATGTAGAGTTGGCGGGCAGGAAACGCGTCGAAAACAAGCCATCCGAGATATTGGTTACACCCTTTACAATAGACCGCACAGGGATATTCTGGTTTGGCACACGCGGCAATGGAATAATGAAATACGACCCCGCTAGCAAACCCTTTAACATTATTGAATCCATCCCCAATGAAGCCAACAGCCTGCCTGGCAATTATATTTTTGGACTGGCGCCATCAAAGCGCAATGATCACAAGGCCTATATCGGGCTACGTGGAAACGGTCTGAGCTCCTATAATGCGAACAAGCAAAAATTCACCAATACCGACATTGTGTCTTTGGACGGCTCCAATGCCAATTCGGTGCGCGGCTTGCTCGAGCTTGACAATGGACATCTACTCATAGGCACCTGGGGAGACGGAATGGTAGAGATGGACGAAAATTACAATGAGATTCGCCGCTTTGTCTTCGATCCATTATCCACAGGAATTCAAAGCAACCAAGTGAGAATACTAAAAGAGAGCCCTGATGGAAAAGTCTGGATAGGCACCGAAGGCGGTTTCTCTGAATGGGATCCCAATGCCAATACTTTCCTAAATGTTGCCTCCAATGCATCACGCCGGATTGACGCTGACCTAACCCGAAAAGTGCAAGATCTTCAAAAATCACCCAGTGGCATTCACCTACTCGAAGCGGGAAACGGTGAGAATTTGAAAACCGAATTTGATGTCAGTAAAACCACCACTTACTTAATTGCTATGATGGGCGAAGGCCGCGATGAATACTTATTTGACTACGGATTTATAACCACACAAGACCAGGATACCATTTGGTCTGGCTATGAAGGTGATAAAGCCTATTACGCTGGTGGAGCGTTAAAAAACAGGTTGCGGTATGATGCTATAACATTAGAGCCTGGAGGCTATGCCCTCCATTATATTTCAGACAATTCCCACGCTTTTGCCAACTTCAATGAAACCTTGCCCGATTCCCCTGAATTTTGGGGTATTTCAATCATCCCCAACCCAGACGAGAAAATAACAACGGATTTGGGAATCTTTAATGAGAAAACCAGCTTGGCATACGCGCTGAGTAATCCAACTATTATGGATATCGAAAGTTCAGAGCAAAGTATCTGGATCGGCACGGCGTGGGGACTCAACAAAATGGACATTGCTACGCGTAAAATTGAAGTCTTCTTGAAAGATGAAATAGACGATAATTCACTCACTTTCAATGTAATAAAATGCCTAGAATTTGATGACCTCGGCATGCTCTGGATAGGAACAGAAAATGGACTCGACCGAATGGATCCAGTTTCTCATACGTTTGCCCATTACACGATGACCGACGGGCTTCCTGTCAACGATATCTCCAGCATTGTTCGCGGCGACGAAGGTGAACTCTGGATTGGCACGTCCGCTGGACTATCGCGCATGGTGCGCAATGAAAAATTGGGGAAGGTCACTTTTATAAACTACCACACCGATGATGGCCTGAAGGGTGAAGATTTTGTGGCGCCAGTAGGCATGCGAACCGATGATGGCACCTATTATTTTGGGCATACCCAAGGACTGGTTACTTTCAAAGCTATAGACGCGAGCAGCGCCCCGCCCGAAATTGTGGTTTCGAAACTCATGATTTCAAACCAGCCCTATTCTGAAACTTTTACCGATACCACTGAGAGTATTGCACTCGAAGCGCTTACGGAACTCACTCTTGCCTACGATCAAAACGACCTGAGCTTCGAGTTCACCGCGCTGCACTACGCAAATCCTTCCAAGAACCAATACGCTCACATGCTCAAAGGGCTTGAAGAAGACTGGATTTATGACAACCGCAACTTCGCCAACTACACCAATCTCGAACCAGGAGAATACGTGTTTATGATGCGGGCATCGAATAGTTATGGTGTGTGGAATGAGGAAGGGAAAACGATAAAAATTACCATTCTACGACCTTGGTGGCTCACCTGGTGGGCCTATGCAGGCTACGCACTTCTGCTGGTATTGGTGGTATTTGGCGTAGACCGAAACATCCGCCAACGCATTGCGCTGCGCGAAGAGCAAAAGAACAAAGACAGGGATTTGGCCCAAGCCAAAGAGATTGAAAAAGCCTACCACAAACTCGAAGAAGCGCACGAAGATCTCAAATCGGCACAAGAGCAGTTGGTGCAACAAGAAAAGCTTGCCAGCCTCGGTCAGCTCACCGCTGGTATTGCACACGAGATCAAGAACCCGCTTAATTTCGTCAATAATTTTAGTGAACTCAGCATCGAACTAGTCGATGAACTTTCGGAAAGCCTGAAAAACGAACCCCTCAAAGGAAAACGCGAGGAAGTAGACGAGTACCTGAGCGATATCAAAGCCAATCTCGAGAAAATTTACCAACACGGCACCCGCGCTGATGGCATCGTGAAATCTATGCTCCAGCACAGCCGTGGCGGAAGTGGAAAGATGGAACCCACCGATCTCAATACACTGATCGGCGAGTTTGTCAACTTGGCCTTCCATGGCATGCGTGCCAGTAAGAAACCCTTCAACGTAAAGCTCGATATTAAACTGGATGAAAACCTTGGGCAAGTCAACCTGATCGGAGAAGACTTCAGTCGAGTAGTGCTCAACATCGTGAACAACGCTTTCGACGCGATGCGCGAGAAAACCAAAACAGATCCAGAGTACAAAGCAGTGCTTACGGTATCATCCAAACGATCCAATGATGGGATTAAAATATCCATCGCCGACAACGGCCCTGGAGTTCCCAAAGACATCAAGGAGAAAATTCTGCAGCCCTTTTTTACCACCAAGAAGGGTACTGATGGCACTGGGCTGGGATTGAGCATTACACATGACATTGTGAAAGCGCATGGCGGACAATTGACCGTGGAAACGAATGAAGCCGAAGGAACCTCATTCATTATTTATTTACCGAAGACTTAATTAACCAATATGAAGAACGTATTCAGAATTTTCTTTTTGTTCATTCTACCCGTTGCGTCTTTGGCCCAAGATGACCAACATTATCTCGACAGCATGGAAACTGCCTTGCGGGATGCAGCAAATGATACTATCCGCCTCGATATAAACCGAAAGCTTGGTTTTTACTTCCAGGACGGTGCCGCTGACATCGGGTTAGTTTATCATCAGGTACAACTTGATTTGGCTAAAAAACTGAATTTAAAACTATGGGAAGCAGACGCGTACCAACAGATTGCATATTGCTACGTGCGGATCGGTAATCTACCAGCTTCTTATGAATCGTATATGAATGGGTTCAAAATTGCCGAAGATCCGTCAAGCGCTGAAAATGGCTGGGGATACCACAATTTCTCTTATTCGAAAAGCCCCGATGATGCCAGGCAATCAATTGTTGGCATGATCCATTTTGAAATTGCGGGTCTCTATGGCCGCTCCCGTTTGTACGATGAAGAACGTTATCACCTATTCGAAGCAATGAAAATCGGAGAAAAGTTGCAGAATAAAAAGATCTTGAGTCTTACTACACGGGATATTGGAGTAGATTATTTCAACAACAACCAGCCGGACTCTGCTTTTAACTATTTCCAGAAAGCATTGGCCTATTATAAAGATTCCCCATACCAAACTCAGTCAGGTGAAATCTTCAGCTTATTTTCTCAATATTATATGCAAGAGCACAAAATTGATTCTGCTCTATTTTATTTAAAGAAGGCGCTTGAAATAAGTATAGAAGATAATAAGCTCGCGTCAATGAGTGGAGTTCAAATCTCTTTAGGTCAACTATTCAAAGAAACAGGTCAGCTTGATTCTGCCCTTTTTTTTACTTCGAAAGCGATCGAAACAGCTAAGTCAATAAATGGGTTTGTCCAAATTGGCAATGCCAATGTTCAACTTGCTTCCATTTATAGATTGCAGGATAAGAATCTCCTCGCCTATAACCATCTTGAAAGTGGAAAAACGCTTTTAGACAGCATCAATGATGCGTACATCACTCGATTGGTGCAATTTCAAAATATTGACTTTGAACAAAAAATTCGATTACACGAACTGGAAAAAGAAAAAGAACAAATAGAAAACAGCATTAGAATGTATGCCTTGCTAGCTGGGCTGGGTATCTTTTTATTGGTTGCCTTATTGCTCTATCGAAACAACCGACAGAAACAAAAAGCGAATAAAGTTTTAGAAACCACCCTTGCGGACTTAAAATCAACCCAAGCCCAACTCGTCCAGCAAGAAAAACTTGCCAGCCTTGGCCAGCTTACGGCTGGCATAGCTCATGAGATCAAGAATCCCTTGAACTTCGTCAACAATTTCTCGGAGCTCAATATCGAAATGGTAGATGAAGCCATGGAAGAATTGGCCAGCTTACCCGCCGAAAAAGCAGATCAAATCAAAGAACTCCTCACCGATGTGAAGCTGAATCTAGAGAAAACCTTGCAGCACGGTACCCGCGCCGATGGCATCGTAACATCCATGCTGCAACACAGCCGTGGCGGCACCGGCAAGAAGGAACCCACCAATCTCAATGCCCTGCTCGGCGAGTTTGTAAACTTGGCCTTCCATGGCATGCGTGCCAGCAAGAACCCTATTAATGTCAAACTCGATTTTGACCTAGATGAAAACCTGGGGCAAGTCAACCTTGTAGGTGAAGATTTCAGCCGGGTGGTACTCAACATCGCCAACAATGCCTTCGATGCCATGAGGGAGAAAACCAAAACAGATCCAGAGTACAAAGCAGTGCTTACAGTATCATCCAAACGATCTGGAGATGGCATTAAAATATCCATCGCCGACAATGGCCCTGGAGTTCCCGAAGACATCAAGGAGAAAATTCTGCAGCCCTTTTTTACCACCAAGAAGGGCACCGATGGAACGGGTCTGGGTTTAAGCATCACCCATGATATTATTAAAGCCCATGGCGGAGAATTAGCCATCGAGAATGAGGCAGAAGCAGGAGCTGCGTTTATCATCAAAATTCCCATTACCTAGCCAAATGAAAAATCGATTCGCACTACTCATTCTTCTCTTTTTACCGTTTTGGTCAGCACAGGCCCAAACTGACGTAAGCACGCTTACAGAAGAACAATTCCGTGCTCACCAGCGCATTTTTTTGGCGCCGCTCGATGGCTGGGTATTTCGCCAAGGGAATGACCCTTCATGGGCCGATCCGATCCTAGATGCGAGCGACTGGCAAAAGATGAATCTCACCGCGCTGAGCCCAGAACTAGAAGACGAAACAGGAAGAATTGAAGGTTGGTTTCGGATAAAATTTCGAATAGATCAGTCGCTGGATACTATACCACTGGGCATTTCTAGAAATCTCTGGGCAGCCACAGATGTGTATCTCGACGGAGCGCTCATCCATTCTTTTGGCCATACAGGAAAATCTTACAAGGCTTTCGATCCCATTCTCAAATACCCCAAACCCATCGAATTGGAAGCTGGCAGAGAATATGTGCTAGCCGTTCATTTTGTAGATTACGAAAGCACCTTTACGCAACGCGAAATCCGACTCACGCCCAAAAACCTTGAACCTTTCATCAACCTGACAGGCCCAGAATATACCAACTGGGTGATCCGCGACCACAAGCAAACCCACGTTTACATCACCCTCTGCCTCGCGGTATCCTTTCTTTTGTTTTTCCTCTATTGGTTTTTGGTGTACCTCAATCCAGAGCAAACCATATTCCGCATTATCGCATGGTTTGCAACAACGGTCTTCATCGGTGCAGTCGTCATTTTCGGAAACACCTTTGCCGAAATTTCATATCCTTTAGAGAAGGTGAGGTTTATATTGGCCATCAGTTTTCAGGCTACCATGACCTTCTTCGGGCTCTTCGTATTAGAATGGGTGCTTACGCGAAAAATATCTAAGGTATCCTGGGTCTTGCTTGTGGTAGTGCTCATTACCAACATAACCGCTCACGTATTTTCTATCTCGCCACCATTTGGAATTGCCTTTATGGTCATGCTCGTGCATTTCGGGCGAAAGCTCTACGCACACCGCGGCGAAATCAAAGGTGCCAATTGGGCCATTATAGCGGCGGTGATTATACCCACTTCTCAAGTAATTCTTTACATCACTTTGCACAAGTATTCACTCGATCTTTTTAACGAATACGACAAGCCTATCCTTTCACTTACCATA
>Ga0222653_1001668_pt1 | contig 10538 bp, 6 predicted proteins | sample AntAcemetagen419_FD_179856 | JGI IMG/M metagenome (GOLD analysis project Ga0222653, IMG submission 179856) | Saline water microbial communities from Ace Lake, Antarctica - #419 | ecosystem: Environmental > Aquatic > Non-marine Saline and Alkaline > Saline | place: Antarctica: Ace Lake | collected...
AACCCCGGAGGGGAGGAGGCGCCGCCGCAGAGACGGTTGATTCCGCTACGCTCCATCAACCGTCTCTGCGGCGGACTGGGGCTTCGTGGACTTACAGACAAAGATTTACACTACCGAACTCAGCGGTCAGATGTCTTCTTTTTCGTTTCATTTTCGTGGTCGTTTATCGGGTTTCAATCCCCCTCACGACCAGCTCATTTCATCAACAATTCGCTGGCTCCGTTTGGCGGGACCACTTCACGAGATCTCGGGCACATCCCGGAAGTCGGTCACCATCGTACATCATCCGAACCTGAAATTCTGGGTCGTGGACCACACTCCAAAGGGCGTCTGGCCCCCGATTCTAGGGACTTACGGCCTCTAACAGACTGTCCGGTTTTGAACAGGCGACAAATCCGGTTTTGAACCGTCGCCGACACTGTCGTATGATTTGAATTGCCAACTGCCAGGAAAGGCTTTTAGGTATTCCTATCCAGAGCCTCGGTAGCTCAGTTGGTAGAGCAGTTGACTCTTAATCAATTGGTCCTTGGTTCGAATCCAAGCCGGGGTACTTCTTTTAAAATCAACGAATTAGAGGCTTACCAAGCCCTGTTTTTGTTGATTTAGGTTTGGTCCGCTGTCAATTTGACCGACTCTGGGGATCGGCTCATGGTTATTCAGTCGACTGGCAAGGAAAGCCACCTCAAACCTCGCAGTCATTTTGGAGTAGTTTCCCGTAAATGGACTCACCTGCGGTCCCACCCGGAAACAAACCATCCATCAGCGCCTGGCAGAGATCACTGAGTTTTTACGCGTCGGACGTAAGGTTCAGACAGATTTCCATTAAGGTCTGGTTCAGATGGGCATCGGAAAGAAGTTTCTCAAGTGTGGCCCGCTTTTATGAGCAACTGTGAATAATTGGGGACGCTGCAAAAGGTCTTCGAGTTGCTGAGTGGGTGGTTCGCTGAGAACCGCCATCCACTCGTCTTCACGCGAGTTCATGAGCGGCCCCATGTCCGAAGGTCTGGTCTCTTGTCTGTCCCCGGACGGACTTCACCACCGATTCTATGATCTACTAGATAACCTCTTGCTCGATCATTCCAGGCCCAAGTGCGATCACATTTTTTCACTTTATTTCCGGCTGCGCCCGAACACCCGCATTCGAAAGACCGCCGCAGGGGCTCCATGCGCGGCGTGGATCCTGAGGAGCAAGGAAGTGCTTAGAACTTCTTCGGGAGCGCTCCACTCGAAATGCGCGCCATGATGGTCGCGAACTTCCGCAAGGATCTTTCCACTGGCATCGATCAAATCGAAATCCTTAACCATGAATGGCACGACCTCTTCCGGGTGAGTCATCAGGACACTTTCAAGGGGGTGATCCCAATCGGGATCGAACTCGATGACGACACGTCCGATACTTACCGGCTGATCCCATCGCAGGATCAGCTCCGGTGCGGGATCATCGATAGCGGCAACCCAGGCATTCGGCAGTTCGGTCGGACGCGCCGGGCCGAAGATTACGTTTTCCGGCCCGAACAGCCGGACCGGGGGTGCGACGGTCATGGCGAGGTTATGGCCTTCGGGACGCCGTTTAGGTAGCCAGAACTCAAAGCTCTCGATGCCGCTGTCTTCAGGCGGCAGCTGCACGGAAGAGGTTGCGACAGCTTTGTTGCAGGAGTTGGTCACAGCCAACACCCCGGTCACCCGTTGGTCGCTGAGCCGCACTTGGATATCCGGGTTTTCAAGGAGTGTCACAAAGTGATAGCCCTGCCGGTCGGTTGGATCGATGAACTCAGCGCGTATCGTTGACTGTCCTTTTTCGAAGGGAATATCGTTCACTTCGACCAGTTCGTCCGGAGTGAAATTTCCCGGCTTGGCAGCTCGGCGGAGCTCGACCCGCAGCGAACCTGACTTTTCCGCGGAAATATCAAACCCGAAGGTCGGCGTTACGCCTTTCTCAAGTGGCACCACCATCGCCCAAGCGCTGTCCAGTCGGAGCCAATCCTCGTTTGGTTTCAAGTGATCGAGAGTAAAAGTCGAACTCGCTTCCGCGACCGCATGTCGTGCCAAGTCTTCGGAGTCTTCCAAGTTGTATCCGGGCAGATACTGACCGATTCGAATGAGCCTTCGTTGCAGCTCATAAAGCACATCATCGGCTGCCACCTGAGTGCCTGACCCAGCGCCCGCAAACATATCAATGTCGCCAGTATTACGGTATAGCATGGTGCTATATCCCGTGGTGGAGCCACCCCCGAAGCCGGCATCGTTAAACGTTTTAGCCGTATCCGGAGTGTTTTCGGTCGCAAATCCGATGGTGGACCACGAGGCTACGTTCGGCACCGTCATGGTGAGCTGCAGGGTGAAAAGTCCATCCGCCGCGCCTTTGCGGTCGTTGATATAGCTTCCCAAATTCAGGTAAGCTGATGCGTAGTCCCCAGCTGCGGGACCACCGTTACTGGCTGAGATGGAATAGGAGCCATCGGCCTTGATATTGGTATTTGCGCCCCAAGTGGACGAGCCGCCTGCGGTGGTGATGGCGCTGGCAAAAGAATCGGCTGTATCGGTGCTGAGATCAGACGAGCTCAAGCCACCGAAGCTCTCGGAAATGATGGTGGTCGCATGGGTGGTTGAGCATAGGGCAAAGCCTGCCCCTACGGACATTAGGAGTGTTTTTGTGTATTTCATAGAATTTTTGTTGGTTGGTCAGTTAGTAGAGTTGGGTAAGAGGAAGGTTACCCTTGAGACAACCTTAAATTTAGACTAAAACACTCATCTCCGCAATACGTTTTTGCGTTTTTTACTTCGCTTTAAGCGTCGATATAGCTTGCCGAGCATGAGCTATTTCTCTTTGTGTGAATTACCCGGGGCTGTAATTGAAAGTGTTGGTCAGATAATCTCTGGAACGGACGGCAAAGGTTTTTCATCCCCAACGGGGATTCGGATTTCAGCCCCGGGTTGCCGCAGTAAACGGAGGCTACCCGGGGTTTTACCAATTCAAGTTTTCCAACGCCAACGGTGTTGTGTCCATGCGCGACGGGCTTTCCAGCTTTGACGCAACCCCGTTGGGGTTGTGTGACGTGCGATCTACTTCCCGGGGTAGTCTTCGTTTCACTACGCCAACCCCGGGCTTACATACGTAACTCCGTTGGAGTTGCAGATTTTTGATCACCACTTTCAGTTGAATCCCTTATTCGAGCAGCGGCGCGATGGCAGCGAGAGTGACTACTCTTTACCGGGGATGAGCTCGATTGTCTGACCACCGGTTTCCTTGGTCATTTCCGTAGCCAATTTCCCAACGGGTTTCCCCAGGAAATTGTGGGAGATGACAGTGACACTACGCTGCTTCAGATCTTTTGTCAGATTCTCAATCGTTTTCTCATCAATGCCGTCAGCAAAATCAGCGAACCAGTAAATGGTGTCCACATTGATATCGAGGAGAAAGTCGAACGCGAAATTTGTGGCCGTGATATTACCTCCGTAGAGCGCGTAAAGATTGTCCCGTTTGTCGAAGTATTTTCGCAATTCGTCGCCGCGTTCCTTACCTGTTCTTCCAAAAAAGAGTTTTAATTGGCCGGGAACGGAGCGTTTGAGGGAATTGTATTTTTTCTCAGAATCGCGATTCTTGTATGGCACGATTCGCGGCTTGCCCGGAACCTTGCCACCGCCGCCCGCGAATGCCGCTTTGCCATCGGACATGCCGCAACCCACTACGAAAACGATGTGAGCGTTTGGAAAGTTCTTGTCGATCTCGGCGATCGCTTTGTCCAAATGCACGTGCGCCGATCCGGATATATCGAGAACCACCCCCAAATTCCTACTCGATACTTTCCTGCCGAACAAACTCCCCGAGCTACCTGTCCCCTCAACACCCCAACCACTGCCAAAGTCATCCCCGTCGCCGAAATCCACGGCTTGCACATCCAACACCACATCGGGCACCGGGATCGAGATATCGGAAACGCTTACGGACGCGATCACCTTCACCATGGAGGATGAGGGAGCCGACGGCTTCCTCTGGACGGCGGTCTTCACCTTCTCAGCCACCGGATCCTTTTCCTCGTTGATATTGCTCTTGTAGGTGACGATCACCGGAGTCTCCTTGTACAGGTTCGGCAAAAGAACGAGACCAAGCACCAGGGCAACGATCACGATCATCATAAGCGCGATGATCGCGGACGCGATGGTAGAGTTGCGGCGCTGGGCAGCAAGGCGCGCTTCTGCTTCAGGACTTAGTTTTGCGTGGATGCTCATGGTTTTTTGCGTTAGGAAAAGCGACTTGAGATTTCAGAACTGCTGACGGTTCCAACAAAGCCTAGGAGTCTGTCGGACTGAGTCGCTCAAGCCTCTTCAATCGATTCTCCAATCCCGAGATCCACGGCGAGGATGGGTAGCTTGGAGATCATCTTGAGTTTCATGGGGATCGGTTGATTGGATATTATTAGAATTAAGACAAAAATCCCCCTCCGCAATACGTTATTGCGTTTTTTACTTCGCTTTAAGCGTCGATAAACCACATTGCTTAGGCATGGGCCATTTCTCTTTGAGTGACTTATTCGAGCAGCGGTGCGATGGCAGAGAACCACTTGTCGGCCATCTTGGTGGCACCTCCTTCGGCCTGGTTGACAAGGATGACGGGTTGATTGACGGAAACGAGATCAGCGGCGACTTGCTCCAAACTGAGGTTCAGGTTCGGGATGCAAGAGTGTTCCGGCGCGAAAACAAAGACCTGCTTCCGGCGCTTCCTGCTGCGTGGCATATAAGAAGGTGGATCTCGAATGGACGCTGGTGTCCACCAGTTATACTCGTGCGCATCACGTTTTGTGAAAATTGGTTGTCCTTCTGATTCAGATTCTTCCGCACCAATGGTGCACTCTATCGCAGCCTGGGGCATCGCCCTAGGTTGAGGCACCAGACATGAAAAAGCCCTGAAGGGGCGGGCTAACGGAACGTGCAGCGGAGGTTTATGCCGCCCCTTCAGGGCTCCGCTTCATCTGAAATCATTTTCCTGGGGCGATGCCCCAGGCTGCGATAGCTCAGGCCGTTGGCCTTGAAGACAGAAGAGACGAATTCACAAATCTTGATGCGCGGCAGCATACAATCTCAAGAGACTCTTCAACCTCGCAATGAGCAAGCAGAAAGCCTGACGGAAGGGTTTGGGGAGGCAAAAAGTGGAAAAACCTTGAGAAGGACATCAAAGGCAGTTCCTCCGATTCGGCAAGTCACCCAATCGACCAGCCGAGCCGCTTCATTGCCAAAGGAACCTCATTTCTGCTTGACATCCTTCCGCTCTAACTTATTCATGCTTTACATGAAAAAACCCATCAAAAAACAAATCGGTGCTTCTTTGTTCAATCTTTTCGGCAAATTCGCCTTGCTGGCCTCGTTGTTTATTTTCTCCGCCGCACTTATTCATGCGGAAGAGAAGGAAAAGCTTCAGAAGCACCGCGGGCACATCACGGCGATTGACGCGGGCGCCAAAACGGTGACCCTCGACAAGAAGGACGGAAGCGTGAAAAAGCTGAAGTGGAACGACAAAACCGAACTAAAATCGACCAAAGTAAAAGCGATCGGAGACCTGAAGCCGGGCATGTGGCTTCGTTGCATCATGGTCGATAAATCCGATGTGATTCTGCGGATACGCCACGAGGACGAGCTTGATAAGGCTGAGAAATAGGCACGGCGGCGCAAGAGAGCCAAGGCACCGAGAAGGCTGGCGAGCATTGCGGAGGAAGGCTCGGGGATGTTCGGGGAAGCTCTTTTCCTAAAAAATTGACCTTGGCGGCACTACCCGATCGGGTAGTTGACGATTTTTGGTCATTTCGCAATCATTCTTAAATGACATATCTGTCGGGGCAATCCAAGCATTCTACAGCACAAATCCACGAAGATATCAGCCCTGCCACTGGCTTACACTGGAAACAACTACAATCGGACATTGTTTCAGGCTGTCACCGATAGCAAGGCGAACACGGGGTTGATGGATTTGACATTCGATCTGAACCTTTCGAACGGTGGAGCCAGCAACGGGCCTCTTACGGTCAGCGTATGGGGAGTTGAGACGCTTTCCGGAGCTAGCTTTTCCCTCAGTCTGAGAGCTCAGGCTGGTGTTACCGAAGGGGATGCGACGGTGCTCGGAACGCAACAATTCTCGACTGACACCACCGGTTGGGAAGGGCAAGCCATCCAGAATATCGATTTTGGAACGGGCTACGATTTGGTCGTAATTGGTTTCTGGAGTGCCCAGTATGACCAGACCGATCCTGACATCGTAGGCATAGACAATGTAGCTATAGCTGCTGTCCCCGAATCCTCCACCTCCGCTCTGCTCGTGGGTGCTTTTGCTCTGGGAGCCTTCAGGCGCCGCCGGAAGTGATCCCCCGAGCCCTCATCCCTGGCATTGGGCGCCGCGCTTCTTTTGCGCCGTCGCCGTGTTTGCTGAGCATAAGTCAGCCCCCTTGTCCCCGTAATCAGATCCGGCTCAACGGCAGGTCTTTTCCCAAATCCCATGAAAAACCTCATTGTCCCGCTCCTGTTGCTTGTTGTGGTCTTCATCGCTATTGCCAGTGAGACCGACACGCCCCCTCAGCGAACATCCGCGCTTTGGGGAGACGATGGCGAACTTTGGGATCCGGAGAACAGCCGATTACGCGATTTCACCAATGTCGGTTACATGGAAGGCTCGGTGCCTATCCCGGATTGGCCGGTCGGTGTTGATGTGACGGATTTTGGAGCGATCCCAAATGACGGCAACGACGACTCGCAGGCGTTTATCGATGCGATTGCCGCATGTCCCGACAATCACGCAGTGTTTGTTCCGGTCGGTCGTTACACGATCCTGCAACAAATTATTCCAGACCGAGACTATTTCGTTCTGAGGGGGGAGGACATGTATGCAACGGTTCTCTTTTTTCCGAAATACTTGAACGAAATTTACAGGCAGGAAGTCGGCTATGATCCCGGTAATCCCAGAGCACGTAATACCGGTGTCCAAAAGGGATTTTTCCGAATCGAAGGAGGCTCTCATCGCAGTATTGAGAATCTTAGCTTCGAGTTTCGCAACCAGCGGAAGCAAGGGCACTGGGAGCATTTGGGAGCCGACGCGATTAATTACGGTGGTGGCCAGGATCATTGGATCCGCAATATCTACATCAAGAACTCAGACCACGGGATATCGGCGAATGGCTCACGTTTATCCATTTTGAATATTATTTTCGATCACGACGCGGTGACCCGATATGATGATGGTGGAGATTCGCTTGGGCACATACCCATCGCGATCCGCACGAGCTTCTCGTTGTATCACAATATTGAGATCAACGGAACCTACGCCCACGATTTTGATTTGGGTGGAGGGCGGGACAACGTTGTTTCGAATGCGAAGGGAACTAATTTGCGCCTGCACCACCACGCCATGGGTGCCATTCGCAATCTTTACACCAATCTGGATATGGGGCGGGGGACAAGAGCGCTCGAACAGTTAAGTGACAGTCGGCAGGGAAATGAAACCCTCTGGGGAGCATTCGGGACTCAGACCTTATTGCACGATACAATCGATCCAAACAGTCAAAAAAATAACGTTTTTGTCGGCTTCGATGCGGGTTTGGACACGACGATTACTGATACGTTCTGGTATGAGGCGATAGCCCCCGATTTGCTCTACCCGAAAAACCTGTATCTCGCTCAAATGACCCGCCTCGTGAAGCCTTTGCCGGAAGATCCGCCGCCGCCTCCGCCTGTCGATAACGGAGCTGATGTTCTGAGAGTTTTAGCGTCCGACGACAATACAGTGGGAGGCAGCACTAGCGACACCGTGAATAACCCCGAGGGAAGCACGATACCCCTAGGGCGTACCTATTTCAAATTCGACTTGAGTGGGGTGGAAATCGACTCGTTACACCGCGCTCGCTTGCGATTAAACGCTCGATTCGGAAAGACTCCTTTCACGCTGACCTTGTCTGAGGTGGACGACGATTCCTGGACTGAAGAAACAATTACAGGGGCGAATGCGCCGGCTCCTGGCACGGTCTTACAGACACTGTTAATCACGGAGGACAGGGAAGCTACCTGGCTGGATATCGATGTGACTGACTATGTGCAAAGCGAATACGATGGCGATCAGACTGTGACCTTCTTTTTGCAAAATGATAAGACCGGTACACCGACCGGGCACATTAAAAGTAAGAGTAATGGAAACCCACCGCATATACTGATCGAGCAAGTGCCCTCGCCAGTGCCGGACCCGCCAAGCCCGCCTGTGCTCACGCGGACACAAAGCCTGATCGGGAATGTGCTACTGGACTGGGAGGATAGCCCTGAGTCCGATGTGGTGAGTTATAATGTCTATCGAAGCATTAATAACGACACCTCCAATATGGGACTCCCGATTGGCATGGGCTTGGTTAAGAGCGAATACCTGAATGTAAACTCCACCGCGGACTGGTCGGTAGGTATGATGCGTAGCGATTGGACTTATTACTATACCGTGACAGCAATCGACTCGCACGGCTATGAGTCGGAGCCGAGCGCCCGCTTCATCGGCACGACACTGGATGTGGCCAACGCGCCGCCAACTTTCACCGCGGATCCCGTAGGCCCGATTGATGTGGTGGTCGGAGTTGATGTCGTTGGGTCGCTCACAGATTTCGCTGTCGATCCGGAGGGCGACGAACTTTTTTTCTTCAAGATTGACGGGCCGGATTGGTTGACCGTCGCCTCCGATGGCACGATAAGCGGTATTCCGGGTTTCGAAGATGGGGGGATTAACGAGTTCACGATCCAAGTAAACGCACGGGGCGGGCGCGCTGAGGCCATTGTCCAAATCAACGTGCTACCTGATGATAGCTCAAATGCCAACCCGCCGGACGTTGATGCCGGTCCGGATCAGTCCGCCATGGTGGCACTCTGGACGCCCGCTTCGATGAGCACGACGGCTTGGTATGATGCCAGCGATGTTGCGACTCTCACTGAAAACGGTGGCTCCGTCAGTGGGTGGGCCGATAAGAGCGGCAACGGGCAGCACCTTCTGCAAAACGCAACTGACTCGCAGCCAGCCACCGGAACCCGGACGGCGGGCAACGGGCGCAAGCTACTCGACTTCGATGGCGGCGATTTCCTGGTCACGATAGAAATGCCCTTACCGGAAAGCGGTGATATTTCCATCTTCATGGTAGCTGTGATTGACGTGGTCAGCAGTGCTTGGGAGGGGCTTTTTAGCATGTCAACGGGAGGTGATTTCCAGTTCGACATGGGGGACAACAACCAGTTTAACGGCAGAATTACCACCAATGACATTGGTGCTGGCACGCTGGGTCTGAGCGGCGGCCCCTTCACCGGGCTGAGTATTTTCAATGCCGAGTTTCATAAAACCGCGTCCATGCTCACAGCCTATGTTGACGGAATCAGCCGGGCAGACAGCGCCTCCTACACGACAGCACTGAGCAGCTCCCAGACCTTCCGGGTATTTTCCAACCGGAGTGCCAATGAGTTTTCCGATGGGGCCGCGGGGGAGGTGCTTCTCATCGAAGACTGCTCGGAGGCAACCCGCCAGCGTATCGAAGGCTATCTCGCGCACAAGTGGGGCTTCGAAGAACGTCTACCGGAGACGCATCCTTGGAAATCCGGAATGTCTATCGTTGTTCTGGATCTGGATGGTTCGGTCAGCGATGCGGACGGCGGCACACCCACCGCCACATGGAGCCAAATCTCCGGCCCTGGCACCGTGGTGTTTGGCGATCCTTCGGTTATCGCCACTACGGCTACCTTCACCGAAGTCGGCACCTACAAGCTCCGTCTTACCGCCAATGACGGATTCTACCAGAGCACTGATGAGCTAACGGTAATCATCAAGGAAAGCGATGCCGATAGCGACAGCATCGCCGACGTTTGGGAAATCAAACACTTCGGCGCGATTGGAGAGGTTGATGGCATGCAGGATTCGGATGGCGACGGGCTGCTTGATTTCTTTGAGTATGTATTTGGTTCCCTGCCGAAAGATCCGTCGGATCGCGGCACACCGCTGGAAGCTGCGCGAGCAGAAGACGGCACCGGCATGGTCTTCCGTTGGTCGATAGCTCCCGGGATGGTTGAAGGGCAGCACTACCATGCCCGCCACTCAACGGATCTGTCCGGCTGGTATCCCTTGCCAGAGGATGCGACTTTCAAGGAAATCCCCAGCGACCCGGCTGTGCTTGAGCTGACCATGCCCGAAAGTTTTGGCCCCACTGTATTCCTCCGCCTGGAGGGTCCTGGCAATCCATAGTTATGAAAGCAAAGACACTGCAACGGAGGAGAGTGCGTTGCGCAGTTCTTTCCCGATACGATAGAGGTGGCAGTGTCGATTTCACCTCCAGCACTTTTATTTCCCGGGGATATCATGCAGGCGGAATCAATGAGACGATCACCAACCTTCAATCCGGCGCCCGTGTTTTCAACATCAGACACAATCAACGCCGACACACGCAACTGTGGGTGGACATATCCGGTCCTTCGACAGTTTCAGGTGTCTGCGACCCAGAACCTAAAAAATAAAGCAATTCATGGATACCATTAGGGACTCGGCC
>Ga0222653_1001669_pt1 | contig 10537 bp, 10 predicted proteins | sample AntAcemetagen419_FD_179856 | JGI IMG/M metagenome (GOLD analysis project Ga0222653, IMG submission 179856) | Saline water microbial communities from Ace Lake, Antarctica - #419 | ecosystem: Environmental > Aquatic > Non-marine Saline and Alkaline > Saline | place: Antarctica: Ace Lake...
GTGTAGCGCGACATTCTGGATGAGAAGCGAGCGACAATCAGGATGAGAATCTTGTGTCGCGGTTTTTGGATGATTGCGTCATTGATTGACGCGCGCAAGAGGTTTGTCAGGTTGATTGTCGCGGCGCGTCAATCAGGCGTGATGTTGTGGGTGGTTGCGAACGCGGCCGGCCTCCCCGGCCCCTTTCTTCGCTCAACGGCCTGCCTGCGCCGATAGCTTTCGACATTCATCTCGAAGATCGTTGCGTGATGAACGAGCCGGTCGACGGAGGCGAGTGTCATGGCGGGATCGGGGAAGACCTTGTTCCACTCGCCGAACGGCTGATTGGCGGTGATCAGCATGGACCGGCGCTCGTAGCGCGTGCTGATGAGCTCGAACAGGACGCTGGTTTCGGCCTGATCCTTGGTGACGTAGGCGAAGTCATCGAGGATGAGCAGATCGAACTTGTCGAGTTTTGCCAGGGCGTTCTCGAGGGCGAGATCTCTGCGGGCCTGTTGCAGCTTCTGGACGAGGTCGGTGGTTCGGGTGAACAGGGTCCGGTATCCGTTCTCGATGAGCGCAAGCCCGATCGCCGAAGCGAGGTGGCTTTTGCCGGTGCCGGGTGGTCCGAACAGAAGCAGGTTTTCGCCATTGCCCAGCCAGATATCACCGGCAACGATGGCCATGACCTGAGCCTTCGAGACCATTGGTACGGTGTCGAACTCGAATGTGTCGAGGGTTTTTCCAGGCAGGAGGCGGCCTTCTGCGAGATGTCGCTCGATGCGGCGGGACGCACGTTCGGCCAGTTCGTGTTCAGCCAGTGCGGCAAGGAAGCGGGCGGCGGGCCAGCCTTCCTTGTCAGCCTGGTCTGCGAACTTCTGCCAGTTCACCTTAGTTGCAGGCAGGCGCAGCTCATTGAGGAGCAGGCTGAGCCTGGCCGGGTCGGTTGCGGTGTTCTTCATGCTGCCTCTCCCGTCACGGGTGCGGGTTGGCAGCCGAAGAGCGCATCATAGGCCTGAAGCGACTCCAGCTGGACGGCGACATGCGGCAGGCTGGCGGGATCGGGCGCAAAGCGGGTCCGCAGAAGGTTCATGTCGGGGAGGTCGCCGGCCTCCAGACAGGCCGCGAGTTCCTCAGCCAGTTCGCGCTCGCAACCGCGCTCATGGGCGAGGCCAAGCAGCTCGACCATGATCCGGCAGGCCTGACGCTCGGGCAGACGCTCGACAAGAAGATCGAAGGCTCGCTTATAGGCCTCACGTGGGAACAGTTGGTCACGATAGACGAGCCGCATCAGCGCCATTGGCTTGCGCTTCAAGGCATGGATGACGTGCCGGTAGTCGACGACCTGGTCGTGCTTGCCGGAAGACGACGCCCGCCCGCGCGGCAATGTCATGAGAAGTGTGGCGCCGATGAAGACGTCCAGGTGATCGTCATAGAGGCGGACACGCAGACGATGACCGATGAGGCGCGAGGGCACGGTGTAGAAGACTTTGCGCAGCGTGAAGCCGCCCGACGATGTGACCCGCACGCTGAGGTCCTCATAATCAGCGGAGCGCCGCTCAGGCAGTTGGCGAAGCTCACTCCGCTCTGCGTCGATGCGCTTGGCATTACGCGCATTGCGGCGACTGACGATCTCGTCGACGAAGCGACGGTACAAAGCCAGGTCATCAAAATCGCGCGATCCGCGCAGCAAGAGCGCGTCCTCGATCGCGCGCTTGAGATGGCCGTGTGGGCCCTCGATGGCACCGTTCTCGCGGGCGATGCCGGCATTGTTGCGCGAGGCGAGCATGCCATAATGGGCGATCATCTCGTCATAGCGGCTCGTCAGATCGGCACGCGCATCCTTGTCCAGATTACGGAAAGCTGCCGACAGGCTGTCTGTACGGTGCTCGCGCGGCACCCCGCCCAGCGACCAGAGTGCGTTCTGCAGGCCTTCCGCGAGGGCGACGAAACTCTCGCCGCCGAGCACAACATGGGCGTGTTCAAAGCCGGAATAGGCCAACCGGAAGTGGTAGAGCCGATGGTCTAAAACCTGGCGGGCAATGGTGATGCCGAGCGCGGCCATGTCGGTGAAATCCGAAAGTCCCAGCCGGCCTGGTTCCTGCACCTGGCGGAAGATGACGTCCTGCTCCTCGCCGTGAATGGCGCGCCAGGCCCGGATGCGACGCTCAAGCGTGCGACGTACGCCCTCACCCAGATCAGGATGACGGCGTATCATCTCTTCGAAAACAGCCACAGACCGGATGCCCGGCGCTGCCTGCAACATCGGCACAACTTCAGCATCGAAAATGTCGGCCAGCGGATCAGGACGCCGGCGGCCCCGCGCCTCGGTCTTCTGTGAAGGCGGTCTTGGATCCTTCTCGATCCGATAGGCGGTTGCTCGGCTGATCGACGCCTTCGCGGCTGCGACGGCTACCCGGTAGGTCTTCCTGTACTTCATGTAGAGCCTCATCTGATGGTCGGTTGTGTGGCAGCCGGGCAAGAGACGATCCCTCCAAATGGAAAATCGCCAGCTTACCCCACCGACCGCGAGCACCAGAAAGCTCTGAAATACTTACGCTTCGGGGCAGGAACTCCAGTCGGGCTAAGCCCTCCCTACGTTCCCGCCCCGAAGCGTTCTCATCCTGTTTGTCGCGCGAGTCTCATCTTGATCGTCGCGCTGCATCCCCGATAGGGTCGGCGGTTTCGGAGACACCCGAAAGTGGGCCGTTCTGGTCGTCGTTCCTTCGTTCAATTTGGGCCTGGATGGCGGTTTCGATAAGGCGCACATCGCCAAGATTGAGAGACAATTGATGTGCGGACAGATTTAGTCGAACTTGCGTTCAACCGGCGAGGCTGCGGGTAGCGTCCGGTCACTTGCTCTAACGCGGGCATGCCGTCTCAGCTGCGATGATGGGTTCAGTTGCCCACGCCGGGCAGACTGCGAACAGGGTCACCACGACATCCGCGGACCTTTTGGTGCAACATCGTGTTATTGGGTTTTGTGGTTTTCGGACCCCCGCCCCGTGGCCGCCATCAAAACTTGAGTAACTCAAGATTCTCAGCCAAACACTCTGTCACCGACACAGTGTCACAACACAGTATCCCCAGCCACGATCAAGCCTCGGTCAAATTCTGCCACCGACTGCCGAACAACACGTCCAGCGTGCGTTTGGCTTCCCAATAGTCGGCAGCTTCGAGATAGTAGATGAGTGATTCAAGGATCACATGATTTTAGGAGCCCGAGAAGTTCGGCTTCGGCGGGGCGACGGCCAGAAGCTTGAGGCCCGCTGCCGATCGCCACAGCTTGAGGACGGGCCGAGCCCGCACAGATAACCAGTCGCCTGTTTAGCGCACTCGCCGCACTTGGGTTACCCATTGCGCTTGGACCACGCTCCACATCCCCGCCCGGGGCCCCTCGGTCTCGATTCGAAGGTCTACTTGCTCGGGACAGTCGTAGAGAACCTTCGCAGCGCTCTCGAACTTACTTGTGCCAGCGTGGCTGGTTAGCACGGTAATGTTCGCCAACGCTAGTAGATCAGCCAGAGTGTGGCCGTACATTCGACTAGGCTGCCTTACAGCTTCAACCTCGACCTCGATGCCGCTCGCCCGAACAGCCTCAGCAAGTCCCCCACCGCCTTCGGTCTCCGGGGCCAGCATGCGTCGCCGCTCGTCCATGGCGGCGAAATAGCGGTCATTGTTTCCGGTGTCGCCGCCCGACTTAATAAACGAGCGCAGCACGAACCCGTTATATGCGGTCGCCTCGTCGGTTACGACGTTGAAGTACGCGCCACCCGGTTTCAAAAACCGCAGTATATCCCGCAAACTGCGTACCAGATCTTTAGCGTAGAAGATCATGTGCAGACCCAATGCTAAATCAATGCTTCCGGGCTCTGGAAATTCGCCCTTGAAGCTGGTTGCCTGCCCCTCGAGCTCGTCGAGACCAGCGGGCACAGCGACGTCGCAGCAGAGGTGGGGTTGGCGCTCCAGATAGGCCCGATAGGCAGCCAAGTACGTAGGATTTGGCTCTGCGATCGACACGGTTGTCCCGGTCGGCACGGCATCGGCGACGCAGGCGAAGGTCTGGCCATCCCCAGCGCCGATATCAAAGATCCGGCCAGCAGCTGGAACCTGTTTCGCAATGGTTCTCCGAAGTAGAGGAACGAAAAGGTCCCGCTGATCGGTCCCCAACATCATTACGCGCCCCAGCGGATCCGGTTTGAGCACTCGGGCGAACGCGTTGTGGTAAGCACTGTGCGTATCGAGTCCCTGGAACTCATTACACACAATCTGCAACGCGTCGTCCAACTGAGGTAAAAGGCCCCGGGCTATAGTCTGGTCGATCTGGATCGGCATCGTCTCTGCTCCTGATACATTTCCCCCGTCCTTTGCTGGCAACGGGCTGCGGCAACGCACCCGACACCAGTAGTCGAATCAGTCAAGCAAAATCCCGCAAAGCTCGAAAGTAGGATCCGACACCTGGAATCCAGCCGATCACTTTAGCGTCTGCGAACTGCTTTCCAGCGCTGAAGGGAGCCGCTATTGTTGCTTGATCCAAACCAAACAGCCTCCGGGGTTACGGCGCGGTCCAGGCACCCCATTTCTGCAAGGATGATGTAATGACTGAAACCCGCCATTTACTGGTTGACCGTCAGGCTTCGATTGTCACTGTCACGCTCGACCGCCCAGAGCACCGCAACGCATTGTCACTGCCGCCGCTGATGCTGGAGCTGACTCAAGTGTTGCAGGACATCGGCAGCAGCGATGCGCGCGGAGTTATCATAGCCGCCAATGGGCCGGTGTTTTCAGCCGGGCATCATTTTGCCGACATGGCCGGCCACAGCTATGACAAGGTACGGGCGCTGTTCCGCATCTGCACTGAGATGATGGATTGCCTACAGGCCTTGCCACAACCGGTAGTGGCCCGCGTGCACGGCCTTGCCACAGCGGCTGGCTGCCAGCTTGTTGCCACGTGCGACCTAGCCGTGGCCGGGACAGGCGCGAGTTTTGCGCTTCCCGGCGGCAAAGGCGCCTTGTTCTGCCATACGCCGCTGGTGGCCGTGGCCCGCAACTTGGGCCGCAAGCGGGCGCTGGAGCTGGCTATGACCGGGGATCCCATCGACGCCCAAACCGCGGCCGATTGGGGCCTAGTCAACCGCGTGGTGCCCGATGACCAGTTAGAGGCCGCCACGCTCGACCTGATCAACCGCGCCACCAGCGGACCAGCTGAGTCTAAGGGTTGGGGCAAGCAAGCCTATTATCAACAGATCGAGCTGCAGCAGTCCGCCGCGTATGCGCGGGCTGGCGATGTCATGGCCGAAAACGCCGTCGGTGCGGCCGCGCAGGACAGTTTCCGCGCCTTTCTCGATAAACGAAAGCATTGAGCCGTTTGGCATAAACACCAAATCAAGTTCCGCCGATGCACCGCGAGAACACTTGACCTGCCCTCAATCTTCGGACCACGCCCATTAGGGGCGAGCGGCCAAGACCAATCCCACCATCAGCTCTAGCAACTTGAATTTCTCAACTGCCATGCCCCAGATCCACATAATCCGTACACCGATCTATTTGGTTATTCCGATTTCATCGTGAATATAGGTTGAGTCCCTGGGCGAGGTGCAAATGCGGACACGATGCCCCCAGCTGCCGGCCTAAATCATAGAGCGGATTCTACTAAATCTGCATCGTATCCGCAGGCGGCGAAGTAGTTGGCGCATTCCTGGGGGCTGAACAGGCCGACAATGCGTCCGATGGTGTTCCACAGGGCATCGACGGTTCGTTCGGCGGCGTTTCTGAGTATGGCGAATGCCTTTTCGATCGGATTGAAATCGGGGCTGAAGGGCGGCAGGAAGACAACGTCCGCGCCTGCGGCTCTGATAAGTTCACGCACCTTCGGCCCCTTTTGGCTTGAGAGATTGTCGAGGATCACCGTGTCGCCCGGCGACAAGGTGGGCACGAGGAACTGCTCGACCCAAGCAGTGAAGGCCTCGCCATTGATGGGTCCGTCGAGAACGCATGGCGCGACCATGCCAGTAGTGCGCAGCCCGGCGACGAGCGTCGTAGTCTTCCAGTGCCCGAACGGCACGCTCATGCGCAGACGCTCGCCGCACCGGCATCGGCCATGCGTGCCGGCCATGTTCGTCGAGGCCCAGGTTTCATCGACGAAGACCAGCCGCTCCGGATCAAGATCTGGCTGGGCTTCAAACCACGCCTCACGCCGGATCAGGACGTCCGGCCGATCCTGTTCGCTCGCATGGCCGGTCTTTTTTTCGTGTGATGGCGCGGCGGTTGAAGAACCGCCAGATCGTCGAGACCGCCACATGAACGCCGCGCTCTGACAGATTGGAGCGTATCTCTTCAAGCTTGATGTCACCACAATCTTTCAGCAGCGTCAGTATAAAATCGGCATGCTTTTCGATCCGGTGCGAGGTGCGATCGCCGCCCTGCGGCTTCGGTCCCGGATCGCCGCGCTCGCGCCGGGCCTGATCCCAGCGGATAACGCTGGATGCACTGACACCAAAGCGTTCAGCGGCAGCCCGGCGGCTCAATCCCGCATCAACCGCAGCCAGCGCCCGGACCCTGAGATCAATTGAAAGCGACTTACCGATGAAAGGCTGGCCTCCTTCACCAGCCTCCATGGTGAATCAGACCCAGAAAAGCTTGGGAACCCCCGACGATTCTTATCGCTGGGAAAACGTTCTAAGTAACTCAAGTTTCCACAAACCCATCCGCCCAGAACATCCGCCCTCCGCCGTGGGCTTGAATGCCGGCACAGGCTCCCCTGAAGTCCACCGCTTCAATGTAGTAGATTGTCTCGCGGCTATAGTCCCCTTCCCGCGCATAAGCTAGCACAACATAGGCTCGGTAGCGGGTGGTCTTCTTGTGCCCAAAAACGCTCATGCGCCGCACTCCTCATCTGTAGTGATGATTGTGTGTATCCGGTCTATTTGGTGAGCGGACAATTGTGATTGGAGCTGGAACGTTAGTGATGATCGTCAGGATCTGCGGCACGGTAAATCTCGTTTTCTTCATTCTCGTCTCCGTCGATAACCAACGCCGCAGCATTCCAGTTTTCAAGTCGCTTATTTTCAGGGAGGATTACCAAAGTAACGGGGCGAGGCCCTGACCGGATGCTTACGTCTCGGCCATCGCAGCAGTAGACAAACCAGCGGTAGAGAAAGCCTCTTCGACGACAGCCAGCAAAGTCGGCGTTAACTTTTCAAGTCCGATGCGGGCATTCGCCGCGCCTCTACTGGCTGCGCCAAGCACGTGGCCATATTTGACTGTCACCCGCGCCCGGCAATGACTTCCGCCGGCATCAACGCCAAGAAAGTAGTTCACTAGCCAACATTATTGGTTTTGTGTCGGGGTGCGCCGGCCATACAAACCAGCGTCGCTATGGTCACCCCGATCACGAGCTGCCATGGAAATGCGAGAGACTTGAAAACGTATGGCAGACCGAGGCTGTCAACAATGTAGCTTTGTTGGATCAAGATTACGAGAAAGCCGACAATCAGCGCGGCAATGACGGAATTTGCCGACCCGCGCGATGTGAAGACTGCCGTGAAAAAAACGCCGATCAGACCAGCATACGCAAAGGCCATTACAGACAATGCAAACTCGATGAGCGGCATTTCGGTATAGCGCTGCCAATAGAAGCAGAGCACAGCCATTCCGCTGAGGGACAAAGCGAAAAACAGCATGCCCCAACGACCGGCAGCCACGTAGTGGTGCGAAGAAACTCCCCCGCGAGCTTCACGGAACGGTCGATAAAAATCTACCACCAAGACCGAAGACATTGCGTTTAGTCCCGACGTCATAGTCGAAATTGCCGCTGCAACGACACCCGCCACAGCCAGGCCGCGAACACCTGGTGGCATTTCATTCAAAATGTAGGACATAAATACTGTGATTTTTTCTCCGTCGAACTCACCGATGGCAGATCCACCCGCTGTAAGATCAGGTCGGTCATAGAATAGATGCAGAAGTTGGCCGATCAGTACGAAAACAGTCACAATCGGAACAGCAACAATCGCGGACATTACCAGTGCTCTGCCGCTCTGTTTTCGATCACTGCATGTGAGGAGACGTTGTGTTGTGTCCTGGTCAAGTCCGAAATTCCCGAGATTGAGCAGAAATACACCTGTGATGATGGCCCAGAACGTAAAGGGCTTGGACAGATCCATTGAAAAATCGAACAGGAGAAGTTTGTTAGTTCCATCATGCGTTTGCGAGAGCGCGGAGTAAGCTTCGCCCGGTGTAAGAGATAGCATGCTCCATAGACTGATCAGCGCAACCAATGCCGCGCCGAAATAGACAATGAACTGCCCGAAGTCGCTCCAGATGACTGAACGAACACCGCCGAATAGGGTCATGCCAAGCGCGATACCCGCAATCAGGAGCGCTGCAAAGACAACACTGGCTGGCGCAACATTCAGGAAAAGCATCATCGAGACTGCAAGGGCAGCCATGTAAAGGCGAGCTCCGTTAGCAAATACGCGCCCGACAAGATACATCGCGCCGGCTGCCTGTTTTGCGCTTGGACCGTAGCGCTTCTCTAGCAACTCATAAACAGTCGTTACTTTAAGTTCGTAGAATCGCCCGATTAGAAAACGAGCCACGAACGCAGCGGCCATCGCAGAGCCAACAAACGAACCGACATAAGTGAAGTCCCCACGATAGCCATAGTCAGGGCCACCAAGAAAAGTTGCTGCGGATTGGGTGGTGGCGATAACGGAAAACATTACCAGCCAAGAGGGCATTCGCTGCCCGCCAAGAAAATAATCCTGCATTGAGGCAGATCTGGTTCTGGACAACCAGATACTGCTTGCGATCAAAGCGCCGAGATAGACGAGAATAATCGTCCAATCGAGTGTCATCAGAGGGGTCTGCATGCCTGCTCCGTCGCCCTTCAGGATTTCACACAGCGTGGTGAAACATGAATTTACTTCGCCGGAAGGCCGACGATTCCAAGCACAAAATCGGATACGCAGGCGGGCGGTGTTTGTCAAACAAGTTGTCCGCCGATTTCATGCGGCGTCTCTGATTTCAGAGGTGCTGATTTCGGTTTCTGGGTTGAGCCAGACGGGGCCAGCAGGTTGCCAGTTGCGGGTTTGACCTGACCAGCGTTCCGGGTTTTGTGACCGAGCATTTGCATAGAGGCTGGCACGATTTGCCAAGGCTGCACGATCATGGCCCGCGTGGCGCGCTTCTGGCGTGACGAAGCGGATGGCGCTGTGCAAGTGCTCGCCGTTGTACCAGCTGGCGAATGATTTCACCCAAGCTTGGGCGTCCTCTTTGGTGGCAAACCCTTTGCGCGGCCAGTCCGGGCGATATTTGCAGGTGCGGAACAGAGCCTCCGAGAACGGGTTGTCATTGCTGACGCGTGGGCGGCTGTAGGACGCGATGATGCCGAGTTTTTCCATGGTTATTTTCATTGTCGCCCCCTTCATCGGGCTGCCATTGTCGGCATGCAGAACCAGTGGGCGCAGGGTGCATCCCTCAGCCAGAACCGCTTTGCGGATCAGCATCGCCGCCAGCTCCGCACTCTCGCGTTCATGAACTTCCCATCCAACGATCTTGCGGCTGAAGATGTCCACGATCAGGTAGAGGTAGAAGAACACGCCTGCGACGGGTCCAGGCATCCAGGTTATATCCCACGTCCAGACCTCACAGGGCGCGCTGGCCTTGTAGCTGGTGGGTGGTTTGCGCCGGACCGGCGGCTTGGCCCGGCCCCTATGATGCTGCTGCCCATCTGCGCGAAGAATGCGATAGAAGCTGGATTCCGATGCGAGGTACCGCCCCTGATCGGCCAGTTTCGGCACGATCTGTGACGGAGGAAGGCTGGCAAACTCCGTTGAATTACACACGTCAAGCACGGCCGCGCGTTCCTCGGCGCTCAGTTTATTGGCCGGTTCCGGGCGCAGCACAAGAGGGCGCTGATCGGCGTGTATCTGGCCGTCTTTTGTCCAGCGCCGCAATGTGCGATCGCTGATCTCCAGCTCGGCGCAGGCTTTGGCCCGCCGCGCGCCAGCAATGATGGCCTCATTGATCAGCGCAACGGCAGTTTGGCGATGTGGGGTGCTGATCATGCGTCCTCTCCGTCCCCCCAGATCGCTGCCGCCTTTTTTCGCAGAACAAGTAGCGCTGCGGTTTCAGCTAATGCGCGGTCTTTGCGCGCTAATTCCCGCTCCAGATTTTTGACCCGTTTTTTTTCTTCCTTGGCCGCCCGCCCAAGACGCGCGCTGCTGGCACGGTCCCAGTCATTCGCCTGTTCACAGGCCGCACGCCACGCAGCGATCTGCGCTGGAAAAAGCCCCCGCTTGCGGCAGTATTCGGCTAGATCGGCCTCATTGAGCGCTGCCGTTTCCAGCACCGCCGCGAACTTGTCACGCGAAGACCATCCCTCAGGACCTGCGTCAGCGTCAGGCATAAGCTGCCCCTTGCCACGCGCCTCGGCCCGCCACTTGTGCAGTGTCGCCTCGGAAATTCCCTCCTCCTGCGACAACTGCCGAATGGCCACGTTGTTCGGCGGCAACATCCGCTTCAGCACAGCCGATTTTCGTTCCAGTGAATATCC